>SXGU01313283.1_pt1 | contig 26744 bp, 25 predicted proteins | sample 3174531 | NCBI WGS metagenome assembly SXGU01 (sample SAMN11356863, study PRJNA531348) | freshwater metagenome | isolation source: freshwater sample F1-140 | place: China: Fuxian Lake, Yuxi | collected 2017-12-25 | reverse complement strand
CGATTAAAGTTGTCGGCTTCACCGGTATAGGCAACTTTGGAATCACCCAATTTTTTGGCTTCTTTCAAAGCACCTTTACTCCAGGCACCCGTAACGACATAATCGGCCGATTGTCCAGGCGCCCTGAAGTTCATTGGGATCATGGCAAATTGCAAGGTTGCTCCGCCCTGCAAGAATAGCACCTTGTAATTTTCGGGAATTCCCATTAACGTGCGTAAGTCAGCTTCCGCCTCGCCGATCACGGCCTCAAATTCTTTCGAACGGTGGCTGATTTCCATTACCGACATGCCGGTACCTCTAAAGTCAAGCAATTCTTTTTGCGCTTGTTCCAGCACTTGCATAGGCAGGATGGAAGGTCCGGCATTAAAGTTATGAGCTCTGTTCATTTTCAGGTTCTCCTTGTGAACTAGTGATTGGTTAACCGGTATGTTGGTTACAACATTACCAATTTATAACATCATCAAGAAAGGTACAAAGTGGAAATTATCATATCTTTCAGGTTATTATTGTGATTAATGTTCGTTGACAATTATATCCTCAAGAGTAAAATTTGTATGACAACTTTATTCTCTCTTTTGTAATTTGGCGCTCACCTTTTGCGCGCTGATTGAGTCAATTAAAATTAGGAGCCTGTATGAAGATCATTGTTTGTGATAAGACCGAAAGTGAAGCTATTGAAAAAATGCGTTCCGCTGGCTTGGATGTCGATGTACGCGACACAATCACACCTGAAGAGTTGCCTGATGTTTTGCCAGGTTACGATGGTATGGTCGTAAGAAGCCGAACAAAGGTTCGCCAAGCATTATTGGAAAAATGCCCCAATTTAAAATTGATCGTTCGTGGCGGCGTTGGCCTCGATACAATCGACGTTGAATTTGCCCGCTCCAAGGGAATTGCTGTCATGAACACCCCCTTGGCCAGCACCGATTCAGTGGCTGAATTAACCATTGGTCTGATGTTCGCATTGGCCCGCTCCATCGTCCAAGCTACAACCTCGATGAAAGCCGAAAAATGGGACAAGAAAAGTTTTGAAGGCGACGAGATCGGTGGCAAAACCTTGGGTGTTATTGGTCTTGGCAACATTGGCAAAGGCGTTGCTGCCCGTGCCAAAGCTTTGGGTATGACCGTGGTTGCATACGACCCTTACGCCAAAAATACCGGCGATACCAAAGTAGTCTCCAATTTGGATGAACTAATAAAAGTAGCTGACTACATCACCCTTCATATGCCCAAAACGTCAGAAACCGCGGGCATGATCGGCGCAGCCCAATTTGACATGATGAAAAATGGCGTGCGGATTGTAAACTGTGGCCGCGGCGGTATCGTCGATGAGGTCGCCTTGTCTGCAGCCTTAACCTCTGGCAAGGTAGCCGGTGCGGCATTAGATGTATTTGCCGAGGAGCCCCCAACGGATTGGAGCCTGGTCAAGTTGCCGAATGTGATCTGCTCCCCTCATATTGGCGCTTCGACCAAGGAAGGCCAAGGCCGCGTCGGCATGGAAGTAGCCGACATTGTGATCAATTTTTCCAAGAACCAATAGCCCGTTCAAACTTCAGGGCGAGCCAAATGTTGGCTCGCCCTTTTGATTTCATATTAATGAGAGGCCTTAATGAAAATTTTTGACGATATTGGCGTTCAGATTCCGACAGTTTTTTTGCCCAACAAAGATATTAACCCAACCAAATGGGCAGTGATTGCTTGTGACCAATACACCAGTGAACCTGATTATTGGAACAAAGTTGAACAGATCGTGGGGGATCATCCTTCAACCCTGCGCCTTACCTTGCCAGAGATCCACCTCGAATCTCCCAATGAGCCTGAGATGATCCAGGCGATCCAGCAGAACATGCGAAATGTCCTTCAGGATGGAACTGTCGCCCCCCATGATGGCATGGTTTTGGTTCGTAGAACGGTTAATGGCAAAACCCGTACGGGTTTAATGTTGGCATTGGACCTTGAAAAATACGATTTCAATAAAGGTTCTTCCAGCCTCATCCGCGCCACCGAAGGTACCATTATTGAACGGCTGCCACCACGCATCAAGATCCGCGAAGGCGCGGCTCTCGAGTTCCCGCACATTTTGGTGCTCATCGACGACCCTGAGCATTCTGTGATTGAACCGGTATCAAAACAAGCCAGCGACGGCGACAAGCTGTATGATTTTGACCTGATGTTTAATAGCGGACATTTGGCCGGTTATAAGGTCGATCAACAAGCAGAAGCGAGCGTTATTGCCAGCCTTCGGAATTTGGCAGATCCCCAGGTGTTCTCCAAAAAATATGGCCTAACCAACCAACCAGTCCTCTTGTTCGCAATGGGAGATGGAAACCATTCGTTGGCAACTGCAAAAGCGATCTGGCAAAAAATTAAAGACCAGGTTGGGCCGAACCATCCTGCCCGTTATGCCTTGGTTGAAATTGAAAATGTTCATGATGACGCTCTGGAATTTGAACCGATCCATCGCGTAGTATTCAGCCTCAAGAAAGACTTTATGGCTGAACTATCCACCTTTTTTAGTGGGCAAATTGAATTATCGCAGGCAAATAGCGCGCAAGAAATGGAATCCCTCATCAACCAACGGGCAGATGGATCTCAAAAAGTTGGATGTGTCCAAAATGGCCAATTCATCATCGCCAAATTCACAAACCCCACAACCAACCTGGCCGTTGGCACACTCCAGCAATTCATCGATGCCTTCATGAAGGATTCTGGCGCTGAAAAATTGGACTATGTACATGGTGCCGAAGTTACAGTTCGGTTAGGGATGCAAACCAATAACATTGGCTTGTTATTGCCCGGAATGCATAAATCTGACCTGTTTAAAACAGTAATTGTTGACGGAGCGCTCCCTCGCAAAACCTTCTCTATGGGAGAAGCCCACGAAAAACGGTTTTACATGGAGTCGCGCAAGATCGCCTAATTTAAATGGAAGCCATCAAAGAATCCGCTCGATTTAATTTTTTTGATGGCTTCTATCGCCATAACGATATCCTTCGCCAAAGGGGCTTCGAAAACAACCTCTTCATTGGTAGATGGATGCGCGAATCGGATGGTGCTGGCATGCAAGGCAGCACGGTTGATCAATGAGGACCGAACATCGCCATAAAGCGGATCACCCAAAATTGGAAATCCTTTGGCGTAAAGATGAACCCTGATCTGATGTGTTCTGCCTGTGCGCGGTTCTGCCGCAACCAATGCATGGCCATTAAATCGTTCAAGGATCCTCATCACCGTTTCGGCAGATATTCCCTTGGCGTTATCTACCACGGTCCGATGTTTCTTTCCAACCCCAACCCGTAACCGGTGTCTGGCAGTCGTAACTTCCCACCCAGGCTCTCCTACAACAACAGCCAAATACTGCTTTTGAACCAAATGCTTTTCGAATTGTATCGACAAGCTTCGATGCGCATTGGGGTTTCTGGCAAAAACCATGATTCCGCTGGTATCTTTGTCCAATCGGTGAACCACCATCGCTTCAGGCCAGGTTTGCCGGACCAAATCTATCAGGCTCGGCGCACTAGGTTCCCAACCTTCCACAAGGACACTCAGTCTGGAAGGTTTGTTCAGCAGAATTATGTCCTCATCCAAATAACATACGTCAAATTTCAAATCAGTTGGCATCATCCTACAATTCTAAACTTAAATAATTTCAGGAGGGTATTTTAGATTGACAAAGGATTGGATATAATGGTAAACCGAGGAAATAAGGAAAATGCCGAACCAGAAACACATTCTTTTAATTGATGATGATATCAAGTTTTCTATTGGTATGGTCGCGATACTAAAACGGGAAGGGTACAAAGTAACCAACTCCCGTAATGGCACCGAAGGCTTGGAGAGTATTCGTACCCAAAAACCCGATTTGATCTTGTGTGATGTAATGATGCCAGTACCGGATGGTATGGAAGTAAAAGCCGAAATAAACAAAGATGAGCAGTTAAAAAACATTCCGTTCATGTTCATCTCTGCCAAGACTTCCCAAACAGACAAGGACCGTGCCAGGTTGCTTGGAGTAACCGATTACATCCTCAAACCATTTGTTGTGAGCGAAGTTCTTGAAAAAGTGAACGGGATCTTGGGCCAAGATGAATCATCGTTCGCGGCATAATGCCGATCATACTGTTTTTGAGGCATCAATCCAGGAAGGATCCTATCTGGCCTCCATTTTGGAATCGATGCCTGACATTATGTTCATCAAAAACCTTGATGGAATCTATCTACATTGCAATCAACCCCTCGCCGAATTATTGGGAAAACCAATCGACCAGATCATCGGCGGCAACGATATAGACCTCTTCGGGAGAGATAGAGCCTCCACCTTCAGGCAGGAAGATCTGGAAGTCATCCGTACAGGGGAGCAAAGGAAGAATATAGACTGGAATTTGGCTGGCGATAACAAGAATATATTGTTAGAAACTCTTAAAGCCCCTTACTTGGATAACGAAGGGAAAATTAGCGGAATTATCGGGATCAGCCGCGACATTACTGAGCGCCACAATACTCAATTGATAATTAATGAACAAGACGCTGAAATTGAAAATTTTTTCCAGATCCTGAATGACCCATTATTAATTACGGACCCAACGGGTAGCATCATTAAATCTAACCTTGCCTGGGAACGTACTTTCGATTCAAAAATCGGAGATCAATTCTCCTCATATATTCATCCAGAAGAGCGTCAAATCATCATTGACCAACTGGCTGAATTGACGAATGAACGGGCTAACGTTGATTTCACTTGCCGCATGCGCTCTGCCAACGGGAAATGGCTGACCTTCGAATGGCGTTGCCATCACTTCAATCAAAGGCTTTACATTGCGGCCAGAAACATCACCACCAAAATTCGTGATGAGAAGATCAAAACCGAGCAAGAGCAATTGTTGCTGTTTCGTCAGCGTTTTGAAGATACACTCACTTCAATTTCGACCAAATTAATCAACATGCCGGTAGAAAAGATTGACGCAGCCATCAACGACGTGCTTGCCCAAATTGGCAATCTTATCGACGTCGATCGAAGTTATGTGTTCATCTTTGACCTTTCCGCGGAAACGATGACCAACACCCACGAATGGACCGCAGATGGGATCTTGCCGGAAAAAGAGAACCTTGCCGGCCTACCTTTATCCATTTTCCCATGGTGGATCAAAAATTTATCAAAGCTAGAAGTGATCAATGTGCCGATCGTTTCCAACCTCCCAGATGAAGCCTCTACCGAGCGGGAAATTCTGGAAATGCAAAATATCCAATCGGTGCTGGTGCTACCATTGATCTCCGATAATGACCTGATCGGCTTTTTAGGATTTGACAGCGTAAAAGAACAACGAACCTGGTCGAATGATTCGATCATCTTGCTCCGTATGGTGAGCGATATTATTTCCAACGCATACATGCGTTTCAAATATCAGCACGATCTTGCTCAAAGTGAGCGTCGAAAAGGGGCGCTATTAACCGCCGTCCCCGATATGATCCTTCGGATTGCGCGTGACGGTACACTTTTAGATATCCAATATGCCGCCGACCCAGCATTTAACAAGGAGGTGGATGTAATTAACCCCGTTTCTTTGCAAAATTTGGTCGCGGAAAATCAGCAAGCAGAAGTTCTGATGGGTATCACCGTCGCGTTGGAATCGCGGACACTTCAGACCGTTGAATTTAAGTTTGAGGTGAACAATTCAAGCCGGGTGCTTGAAGCCAGATTTCAGGCGAGTGGCACAAACGAAGTGACCGCGATCATCCGCGATGTCAGTGAAAGAGCGCGATTAGAAATGATCAAATCTGATTTCATCAACAAAGCCACCCATGAACTGCGTACACCGCTTGCTACAATGATGCTAATGTCCAACCTAATGGATGGCTCTGATTCTCCTGAAGAGCGATCTGAGTACTGGGAAATTCTGAAGAGTGAGCTGGACAGGGAAAAAACCCTTGTGGATGACATATTAACCGCCGGAAAGTTGGAAAGCCCCCAAACAAAATTGTTGTTACGGGAATTTGACCTTAAAGAAATGTTTTCCAATTTCTTCACCAAGTTTCAGATCGTTGCCAACGAAAAAGGAATTGACCTGCAAACCAAGTATTATCGTGACCCTTCCTTGCCATCAGACATGTTTCGTAGCGACGAAAATGTGCTGAACCAAATTTTTGCTAATCTTGCTGGCAACGCCATTAAATTCACCGAACCCAAAGGCAATATCTTGCTGGCCCTTAAGTTATTACCATCCGAAATTGAGTTCACCATAGAAGACAATGGCATTGGCATTCCCGCTGAAGATGTACCCTTCCTTTTTTCCAGGTTTTTTCGCGGGGCCAACGCAATTAAATTGGAGATCCAAGGCACAGGTATCGGCCTGTTCATTGTTCGGTCATTGATAGAAAAACTGGGCGGTACCATCGATATTGCTACCAAACTTGGGCAAGGCACCAAATTCATCGTCAAATTACCAAATGCCCCATTGAACCCTTGACCTTAACCTTACGTCATCGTTTATAGTTCGGCTATGATAACGGTTGTACAATTGGCCAGGCTGACCGGCCTAAGCCGGCGAACCATTCGTTTTTACCACTCCATCGGCTTGTTGGTACCGGATGAGATCGGAAAAAATGGGTACCGCTACTATGGCGATCATTCCCTTTTGCGCGTGCAACAAATACTCTTGTTCAAGCAAGCCGGTTTGCCACTCCAAAAAATTTCCGCCATCCTCAATGATCCCTTATTCGATGCTTCTTTGGCATTATTGGAACACAAACGCTACTGCGATCATCAGATTCAGAAATTTCAGAACCTTATCAAAACAATCGATTACACATTGGAACATCTGCAAAGGGAATCAAATATGAATACAGAAAATTTATTCCATGGTTTTTCTCCCGAACAAGAAGAGGCTTATGCTCAGGAAGCCGAAAAATTATATGACCCCCAAACTGTTCGCGAATCCAACCGAAAATGGCGGGAATATGGAAAAAATCGGCAGCAAGAGATCTTGCGCGAGGGCGGCAGGATCTATCAGGAATTGGCGTTATTGGTAGAGGATGATCCTGGTTCCCAGCCTGTACAAAAATTGATCCAACAATGGCGTGACCATATGGCGTATTTTTGGGTGCCAACTACCGATCAACTTCTGGGATTAGGGCAACTTTATAACCAGGATGAGCGTTTTAAACGCAATTTTGACGCAATTCATCCTGCTTTGGCCTCATTTATATTAAAAGCAATTGAGGTCTACGTTGGAGTCCAACCATCCTAATAGCTCAAAAGTGATCAGGCAATGATTTCTGGGAGCTGGCCCAAGCGCTGAATATGATAGGTTACAGGCAAAGGTGGTACCGCATTCGCAGGGTTATACCAACACGTATCAATTCCAAAATTTATTCCACCTTGAATATCTGAACTGATGCTGTCGCCGATGACCAGCATTTTGTCTTTTTCCGGTTTGCCTGCCATCTTCCATGCAAGTTCAAAAAACGCGACCGATGGTTTGGAAACACCAGCCTCCTCTGATATGATCACCGCCGAAAAAAGTGATCCAAGCCCTGATTTTTGGATTCGGGGAGTTTGCACAGCGCTAAGCCCGTTCGTGACCAAAATCAGGGTATGGTCTTGCCTAAATCGTTGCAATATTTCCCAAGCTCCATCGATAAATTGGACTCCTTTAGAAAGATTCACCAGGTATTCTAATGCCAGTTTTTCTGATGAGATGGATATCTTGAACTCTTGGCAAAAAATCTCAAACCTTCGGAATTTGACCTGGTCACTTGTCAGGCTGTGGTCCTCCAGTTGTTTCCACACAGACCTGTTGATCTCGTTATATCGGTCAAAAATCGATTGGGTAAATGGCAAGCCATTGTCCGTCATCAACTGCCGAAATGCCTGGTCTTCGGCGATTCCAAAATCCAATAGGGTGTCATCCAGGTCAAACAGTAAAGTGGTGTATTTTTTCAATTCTTGTCCTTATTTGGTACCATACTCATGGCGTACTCGGCCATGGCAGTGATTGTCAGGCTTGGGTTCACCCCAGGGTTGGCTGGCATGGTCGAGCCATCGATGATGAACAAACCTGGATAATTGTGGATCTCAAATTTTTGCGAGATCACAGACTCTGCGGCTGAGTTTCCAATTGGCGCCCCTCCCAAAATATGGGCAGTTGTAGGTAGGTTGAGTAAATTTTCTCCCATAGAGCCCAGCGGCACGCCACCGATCTTTTGGGCAAAAGCCCGTGCTACCGCGTGCGAGCCTTTTACCTGGGCGTGGATCTTGTGTCCGGCAACCTCGCGTGATACCAATCCACGCCGCCACAACGTCAACCAGTTTCGGCCGATCCGAAAATTCATCCGATTATCGGCATGTTGCATAATGAGCAAGATCGTTACCTTTTTTGCCCACCCAGGCAAAACAAACGCCCGCATCGCATCTGCCGGATGGCGGATTAACCAGCGTAAACTGTGGAACATCCGGGTAGCGATTCCGGCTTCCAAATCCACCAAGGGCGCACTGATCATCCGCATCAGGTCAGACCCTGCCGGATACCGCACCGGTTCAACCCTGGTCACATCATCGGTGTCAATGATCGAACTGATCGATACCCCTTCCGAGTAATTGATTGAATCGTTTTTGGCGAGGCCACCCAATAATGCCTCACTATTGGTTCGAACCGAATCACCCAGGCGGCCAGAGAGGTTGGGCAAGCTTTTTTGGATATCTCGCAGTGAAAGCAACAGTTTGATCGTACCCATTACCCCCGCAGAAAAAATTACCTTGGCCGCCTCCACCTTTCCGGAAGAGAAGCCACCCGTAGAGCTACGGTACCAAATTTGGTAATTGCCTGTTGGCAGGGGGATCACATTCTCAACCACGTTTTCTGTTAGGACCTGTAACCCCTTTTGTTCTGCAAGGTACAAATAATTTTTGGGCAATGTGTTCTTGGCATTGTGGCGGCAACCAACCATGCATCCACCACAAAAAGTACACCCCGCCCGTGCCGGCCCAGCGCCGTCAAAGTAGGGGTCATCTACCTGTACAGCGGGGGTACCGAACCATGCCCCTACCATAGTAGCCCGATAGCTTTCTGGCTTTCCTGCTTCCTGTGCTATCTGGTGCAACACTTCATCCGCAGGGTACATGCGGGGGTTTTTGGCGGCACCCAACATTTTGCGGGCAGTTTCGTAATAGGGCGCCAACACATTTCCCCATGCGATCGGTGTATTCCATGCCTCTGTTGCAAACGAAGCATCCGACGGCTTCTCGAGTACATTTGCATACCCAAGGCTTCCGCCCCCGTAACCGCTTCCGTGCAACACCATCAACCCATTCAGAACGGTGATTTGCAGAATTCCAAAACAGCGGATCAGCGGCAGCCAAAGGTATTTCCAAAATTGCATGTTGGTGGCCGCAAATTCGCTATCGGCATACCGTTTACCTTTTTCGATCAAAAGGACTCGGTAACCTTTTTCCACAAGACGCACTGCGCTCACACTGCCCCCAAAACCGGAGCCAATGATCACATAATCAAAAAGACCTGATGAATCTGTTACTTGTGGCTTTTTTGCTGTTTCCATAACCCGTAATTTGCGTTGATCTGATCAATGTGGGCATAAATATGGTTGGCATACGTATCCAGCCATTTTTCAAACGTATAAGCGTCGGTATATTCCGGATGGACCGCGGTATGCATGGAGGAAGGGTCGATCGTCTTTAGCCACGCGCTGGTAAATTTGCGCACCCATTTTAATGCCTGTAGAGCCAAGCCCGTATCCGATTTCGAGTAAGCCAATTGGCTTACCCACAAATCCTGGTCATACGCCATCAATGTTCGGCCAGGTTCCGCCGCAAGAATGCGTGCCCGTAGCATGGCATTCGTCTCAGAATCGACCAAATGGACGATGATTTCCCGAATGCTCCACTCGTTTTCTGCTGGTTTAAAATCCCAAGCTTTCTGTGGGATCACTGTTAGGCATTTTTGCAAGCGCGAGTAGCCCTTGGCATATTTTTTTACCGCATCTTTGTATACAGCATCATCCATTTTTTTGGTCCTTTATTTTTGGTTTAGTTTACAGCCTCTCCACTGTCAGCGCAACTGCTTCTCCCCCGCCAAGGCACAGGCAGGCTAATCCTTTACTGCCACCCGTTTTGTTCAGGGCGTGTAATAAGGTCACCAAAACCCTCGTTCCACTTGCCCCCAACGGATGCCCTAAAGCAATTGCCCCGCCATAAATGTTTACTTTGGACCAATCCCAGCCGCTATCTGCCAGGGCTTTTCCATTTGCCAATGTTTGGGCAGCAAAAGCCTCGTTCAGCTCAATTAGGTCCAGGTCCGCCATCTTCCATCCAGACTTTTGTAATACTTTTGGTATTGCCAAAGAGGGGGCATCAAATAAAAACCGCGGCTCAACGGCTGCCTGAGCAAATGCCACAATGCGCGCCATAGGTTTTATGCCCATTTCCTTGGCCCACCTCTCGCTGCTAATAACACACGCCGCCGCCCCGTCGCTCATGGGGGATGAATTGCCTGCCGTTACCACACCCTGCGCTTCGAATGCCGGTTTCAATTTCTCCAGGGCTTCAATCGTAATCCCATCCCTTGGCGATTCATCCTGGCTAACGGTAGTGGAATTCCCCTTTTTATCGGCCAAAGGTACCGGAACGATCTCCATCAAAAAGCTGCCGGCTGCTCTGGCTGCCAACGCTTTTTGATGACTTGCCAAAGCATATTCGTCCATTTCGGATCGGGAGATCGCATACTTTTTTGCGATCAATTCCGCCGCGTTCCCCATGCCCCAATTCTCAAATGGATCCCATAACCCATCTGCCAACAAGCCATCCACCAATTTGGTATGTCCAAAGCGCAGCTCGCCATTACGGCCATGCATCAAGTAAGGCGCCCCCGACATGGACTCCATCCCGCCAGCAACAAATAACTGCCCTTCTCCCGCCAAAATAGATGTCGTTGCCAATGAGATACTTTTAAGACCGGACCCGCACACTTTGTTGATCGTGAGCGAACCAACCTGGCTTGGGATCCCCGCCGCGATAGCCACTTGGCGGGCAGGTGCTTGCCCCAACCCTGCGGAGACAACATTCCCAATGATCACTTCATCGATCTGGGGTAGCAGCTCGGAAGGGATGCCCTTGAGTGCTTGCCTTACCGCTTGCGCTCCCAGATCTACCGCTCCCAAGGATGCCAAACTTCCTTGGAATTTCCCTATCGGGGTTCGTTTCGCGGAGATCACAACCGGCACATAATTGGATTTATCGATCATTCTGCCCTTTCCTTTCCAACCACTTGAGTGCTTCTTTTTTGCTTAATGGGTTTAACGGGGTGCTATTAACAAACTCGATCACTGCTGTTGGGTCTGACTTGGATAATTCTCTCAAAGACCAACCAATAGCCTTGTTGATAAAAAATTCCTTTGAACCCAAATTCTCTTCGATCACAGCAAAAAGCAATTGAATATTGGTCTGTTTCTTGTAACCCAACTGGTGCAATAACACCGTCCGCCTTAGCCACATGTTCGATGAAGACCGCCATATTGGCAACACGCTTCCTGCAAGGTGCGGGTGGTGGCGAAAATGGATGCCAACGGTGCCCCCAGCGATGCTATCAACAGTATCCCACCAACTTTTTTGGATGATCATATTTTCAATCGGTTCGATAAAATCTCCAGGAAGCATTTCTGCCATCCGGCGCAACAACCCTACCGCGAAATATTGGTATTCCCTGTGGGGCAGCTGCCACAATTCTTTTAGGATCTCAGGAAGCTCATTTACCGCGGGCAGTGAATGGCTGGCGAAAAATTTTCGATGGATCTCTGCCATCGCTGGAGACCTGATCCCCAAATACGAAAATTGGTTTCGCATATAGCTTTCCATTGGTTTTGCCAAAGATGGGTTGGCTTGTTGCTCCATCATGGGAACAAGATCGACCAAAAATGTATTCATACCATTGGCTCCATATTATTTATCTGGGGCTACATCATTGGGCATCGCAAATTGCATTTGCCAGCCATTACCGGGCTCGGCGGTTAACACAGAATTCGGCGTAACCAAGGCGATCCAAGTTTTTCCTGGCCGAAAAGCGACCGGCTCTTTATCATCCCCAACAAATTTGATCGGCCTTAGCAAACCCGTCTTTTGTTCCCACTCGCGGTTATTGGTATTCCAACGGATCTTGAACATTTGCCCATCACGAAACAGCACCGCGTACCCTTCATACCCACAACATAGGTCAACATCGTACTGGCCATGGCGAAACACCGCATAATTGGAGAACAGCACAACAATATTCTCAAAGGCGATCTGCCGCCCGGTCAGCCGGTCTTGGTCAGGATGCAATACACCAGTCCCATCAATTGAGTCGGTATATCGCAGGTAAGCCATTGAAAGTGGATCATACTGCCAACGTGACATCGCGAATTTGTGGAAGACCACATCCAAAAACTGGGCAGGGACACCCCCTTCAGGTAATTGGGTAGAAAATAAATTGCCGGAATAATTTGGCGGTTGGGCAAGCGTGCTTTCGTTGGCAAGGCTTACCATTTCCTCGACCTCAAGCAAGGAAGTGTTGGGGGTATCTGCCCCTTCTTCACCGTAAATAATTCGGCATGGATTCAACCGTTCCAAGATCCCCTCTCCTGCGCTGGCGAACACCAGGCAGCTTCCAGGGAACAATCTGTTAATGTCGTCGTAAGTCAACCGCCCCGAACGGATGGGGCCGACATACGTTTTTTGCGGAGCAATATCAGATGCCATCCTAACTGGCTCGCCTATCATTGTATTAATTCCCAAATCTGCGCCTTTTAAGCTATCACCACCCCAAACCAGTTGAAAGGTGCGGTTTTGGTTTTTCCATTGATCTGGGAACAGGTAGGACACTTGGTATGTTTCACCGGGCACCAACTTATGCGCGTCAACCGCAAAGTATCCATTGCTATCGGAACTTGCCTTGCTGGCTGGCTTGCCATTGCCGGCACTACTTAGGGTGATATTTACACCTCCAACACCCACCTCCCATGGATCTTGCGCGCCATTCTGGTCTTCATCCACCCAAACCCTGCCACTTAATGTTTGCGTTAACCCTCGCCGGGCGGTTAGGCTTGGCTCTGTCAGCAACGCATTGCTAATCACGGTAGCCCTCTTGGGCATATCACCATAAAATACAGCCAAAAAACGGGTGGTTCCTTCCCCAATAAACAGCTCGTAAACGTTTGGCGCAAAAGCCAGGCCTGCCTGCGGACGGGCAGTGACGGGGGAATTACTGATCGAAACCAAAACCGCTGGCCTCAACAAGCTTTCGGTGTCATCCACCAATTCTCCGGTAAGGGTATTCACCACACCCGGTAAAGGTTCAACATCTGGGCCAAAGGAGTAATTGGTTGGTGTAGGATGCAATACCATTAGCGGTATCGCGGTAGGCGAGGAGGTAATCTCAATAACTGGATGAGAGGTTGGAGTTTTATTAGGGAGATGCTGGGAAGAATTGTTGGTTGGGGTCTCGTATCTCTGGCCTGTACAACCTGTAGCCAGAAACAGCAACAATAACGAAAGTACGGGCAACGCCTTCATACTTCTATTATACGAACGCGTCACCCGTACCCATATTTTATTTCCTTATAAGTTATTTTGTTCCGGCAGGTGCTACAAATCGCAGCAGCCAATTTCCTTCCAGTTTGTCTTCTATGTAAGAGTATGGTGTAAATATATGGATCCAGCTTTGGCCAGGGCCAAGCGGGAACGGATTCCCGTTCACACCCTCAAACCGCATCGGCCGGCGTTTGCCGGTTTGCTTTTCATAATCGCCATTCAGGGTTGTCCAAACCGCGTCATATCGCTGGCCATCCCTAAAAATTACCGCCTTGCCCCGTTGGCCGGCGCCGATGTTCACATCTATGATATATGGGTTGATCACCGTATGTTCAGCATAAATCACAATCACGTTGGCATAAGCCAACTGGCCGCCAGTCAATTTGTCGGTCATCGGCCTAAATTTGCCACTGCCATCGGCAAAGTCCTCAAATTTCAGGTATTTCAGCGATTCCGTATCGTAAACCCATTGCCCCTGGTTCAGGTAACTGTAAAAAATATCCATTTTGGCAGCCGGCTTGCCGCCTACGGGCGGTTCTTGCGAGAAAACATTGCCAGCGTAGTTAAAGGCATCTCCCTGCCGAAAGTTGGTTTTGGCAAGTTCTTGAAGTTTGGAGACATCCAGCATGGCACTGTTAATATCGTCTTCATCGCTGCCATATACCATTGAGCAACCACGCAATCTGTCTCTGATCTCAACGGTGGCTCCCGCATACACAAGGCAAGAGCTATTGAAAAAGTCTCGCACGTACGCATACGGCAAACGCCCAGACCTGATCGGGCCAACCATGGCTGTGCCAGAGCCGGCACCTTGCGATGGGGTGTTGCCAGCAGTTTGGGTCGATTCCGGCATTTTGGTTACGTCTGGCTGAGATTCAGGCAGGCTTGCTCGCGGGTAATCGCCATAAAAAACGGTCAGGAAGCGCGTCATCCCTTCTGAAATATATAACTCAAAAACCCATGAAGCAAAAGACAAACCTGCCTGTGGCCTTGCGGAAGGAGGGAAATTGGTGATGGAGATGAGCACCGCAGGTAACCCCAGGCTGGCGGGGTCCACTACATGCGACCCAGTGAGCGGGTTAATTCCGGACGGAAAACTTGAAATTTCTGGACCGTAGCGAAAGGGGGTTGGGCTGGCGGTTGGAGCTGGCTCGTTGGTGGCGGTAGGATTAGGGATAATTTTGGTTGCTGTTGGGATGGCAGTCTTCGTCGAGGTTGCAACCACTGCAGATTTTGCACGCGCCAACGTGGTTTGTCCGGTTGGCAATTTACAACCACTCAACATGATCGCCAACACCATCATAAGTGCGGCTACTTTTCTCATAATTTAATTCTCCAATGCAACTTTCTTGATCCTTTGGTAAGTATCAACCAAATCCTCTGGCAGCACCCTAACTTCGCCAATGGTGGTCATATAATTTGTGTCACCGTTCCAACGGGGAACAATATGAAAATGCAAATGGCCTGGAACGCCCGCCCCGGCGGCAGCGCCGATATTCGCGCCGATATTGAATCCTTCTGGTCGGTACACCTTTTTTAAAACCTGTGTATATCGGGTGATCATTGCCATCGCTTCCGCGCCGGTTTCATGATCTAACGAACCGAGCTCCGCAGTATGGGCAATTGGCGCGATCATCACATGCCCGCTGGTGTATGGGAATTTGTTGAGGATCACAAAACAGCGTTCACCCCGCTCTACGATCAGGTTTTCTGCAGAATCAGAAAGTTTCAACGCCTCGCAGAACACACAGCCTGCCGTCATAGGAGTATTTCCACTGATGTACTTCATCCTCCAAGAGGCCCATAATCGCTTCATTTTGCCAAGTTCCTCGCATTTTTTAAAGGTGGTAATGTAAAATCAAGTTTACGCAAATTTATTGTAACGTAACAATTCACCGCCCATAGAGGTACATTGGTCATATATGCTTTTTGATGAGAGGTTTGAACAACATACCGTTACCGTAACGGTGTTTACCCGATATATCAAAGCCATTTTGGAAAATGAGCCAGGCTTGAATAACGCCTGGGTGGAAGGCGAGGTATCCAACGTGACCCGTGCCACATCGGGGCATGTGTACTTTACTGTCAAAGACCAAGGAGCCTCACTTTCTTGCGTGATGTGGCGAAACAACGCCCAGAAATTAAAAGGCGCCGAACTGCGTGAAGGCGTTTCAATTCAGGTTCATGGCAACATTAGCGTTTACGAGCCAACGGGCAAGTACCAATTGGTTGTCGACCAAATTAAAACCACCGGCGAGGGCTCGCTTTATGCCGAATTCGCCCGCCTGAAAGACAAGCTGGATAAGGAAGGCCTGTTCGATCCCAGCCAAAAACGGGCACTTCCTCTTTTCCCCTTGAATATTGGTGTGGTAACCTCCGAAACCGGAGCAGCCTATCAGGATATTCTGAATACGTTGCGCCGCAGGATGCCAATGGCCACCATCCTCCTCTCTCACGCTACTGTGCAAGGGATTGACGCACCTGCATCGATCATGCGCGCCCTGCAGGCATTGGATAACCAACCGGATGTGGATGTGATCATCCTTGCCCGCGGAGGCGGTTCAATGGAAGACCTGTGGTGTTTCAATGATGAGAATGTTGTCCGGTCCGTCACCGCTACCCGCTGCCCGGTCATTACCGGCGTTGGCCACGAGATCGACTTCACTTTGGCAGATTTTGCCGCGGATATGCGCGCGCCTACACCAACCGCCGCCGCGGAAATGGCCAGCCCGATCACGATCGAGCAATTGAAGGACACCGTTGCAGGCTTGAGCCAAACCCTGACCGAAAATGCTGCGTATGCAATAGAGGACAAACTCAAAACCTTGTCCACAATGCAACAACGGTTGGCGCTAATGGCCCCCCATAAGCAAGTGAATACCAGCTGGCAAAAATTGGATGACCTCTCTGGTCGCCTCTCCCGGGCTATGGGTCACCAAATGTCTATTCAACGCGCCACCTTGGATGGCCTTCACAAGCGACTCCTCGCTCACCATCCATCTTTGATACTCAAAAGAGGGTTTTCAATTGTACAGCGCGCCCATGACGGTAAAGTTGTAAAATTGGTTGAGGATGTTGAGGTAGGCAGCAAACTGACCGTGATGGTTTCAGATGGCCGGTTTGGTTCTACCGTAGAAAAATTAGGATAATGGAGAAGGCATGGATAAAGTAGACATCGCCAAACTTACATACGAACAAGCGTTCACTGCTCTTGAGCAGATCGTTGCCAAATTGGAATCCGAGGACCAATCTCTCGAAGAGATGTTATCTCTCTCTGAAGATGGACAAAAATTGGCCGAGCATTGTTCTGCTTTGCTGGAAAAAGCCCAGTTGCGGATCCAAAAGATCGAGCCCGCCAAATAACCCGGGAACCTTATGTTCATCAAATCCATTCTCGACAACCATTCACTAATTACGGCCATACTGGCCTGGTTCATAGCCCAAATACTGAAACCACCGGTAGAATACCTGCGAAAAGGCACATGGAATTGGGGGTATTTGCTAAGCGCGGGTGGCATGCCCAGTTCTCACAGCGCGCTGATGGTAGGCGCTGCGCTTGGTATTGGCTTGCACGACGGTTTTAACAGCCCGGTTTTTACGATCGCCATCGCCATCACCATGATCGTAGTCTACGATGCGGCTGGCGTCCGCAGGGAGGCTGGCCGGCATGCAGAAAAGATCAATATTTTGATCAACGAATTGCTCAGTGGCCACCCAATCTCAGACAAAGAGCTGCGTGAAGTGATCGGCCACACCCCGTTGGAAGTTCTCGGTGGAGTTATTCTGGGGATTGTGGTTAGTTTTCTTTACTGGTGGAAGATGGGATAGGGGTGTTAGGAAGCAGATTTGCGATTGAGTTTGCCCATCGCATATTCGGCAAACACACGCGCTTCGGGAACCCTGGCAACCGTCACACCCATCAAATAGACCGCGATCCCCAATACGATCGCCACGATCAACTGAAACACCTTATCAGTTCCTTGCGACATCACAAGCCAGCCAAAGATAGCCAAACCCATTGCAGCCGATACAACCGAAAATTGAACCATACCTACCATCAAGCTTTTTAGATCAAAAACACCCAGGCGCTTTCGAACCCACACCAGCAACACGATCGATTCGATGGCAGTTGCCAACGAATTTGCCAATGCCAAGCCACCCAAGGGGATTAACCCCCACTCCCTGAACCAGCCAGAAAAAATAAAACTAAACAGCACATTTAACCCCATAGCCAAAACGCCGATGGCAACCGGTGTTTTTGTATCGTGTAATGCATAAAACGCACGTGATAAGATCTCGACCAGGGCATGGCCAACCAAGCCGACTGTAAACCATAAGATTGCCCAAGAAACGAGTTGCGTGGATTGTTCATTGAATTGGCCGCGCTGAAATAGCAAAATGGTGATCGGTTCCCGTAACAAGATCAACCCTACCGCAGCCGGCAACGAGAGTAAAAGCACCCCCCGCAAAGTTGAAACCAAAGAAACCATCATGGCCGACTTCTGGCCTTTGGCAACCTGTGCCGAAAAGGTCGGTAACGCTGCGGTTGCTATTGCTTGTGCAATGACAAATAATGGCATGGTCATTACCATGCGCCCAATGTTGATCGCTGATAAACTGCCCGGTTCCAGCCCGGCGGCGATCATGGTATTTACCAAAAAATTAACCTGTACTGCCCCTACGCCAAGCAAGCGAGGACCAACCAGCGATAACACCTTCATCACAGATGGCTCCCACAAGCCTTTAAACGGCGAAAAAACAAATCGCTCGATTCTCAGCAAAACTGGCAATTGAATGCCCAGGTGCAAAATGGCACCAAGCACGTATCCCCATGCCAACCCATAGATACCCATCGATGGTACGAAGAAGACGAGCCCAATGATCCAGCCCGCCCAATTAACCACTGGCGCCAAGGATGGCACCAGGAATTTTTGGTGCGTATTCAATACACCCATCACAATGCCGCTGATTCCAAACACGGTTGGCGCGATCATGATCACACGCAACAATGAAATGCTCAGCTGCGTGGTGGCTTCATCCAAGGATGGATCGAACGCATACAAGATCGAATTGACAATGCCCGGTGCAAACACCACAGTGATCACTGAAGCCAACCCCAGGATGATCAAGATCAGGCTCGTGATCGCAGAAAACAAGCCAAAAGCACGGCGTGGTTCATCCTTGTGCAAGGTTTCTGTGAATATGGGGATAAAAGCAGAAGCAAGCGCACCACCAGCAAGCAAATTAAACAAAAGATCTGGGATCGTTACCGCAGCGTAAAAAGCATCCAACTCTTTGCCGGTTCCAAATGTATTCGATACCATCACCTGCCTGATCAACCCGGTAATGTTGCTGAGGATATATGCAAACATCACGGTTCCGGCGGCGCGGGCAATTTGGTTGGAATTTGTTTGGGCATGTTCTTGCATACGGAATCATTATACCTGCAGCGATTGTGGCTACCTTTCCCACAATGTTGATACAATACGGAAAACATGAAATCGCTACGATCATACTGCGCGTCTATTCAACCACCCAAGACCATTGCGGTAATTGCTTCCCTGGCCGTATTGATCCTTTCGGCATGCTCCGTTGACACCCCATTCACTTCCGTCTCGGTGTCACCTACCCCACCATTGAAGGACGATTTCGTTCAAAAAATAATCCCCGCCGGTATCGGTTATCTTTCTGCCGATATGGAGATTTACTTCACCGACCCGGCAAGCCCCTTTGCTTACCGAAGGGAAGATGGTATTGACGAGATCATTGCCAATTCGATTGACGCCGCAAAGGTATCGGTTGATATCGCTATCTATGGTTTTGACCTTTATTCAATCCAAAAAGCGGTCCAAGATGCGCACAACCGCGGTGTTTCCGTTCGAATCGTCACAGAGTCCGATAACATCGAAAATTATTCGATCGTAAGGCTCAAAGATGCAGGGATTCCTGTGGTGGACGATGGCCAGAACGGCTTGATGCACAATAAATTCGTGATCATAGATGGCACACAGGTTTGGACTGGATCTGCCAATTTCAGTGAAGAGAGTTTTTATCTGGATAACAATGTAATGATCCTGCTGAGGGACACCAAAATTGCCCAAAATTACTTGGTGGAGTTTGAGGAGTTATTTTCAGATAAGCTATTTGGAACCGCTGGCGATATACAACAACCCTTCCCTGTTGTTTCGATGGGGCCGATCTTGATCAAAACCTTCTTTTCACCCGACGACACACCGGTCCGCCCAATCGTTGGGCTCATTCAGAATGCCCAAAAAGAGATCAATTTCTACACATATGCCCTTACCGGAGAGGATTTTGGAGACGCCTTGCTGGTAGCCAGCGCTAATGGTGTTTTGGTAGAGGGGATTTTTGATGACCAGCTTTCAACCAATGCAGGCAGCCAGCTTCCAGGTTTGCTGTCAGCTGGTCTGCCCATGTGGATAGATCCTTCCAGCCAACGAATGCATCAAAAAGTAATGGTCATAGACCAAACGATTGTGATCGTAGGGTCTTACAATTTTTCAGCCAATGCGGAGAAACACAATGACGAGAATTTATTGGTCATAGAAAGCCCGGCTGTAGCACAGATCTTCCTTGACGAGTTCACGAGGTTAAAGTTAATTTCAGAAAAACAACCGTAACCTTTAACCTCTTTTTCCGATGTATAGGTTAACAACATAATGGGTTTGGTTGTTTGGTCTTTACTGCATACAGGATGATAAAGTAAACTTCAGTCACTAATCACCTGTCAAGAATATATTTCATGCCATTTACCCACCAGAACGACCCAACCAAGCTCCAAATTGCTGACAAGGATCGGATCAATTCCGCCTTCGATGCCCATTTTAATGATGTGTATCGTTTTGTGAACTACCGCCTTAGTCACCCGGATGCCGCCGAAGAGATCGCAAGCGAAGTATTCATTCGCTTGGCAGACTCCACAAAAAAAGGGAAGTATCCGGCAGAGAACCTAAAAGGATGGTTATTCGTAACAGCCTCCCACCTCATTGGTGACCATTTTAGGGCGCTGTACAAAAATAAAGATTCTGACCTTAGCGATGATTTGGCTGACCACAAAACGGACCTTCAACGCCAGTACGAACACTCAGAAACCCGGTCTTTGTTGGCAGAAAGCCTTTCTCAACTAACAGAAGATCAACAGCAAGTGATCAATTACAGATTTAACCTCGAGTACTCGATCGAGGAAACCGCAAAAATTATGAGTAAAAACGAAAATGCGATCAAGCAACTTCAATTTAGAGCATTATCTAATTTGAAAAAGCTGATGAGTGAAACAAAATGAATGAGAATTTAAACTACGACAAACTCCAAAACCTACTTGAATCTGACCCCACCAGAACCAAACCTGGGGCAACTCAAGAGCTGGCCCAATTTGAGGACGAACTAACTGAACTCGCCCACATTGCCGAATTGTTGCGGGCGGATAAAAGCCCGATGCCACAAAAAAATGCCACGATCCGTGCCAAAAACCGGTTAAATTCCGCTTTGGGAAAAATGGAACCAAAGAGCGCGCCAACGCCTACGGTAAATGCCCACATATCCAATTGGTTCAATGTTCGGCTTCAAAAAATGGCCATAACCATCGCCGTTGTTTTTACTGTTTTGTTCACCAGTGGCACCAGTCTTGTTCAGGCTTCATCAGCAGCTTTGCCAGGAGACAATTTATATACTGTCAAACGTGGCTGGGAGGGTATTCAGCTTTTGTTGGTAATAAACGAAAACAACAAACAAAACCTGGAAAAAGCCTTTGATGAAGAAAGGATCGACGAAATCCAAGAGTTGTACGACCAAAATCGGTTCGAACAGGTGCGTTTTTCAGGGATATTGGAAAAAATTGATGGTGAATATTGGACCATTAGTGGTCTGATCGTCAAAGTTGAAGATGAAAAATTGGGTGGCAGAATTTTCAACATTGGCGACTTTGTTGAAATTGTCGGCGAAACCGATGACGGCATCATAGAAGTAGAACAAATTGTTTTGAGTTCAGGTTCAGAAATACTTTCTCAATCGACTCTCACTCCCGCCCCATTTGTGGTGCCAACCATTTCAAGCTTCCCCACCTCGGATTTTTCTGAATTTGAGGATGATTCCTTGGAGATCGAAGATGAAGAGGAATTATTGGAGGAGGAAGGTATTGAAACTGAAGAAGCTGATGATGGCGAAGAGGATTCAATCGACGATTCGAATGATGGATCGGAGGATGAGGTAAACTCAGATACCGAGGACGCAGAATGTGATCATTCCGACTGCGAAGATTCCGACGATGAGCCTGATGATGAGCCTGATGAAGAGGAAGTTGAAGAAGATTAAAGGGATAAAACAGAATAATGAATTTTTTCTGGCAGGATAACAAGGTTCCTAACTACCAGATCCAAATTCATCACCCTCTTCACCTCCAGTTTTTACCATTGGAAATAGGTCACCACACTCCAGGCGCCGATCATCACCAACCCAATTCCAATTCGGGTCAATGCTGTCCAACCCATACTAAATAGCCATTGCCTAACAGACGCGATGGCTTTATTTTTTTCCCTCAATCGTAGAAATTCCACTAAAAACAAAGCGCCTGGCGTTGCAAGTATGGCAGCAAATGGAGTAAAAACAAACCCAACCACCAAACCGGCAATATAAGCCACAAAGATGGAATACCATGGCGTTTCAACTTCACGTAAATGGGTTACAAGGAAATAATTATCCACCAAACTGCCTGCCACCATTAGGATGGTTACAAAAATGAACAGCAGCCAGCTGAATGGCTTATCCAAAAATTGGGCGGAAATAAACCAATACAAACACATTCCAGCCCAAATAAGTTGTAAGCCTGGAAAGATCGGTATGACCAACCCCGCCAAGCTGACAAGGCTAAACAGGAAAAAAAGGATCGGAAGAATAACGGTAATGTCTGACATCCACACTTTCTCCGAGGGTGGGTCGGCAAAACTGCGCCAACCCACCCAACTTAACTCAAGGTTTGATCACTTCTGTTCCACCCATCCATGGCTTTAACACTTCCGGTACTAAAATGGTGCCATCGGGTTGTTGGTAATTTTCCATCACTGCTATCATTGTGCGGGGCAAACCCAAACCAGAACCATTTAGAGTGTGCAACAAGCGCGGTTTACCACCCTCTGCAGGGCGGTATTTAATGTTTGCCCTGCGCGATTGAAAATCGGTGTCATTTGAAACCGAAGAAACTTCGAGCCACTCATCGCATCCTGGCGCCCAAACTTCCAGGTCATAGGTCATGGTTGCCCCAAATCCGATATCGCCAGTACATAGTTGCTTTACCCGATACGTCAGCCCCAAACCCGCGCAAGTCGCTTCGGCATCGGCAAGCATTTTTTGCAACATTTTTTCCGATTCTTCCGGTTTGCAATAGATGTACATTTCCACTTTATCAAATTGGTGGCCACGCTTGATACCTCGTACGTCTCTTCCCGCGCTCATCTTCTCGCGGCGAAAACAGGGAGTATAAGCGGTATACAGTTTGGGTAAACTGGATTCTTCCAATATCTCATCCATATGGAGGCCAGTAAGCGGAATTTCTGCTGTGGGCACAAAATACAGGTCCTCTTCATGATCCTTGTATAAATTATCGGCAAACTTGGGCAATTGGCCAGCACCGAATACTGTATCTGATTTCACCATGAATGGTAAGTACTGCTCTCGGTATCCTTGTTGGCGGGTATGCAGGTCCAACATGTATGCGATCACAGCTCTTTGCAACCGGGCACCCTCGCCCGATAACACATAAAAACGGGAGCCAGTAAGTTTGGTGCCTCTCTCAAAGTCGATGATCCCCAGCGCCGGTCCCAGGTCCCAATGAGGTTTTGGTTCAAATTCGAACTTCTTCGGAGACCCCACCGTCTTGATAACGACGTTTTCGCTATCGTCTTTGCCGTAAGGAGTACGGGGATCCGGAATGTTGGGTAAAATGGCCGTCAGGGAGTGCAATCGTTCTTCGATCGCCGAAACCTGTTTGTCCATCTCGCTGATCTTGTCCCCAACCGCTCGCATTGCCTCCACTTTGGATTGCCGTTGTTGTGGATCTTTCATCTGTCCAATTTCTTTGGATACAGCATTTTTCTCGGCCTTCAGGGTTTCTACTTCAACCAACAATCCTCGCCGTTTTGAATCCAGAACCAGGATCTCATCCACCGGGGCAGCATCAGATTGCCGGTCCCTCAATGCCTTTCGGACGATGTCGGGGTTTTCTCTGATCAAATTGATATCTAACATGGTGTACCTCCATAAAAAAATAAAATACCGCCCCTCCTGCAGGACGAGGGACGGCTCGTGGTACCACCTGCTTTGTCTACAAAAAGATAGACGCTCTTTTCGCTGTAACGGGCTTTCCCCGTCCCCCTTATGGTGTTTCTCACACCCTTTCGAGGGAACCTGGCCAGTGGCCATCGAAGTGGATTTCACCTCATCCACCAACTCCTCGCACCAAACGGAGCCTCTCTGGAAGTTTTTGAAGTTACTACGCTTCGAAACGGTTTATGACAAAATTATACCTTTTGGGGATGCCCTGTCAAGTTGTCCGGGGTATGTCGTCATTACTGCGATTTTGGAGGATTTATTAATTAAACTATACAAGTTCCCGAATGAAGAAAAAGGGGGCTATAATGCTGTTGGTAAACTTTTAGCATGATGATGGAGCACGAATGACGAACATAAGTAATCAACCGATCAAAAAGATCGCAATCAGTACTGGCGGCGGGGATGCCCCAGGTCTCAACGCGGTTATCCGCGCTGCAACTCTTTCTGCATTAAAACATGGTTGGGAGGTCTACGGCGTCCGGGATGGCTTCCATGGTTTGCTACTGCCCGAAGAATATCCGGATGGCGGCTTGGTCCGGCTTCCACGAGAACGGGTCAGCGGAATCGCCCACCTTGGTGGCACAATTTTGGGCACCAGTAACCGCAACAATCCTATGAGGTATCCGATCCTCAAGGCGGATGGGACCATTGAAGAAGTAGACCGAACCGACGAGATCGTTCGGGCCTTCCGGTTGCACCACATTGACGCACTCATTACCGTTGGTGGCGATGGATCTCTGGCGATTGCTGATGTTTTATACCAAAAAGGTTTGCGCCTTATATCCGTTCCAAAAACTATCGATAACGACCTCGACAAAACAGACCAAACCTTTGGTTTTGACACCGCGGTAGGTTTTGCCACAGAAGCACTCGACCGGCTGCACTCAACAGCTGCCTCCCATGGCCGGGTAATGGTAGTGGAGGTGATGGGCCGGTACGCGGGCTGGATCGCCCTGCACAGCGGGGTTGCCGGCTCTGCGCACGCCATCCTCATTCCAGAACATCCATACGATATCAACAAAGTGGTCGAAAAGATCAAAGAACGCGAAGAACGCGGCAACAACTTTACCATTGTAGTGGTCGCCGAAGGCGCTTCCCCCCGTGGTGGCGAGGTTTCAGTGGTGGAGCATGAAGCCGGCCGGGCGGAGAGGCTTGGCGGCATTGGTGAAAAAGTTGCCCAACAGATCCACGAGAGGTCTGGCAAGGAAACCCGGGTTGTTGTTCTTGGACATCTGCTTCGCGGTGGTTCCCCCACATCGTTCGACCGCCTCACCGCGCTGCGCTTCGGCGCTGCCGCTGTCCGCGGTTTGGCCGCCGGACACTCAGGGGTTATGGTTGCCCTCGATCCACCCCACGTAAAATATGTGCCCATTCCCGATGCCATCGGCAAGATGAAGAAGGTTCCAATGACCTCCGACATCGTCCTTACCGCCCAAGAAATGGGGATAACCTTCGGGTAAGAACGTGCCAATTTATAAAAGACCTGCCCCGCTAAATAACAACGGGGCAGGTCTTTTTCATGAACTCAAACGATCATAATTCACTGGATCGGCTTTTGATCTTACCGGTGATCTCTGCGATAAATGCATCCAGGCCGATATTGTTCTTTTGGGTGCCGTTGCGAACCCTTACTGAAATTTGGCGGTTTTGTTTCTCATTATCGCCAACCACGATCATATAAGGAACCTTGAACAATTGGGCTGCCCTGATCTTGCTGTTCATCCGATCAGAGTTCAGGTCAGCGGATACCCTGACCCGGTTGGCCCGCAATGCCTTTTCGATTTCCTGGGCATAGTCGTTTTGGGCATCGGTGATAGGAATAACACGTACTTGCTCTGGCGATAACCAAACCGGGAACGCGCCTGCATAATGCTCGATCAGGAAGCCAACCATGCGCTCGTGGGTGCTAAGCGGCGCTCGGTGAATACACAGGGGGATCTCTTCAGCGCCGTTTTTATTGACAAATTTTAGGTCAAATCGCTCTGGAACTGCAAAATCTACCTGGTTGGTCGCCAAGGTGAACTCACGGCCGATCGCGCTCCAGATCTGTACATCGATCTTGGGGCCATAAAAAGCCGCTTCGTTGGCTACCTCTACAAACGGAACATTTCCGTTCACCATTGCTTTTCGAACCATATCTTCCGTTTTCAACCACAGACGCTGGTTGTCCACATACTTCTTGCCCAAACCTTCTTTGGCATGCAGCGAAAGGCGCATCACGTATTTTTCGATGCCAAATAATTCAAAGTATTTCTTATACAGGTCGATCACTCCCATAAATTCCTGTTCGAACTGTTCTTCGGCACAATAAATATGGGCGTCATTCATTTGCATCGAGCGAACACGCATCAGGCCGAATAACTCGCCGCTCTTTTCATATCGGTAACAGGTTCCATATTCAGCCAAGCGGATCGGCAATTCGCGGTAAGAACGCGGCCTGGCACCAAAGATCTTGTGGTGCATGGGGCAGTTCATTGGCTTTACGTAATACTTTACGCCTTCCAACTCCATGGGCGGATACATGCTTTCGGCATAGTAGGGTAAATGGCCGCTGCGTATGAACAGATCCTCCTTGGTTAGGTTTGGGGTCCGAACGCGGCTATAGCCTGCATCTTCTTCCATTTCCTTGGCCAGGTTTTCCAGTTCTTCAATGATGATCCCGCCATTGGGCATCCATAAAGGCAAACCTGGGCCAACCTCATCATCGAACATGAAAATTTCCAGTTCTTTGCCCAACTTGCGATGATCCCGCTTTTTGGCCTCTTCGAGCATTTGCAGATATTGCTTTAGCTCATCTGGCTTTTCCCAGGCGGTGCCATAGATGCGG
>SXGU01557980.1_pt1 | contig 26823 bp, 22 predicted proteins | sample 3174531 | NCBI WGS metagenome assembly SXGU01 (sample SAMN11356863, study PRJNA531348) | freshwater metagenome | isolation source: freshwater sample F1-140 | place: China: Fuxian Lake, Yuxi | collected 2017-12-25 | reverse complement strand
GACGAGCTACCAACTGCTCTACCCCGCAGTCTGTGAGTCTAACCGAAGCCGCCCTGATGAGCAAGCGGCGCGGACGACGCGAACAGGCGCTCATCGATTCACGAAGACTTGCGCAATCTGCCCGCGAATGCGCTCTACTTCGCCTGCGGAGCGCGCGATCGTTCCCTAGGATTGCCCCCTCAATCCGTTTCTACGAAAGAGTTCGCGACCTCCCATGGCTACTAACGCTCCAGCATCGCAACGCGTCATCTACTCCATGCTTGATGTGACGAAGCGCATCAATCAAAAGGACATTCTGAAGGGCATCAGCCTCTCGTACTTCTATGGCGCGAAAATCGGCGTGCTCGGACTCAATGGTTCGGGAAAGTCGACGCTGCTTCGGATTCTCGCCGGAATCGACAAGGAGTTCGAAGGCAAGATCGAGATGGCGCCCGGATTTCGCGTTGGATTCCTCGAGCAAGAGCCGCTGAAACACGAGACGCGGACGGTCGACGAAGTCGTGCGCGAAGGCGCCGCGGAAGTCACCAAGCTCATGGATGAATACGATCGACTCAACGAGAAGTTGTGTGATCCGAATCTCACGCCCGAGGACATGGAGAAGACGCTCGAGCGCGTCGGCGATCTCCAAGAGAAACTCGATTTGATTGACGCATGGACGCTCGATAGCCAACTTGAAATGGCAATGGACGCGCTGCGCTGTCCCCCGAAAGAGGCGGCATGCAACATGTTGAGCGGTGGAGAACGGCGTCGAGTGGCGCTGTGCCGCTTGCTTCTTTCAAACCCAGATGTGTTGCTGTTGGATGAACCGACGAACCACCTCGATGCCGAAAGCGTCAACTGGCTCGAGCAGCATCTCAAGCGCTACGCCGGCACGGTCATCGCGGTCACGCACGATCGTTACTTCCTTGACAATGTTGCGGGTTGGATTCTCGAACTTGATCGAGGCATCGGTATCCCATTCAAGGGTAACTACACCGGTTGGCTCGAGCAGAAATCGCGTCGACTGCAACAGGAAGAGAAGCAAGAGACTGTGCGACAGAAGATGCTCGCGCGCGAACTTGATTGGGTTCGCCAGAACCCGAAGGGCCGGCAGGCCAAGTCCAAGGCTCGCGTGAGTGCGTACGAAAAACTCTTGAGCGAAGATCAAGAGAAGCGCGCGAAGGACATCGAGATCTACATTCCGCCGGGCCCGCGCCTTGGCGATCTGGTGATCGAGGCGAAGGGAATCTCGAAGGCGTTCGGTGACACGCTCCTCCTTGAGGGCGCGACCTTCTCGATTCCGCCAGGCGCGATCGTGGGCATCATCGGACCAAATGGCGCAGGCAAGACGACGCTCTTCCGCATGATCACGGGACTTGAGAAGCCCGACAGCGGTTCCTTCAAGGTCGGTGAGACTGTCACACTCTCCTATGTCGAACAGTCACGCGACTCGCTTCCCGCAGGCAAGAATGTGTGGGAAGCGATCACCGACGGAAGCGAAGAAATCAAACTCGGAACGGTCAAGGTCAATAGTCGTTCGTATGTTGCGCGCTTCGGATTCAGCGGCAACGATCAGCAGAAGTTTGTCGACCAGCTCTCCGGTGGTGAACGCAATCGCGTGCACCTCGCGCGATTGTTGCGGCAAGGTTCGAATGTCATTCTGCTCGACGAGCCGACGAACGATCTCGATGTGAATGTCATGCGCGGACTTGAAGAGGCGCTTGAGAACTTCGTGGGCACGGCTGTCATCATCAGCCACGATCGTTGGTTCCTTGACCGTCTCGCAACGCACATCATTGCGTTTGAGGGCGACGCGAAGCTTCACTTCCATCACGGCAACTGGTCAAGCTACGAGGAGGATCGCCACCGACGACTTGGAGCCGAGGCGGATCAACCGCACCGAATGAAGTATCGGAAACTGACTCGCTCGTGATTTCCCATTCCGCGCAGCGCAAGCGAAAATCACGAGCTCGCTGCATTCGTTTGAGCGCGAGCCGCGGATTCTGACCCGCAGCGGGTCAAATCCTTCGCTCGCTTTCGACTGCGCCGGGGCGAGTGAATCGCCCGCAAATCAGACGTCTCGTGAAGGATCCCGGCGCGAGTGAATCGCCACCGGCGCAACAACGTGGCAAGGTTCGTTTCGTGCTCAGTCGGCGTGCAGTCCCTCATCCATCCGGTTGAAGTTCTCGCAACCGGTTGTGGTGACTGCGACCATGTCCTCCACGCGCACGCCGCCAACATCGAGGGCATAGAGTCCCGGCTCAACCGTGAGGACATCGCCGACGATCAGCGCGGGCGCCTTGGCGGCGAGTAGCGGGGGCTCATGCACTTCAAGTCCGATGCCGTGACCAGTGCCGTGACTCATCACTGGAACTCGTGATGATGTCGGCTGTCCACTCGAAAAACCGCTGCCCGCGAGTGACGCGAGCGTGGCGGCATGCACCGCTTCGCCCGTGACGCCGGGTTTCACTGCATCGATTGCAGCACGCTTGGCTGCGACGACTGCGGCGTGCATTCGCGCGATGAGCGGATCGATCGCGCCATGCACAAAGGTCCGCGTCATGTCTCCGTTGTAAAGCGTTTTCTTGTTCCGCGGAAAAATGTCCACGATGATGGGTTGCTCAGTCCGAAGATCGCCCGATCCGTGATCGTGGCAGTCTGCGCCCTGCGGTCCGCAGGCGACGATCGAGTTGGGGTTGTCGTAACCTTCGCCAAGGAGAAACACATCGATCATCGTCCGCAGCGAGTCTGAAGTCAGCGTCGCGCCGTCAAGTTGCAGCGTGCCGTCCTTCGCGGCGCGTGCCTGCAAAATCGTCCGACTTGCGAGCTGCATGGCGCGCTCCGTTGCGGCTTGTGCTTCGCGAAGCCACGCAAGTTCCTGTTCGTCCTTGGCTCGACGCGCAAGGATGCCCCATTCGACATCACATTCGACGCGCATGCCGGCAAGTTGAATGAAGTGCGCGTAGATCGTCGGTAGCGTCCGATCGGTGTGCACGACTTGAATGCTCGCGCGACGAAGGCACTCCGCAACGGCTTGTGCCGTCGCGGTCTCGCGATCGCCGCTCAATCCAGATGCCGGTTCAAACTCCGCCGCGCACGCAACGCGATGCACGCGAGCATGTTTGCGTGCGCGATCCATCTCAATATCGCGAATGAGCAGCAGGCGCTCCACTCCGCCGCATGCCTGAGGAAGCAGCATCAACGCAGTTGGGTCGCCTACTTTGAACCGGATTTCTCGATACAGCGTGAGATTGGTTGTGGGCAATCCCGCGATCAGCGTGGCATGTCCTTGCGTCATGCCACAAGCGTAGCACGCGCTCATTCGTCTTCGTCGACGCTGGCTTCGTCGAGGTCGGAAACTGCTGCACGCCTGCGCGACGGCGGAAGTTCGGCGATGCGCCGTTCTTCTCGCGCTGCCATCTTGCAAGCCTCCGCAAGCGCTTGGTGGAGTTTTTCGTGATCGGGATGCGAGTCGACACACTGCAGCAGGGCGTCGACTTGACGGACTGGCTCAATGCCGCGATCGATGGATGCGATTGCGGCATCTCCAAGTTGTTCGAGCGCCGAGAGATACCAGGAGAACGATGGCTTCTCCCACTTTGTCGGTGGATCAATTCGCGTGCGGATTGTCACTTGGCCAATACTCACGATTGGGCAGAGACCCGCGGAAGTCTTCGGTTCACGGCAGAGGACGAGCGACGGCGCATCTCGTTCCAACAATGCAAGTCGCAGTCGCCGTGCGTCTGCCCCGACTGCAGGAGGTTGAATGAGGTAACAGCCGGCGCTGATTTTGGTGTCCTCAGGAACACTCTCGTTGACGATCGTCAACTTGCCGACCTCCGCTGCGATCAACATGCGTTGGCGACGCGCTTCTTGAAGGGGCAGCGTGATGCGCGCCATCTCATCGAACTCGCGCGCTGCGCGAGCGGACTCAAGTGCTTTGAGCGCGAGTCGCTCCGCTTCAAACCACTGGTGCCGCTTCAGCGCTTGTTCGGCTTTCGCGACGAGTGAAGAGTTGGGGTTCGATCGAGCGGCGGTCATAGGCGAGGTTTCGATGTCACGCAGTGGCGAGTTTGGCGCATTCGGTCAGCATCGTCGCAAAGACTCGCGTCGTTTGCGGAAACTCATAGAGCAGGCAATCGCTCACGGCGACATGATCTTGTCGGCTCATCGCGAGTTTCAAGGTTTGCAACTGGGCCTCGAGCGACTGCACAGACGCATCCACGGAGACTCCGGCGCCGAGCGCTCGTTCACGCGTCACGATGCCGAGACTCAGTCCTTGCGCGAGCGCACTCTGGACTTGGCTCCAAGTGTTCAGTGCCTCGAGCAATGCGGGGTATGCATCAGTCGCCCGGTCCTCTTGGAGGAGTTTCGCCGCTGCGCGCTGCTGCTCATCAGCGTTGAGCACCGCTTCGGCGGCATGGAGAAAAATGTCTCGGAGCAAATCCTTCCGGCAGACCGTGGTGAGGCGCACTTCGCTCGCATCACGCGAGACGAGCGCGGGGGACTCGAAGTCTTCTTCTTCCCAGCGCACGCCATCGATGTGGACATCCACCACGAGGCGTCCCGCCGCCTCCGCGAGACGCGCAGCTTCACTGAGTGCATCCGCAATGTTCGCCGGAGAGAGGCCGGTGTCAATTTCGTCGAGGAGAACGCGCATGAATGGGTGTTGAGAGATCGGCGATTCTGTCGTTACGGTTGACAATCGTCGCGGATTGCGTGGCAGACCAGTCACTTCCAAGCGTTCCAATGGCATCTGCGGCGGGAAAGTGCGCTCGCAACGAACGAGGGCGTTATGGCAACGGGACCCCGGCGCCATGTGTCGCGAGTTTGTCGTCGTGACGCATTTTTTCGAGTGCACGGCCGTGTACGCCGTTCGCGCTTGCGAGCAGCGCGTCGCAGAGCTTCGCCAGTGGCTTGATCGTCGGAAACTCCAAACGCAATTCCGCGACTTTCTCCGCCACCGTTCCGCCAACTTCGCGGAACACCTTCTTGTACGCCTGTTTCACTGCCTCAATCTCTTCTTCACTAAAACCGCGGCGTGTCATTTGTACATGGTTGTGACCACGGACCTGCGCGGGAGATCCTTCGACAATGAGAAAGGGCGGAATGTCTTTCGAGCACCGAGCGAAGCCGCCGACGAGTGCGCACGATCCGATCGTGACGAAGTGGTGAAACGCGGCACCGCCTCCGATGTTGGCGCCGGTGTGGACATGCACATGCCCAGCGAGCATCGCGGCGTTCGCGATCGTGATCTCGTCTTCGAGTTGGCAGTCGTGCGCGACATGCACGCCGACCATGAAGAGATTCCGATCGCCGATCCGCGTCGCGCTGCCGCCATTGCCTGTGCCGCGGTGCATCGTGACATGTTCACGAATGTGGTTGCCATTCCCGACATGAAGCCAGGTCTCTTCGCCACGGAACTTGCGGTCCTGCGGTGTGCCACCAACGGCGCAGAACGGGAAGAGCACATTGCCCGCGCCCATTCTTGTGTTGCACTCAATCGTCGCGTGTGAGCGCAGCACGCAGTGCTCGCCGAGAAAGACTTTGGGACCAATCACGCACCATGGACCAACCTCCACAGTCGAGGCAAGCTCGGCTGAGGGATCGATGATGGCGGTGGGGTGAATGCGAGTCATGAGGCGAGAAAACGATTTCGCTTGCTTGGGATGTCGGTCTATTCAATATCAGGGTCGACCATCATAAACCGGAGCTCCGCTTCGGCTGCAATCTTGTCTCCAACCTTGGCGCGGCACTTGAGATGCCCCGTGCGCGCAGTCGCACGAATGTTCTCTGCCTCGAGGACAACTTGGTCGCCCGGGACGACTGGCTTGCGAAGTTTCACTCGATCGATCGAGAGCAAAATCGCGACTTTCCCAGTGTGTTCGAGCACCGTCGAGAGCAACAGTCCACCGAGTTGTGCCATCGCTTCAACGAGCAGCACGCCAGGCATAATCGGTGTACCTGGGTAGTGGCCCTGGAAGAAGGGCTCATTGATCGTGACATTCTTGATCCCGATCGCGCGACGGGTGCCTTCCACCTCGATGACGCGATCGACGAGCAGCATCGGGTATCGATGCGGCATCAACTTCTGAATCGATCGAATGTCCATCACGCGACCTTCGATCATCGTCTTCTTCATGTCCGCGGCAAGCATCTGCTCGCGAATCTTGAGACCCAGTTTTCGATTGAGTCCGTGGCCCGATCGCACGGCGAGAATGCGGCACTGGACGGGGCAACCGACGAGGGAGAGATCGCCGATCACATCGAGCACCTTGTGACGGACTGGTTCGTCGTCAAACCGATATCGGTTGTCGATGGGGTCGCCGTTTTCGCCAATGACGAGAATGTCGCGCGGGCTGAGATGCTTGCAGAGCCCCGCATCTTGCAGCGCTTGCGCCTCCTCCTTCAGTGCGAAGGTGCGGCACGGCGAGATCTCTGCGAGGTAATCGCCGCTTCCGAGATTGAACGAGCAGGTCTGGTGACGAATGCGAGAACGCTTCGCGCCGTAATCAAGGTCATACACAATGCGCATGCCAATGTCGTCGTAGGGCATCGCGGCGATCATGCCTTCGCCCTCTTCGATCACGATGGGCTCGCGCAGTTTGAACGAGCGGCGCTGCGCGTCCTGCTCAACAAATCCCGCTTCGAGAATGGGCTCCGCAAAGATCGCAGCACTCCCGTCACCGCAGGGGACTTCAGGGCCGTTGATCTCGATGATGGCATTATCGATGCGCATCCCCATCAGTGCGCTGAGCAGATGCTCGACCGTCTCGATGGAAGCTTCGCCGACTTTCAAGACGGTGCGACGGGGGCGTGGCGTGACATGCTCAACGATCGCGGGGATCCGAACGGGTGGATTCAGATCAGTCCGGAGGAATGAGATCCCAGAGTGCGGGGGGGCGGGCTGAATGACCACGGTCGCGTCGATGCCGAGCATCAGCCCCTTCCCGCGTACCGTGACGGGTCTTGCGAGGGTTCGCTGCCGTTCGAGCGTAGTGCTGGTCGCGAGCGCGCCGTGCCCGACGGCGGTTAAGGCGCCTTCGGCGCTTCGAGAAGATGCTTGAACATTTGGTGCCACTGCGGCAGTTTACGGATCAGCGCCATCTCTCGCAAAGCAGCTTTCTGCTCCTGCGCCGGTGATCCGCCCCAAGTTGCGCCATCTGGAATGTCATGCATGAGTCCGGAACCCCCAGCGAGGCTCACGCCATTGCCGATGGTGCGATGGTCCGCGATGCGGCAGCCGCCACCAATTCGGCACCCATCACCCATCGTTACGCTTCCGGCGATCCCAGTGAGACCGGAAATGACGCAGCCTCTGCCGATCCGAACATTGTGTCCGATCTGGCAAAGGTTGTCGATTTTCGTCATTGCGCCGACTGCAGTGGCGCCGAACTTGCCGCGATCGATGCAAGTGCTCGCGCCGATCTCTACATCGTCGCCGATGTCGACATGTCCAATGTGTGGAACTTTGGCGATGCCCTTTCCACCGGGGTCCGCTTGATATCCGAAGCCATCGGTTCCAAGGTGAACGCCGCCGTGAAGGACCACGCGATTTCCAAGCCGAGTGCGTTCGCGTAACACAACATTGCTGTGCACGACGCAGTGCGAGCCCATGGCGACATCGGCGTAGACGTGACAGCCGTTGTGAAGGACGCAGTGCGCACCGATCACCGCTCGCGCGCCGATGGAAACAAACGAGCCAATGCGTGCGCTTGGATCAACTTGCGCAGTGCGATGGATGTCAGCCATTGGATGACGACCCACGGCTGGAAGTTCTGCGGGTGTCTCGAAAGCGCGCAGCAGCGCGAGCATCGCGTGATCAGCGTTTTTCACGCGAATGAGCGTGCGCCCCGCGCGTGCCTCTTCGCTGCAGGGAAGGTCTTCGTTGAGAATGATGATGCCCGCACGGCTTGCTGCGATCATGCGCGCGTGCTTGCCGTCGCCAACGAATGCCACATCGCCCGCTTGGGCATCGTGAACGAACGCGAGCCCAGACACGACCGCAGCGCCGTTGCCCTCAATCGCGCCGCCGACGAGCGTCGCAACTTCTTGCGCGGACTGCGGTCGTTCAGCCACCGCTCGCCGCTCCGGCGGGAGTTGCAGGCGCCGTCGAGGTGCCTTGGGTCGACGCGCTCGGCGCGCTCTTGTCCTTGAACTCCGCGTTCAACATGGCAACGAGTTGCGCGGTGACATCATTGCCAGGCGATGCGAAGAGGAATCGGCGCGCGCTGATTTGCGCGAGCATTTGCTTTGCGTTCGAGGCTTCGATTTGCGGGATGGAGTCATCGAGCATCACATAATCGATGCCTTCCTTCTCCGCGAATCGCTTCGTCGCGTCCTTCACCAAGAGGTACGCATCGCGAAGCGCGCGCGCTTGCATCGATTCGATTTTGGCCTGTGCAAAGACCTGGAGCGCCTTCAATTCACCAACAGCGGCCTGCAATTGCGCCATCGACTTGAGTTGCGCTTCGCTCCCGGGTTGATAGCTGTCGAACTCAGCTTCGAGATCCTTGATGGCCGCTTGCTGCGCTTCGGCTTGCGACTTCAGTTCCTCCTCCACAACCTTGATCGCTTCAAGCTTCGACTTGTATGCGTCAATGGAGTTGTAGACCTTCTCGAGATCAATCGTCGCCACGCGTGCATCGCCACCTGCGGGGATGGACGCGCTTGGTCGGAGGATGCTCTTGAGCGCGGGAAGCCCGAGCGCGACGAAGCCAACGAGCAGGACGGCGAGGAGGTCGAGGCGAATGCGTTTCATGGCGACTTGGGGAGATGGAGGGCTTGCGGGGAGGGGAGCGTTGTGAGGCGTTGCGAATCAGCGAGCCGCCGGCGTCGATGCTGGGTTCGGGAGGCCCGACGCACCAGTCGCTGCGCCAAGTGATCGATCATTGTCGAGTTGGACGAGCAGCTTCTCCGTGACATCGATGGCCTTCGATCCGAAGAGCACGCGCAGAGAAGCGATTTGCTCGAGTGCTTGCGCTTCCATGGGTACTTTCTCGTTGCGCTGCACGCGAAGTTCGGTCTTGGAGTCATCTACGATCACGAGATCAAGACCTTCGCGTTCAGAGAGTTTCCTGGTTCCTTCGCGGATCGATCGGTAGAGGCTCTGCCACTTCAGGCTTCGTTCGCGGTCGATCTCAAGTTTCTTTCCGTTCAGCCATTCCGCGTCCTTAATCTCTTGCATGCGGAATTGATCAATGCGGGACTCGCGCTCCGTACCTTCGGACATCGGCTCGATTTCTTTGGCGAACGCTTCAAGCTTCGTCCGGCGCGCGCGACCCTCTTCGGTAATCGCGCTCTCCAGTGCTTTGAGCCGGACATCCCATTCTTGGCGCTCCTTCATCCGATCCACGATGGTGGAAAGATTGACGACACCGACATTCGCGGGAGCGTTCATCGAAGCCGCAGCGGGGCGAAAAGCCCCGCTGGTCGTCGCGATGGCGAGTGTGACGAGAATCGCGAGGAATGCAGCAAGAAAGGCACGACGAGTGGTCATGCCGCAATCATAACTTCCCCGATGACTTGTGCTTGAGTCGCTTCTCGCACCCGCGCGGCAGACGATCAGAAGGGGATCTCTGCGCTGAAGCTGAAGACTTGCGTCTGATCGGTTGGGTCCTTCACGATCGGAACGGCAAAGTCGAATGCCAGGGGCGCCGGCCCAAACTGTGGGATGTAAAGCCTCACGCCGACGCCGACAGAAACTCGCCACGGTGAGAGCTCGACTGTGTCCGTCACGGTGCCGCTGTCAATGAATGCGACGCCGCTGAAGGACGAGCCCATGATCGGTTGTTCCACCTGTGTGCCGAGGAACGCCAACCAGTTCCCGCCGACGCCATCGTTGTCTGGGTCGGGTGCGCCATTGATGGTGCCCTTCGGGCTGATGGTGCGGTACTGGAATCCGCGGAAACTGCGGCCACCGAGGTAAAACTTCTCGTAGGTCGGCGCGTCGCCACCGAAGATGTATCCCACATCGCCGTTGACGCGCAAGGTGGTCTTTCGACCGAGGAAGTCCTCGCTGAGCGTGTAGAAATTCGTGAAGCCCGCCTTCGCGTTCGTGAAGGTTTCACCCGTAGCGATCTCCATGTACTGGGTGAGTGCAAGTTCAAACTTTGTTCCGCGCGATGGGCGGAACTGATTGTCCGTGTCGAGGAAACTCATGTACGGTCCGATCGAGAACCATGTCTCGGGTCCTGCATCCGCGAGCACTTGATCGGGCGTGTCCACATCGAAGTTCGTGAGTTCAACCCATTGCAAGTTCGTGCGAATGCCGCCCGACCAGAAGTCTCCGAATCGCCGGGAGAGCGATCCGCCGAAGCTCGCGCGAGCTTCGTTCCAATCCTCGTAGATGCGCTCGCGGAAAAACGGATTGATGCGCAATGCGACATCCGACTCCATGAGATGGGGCTCTGTGAAGTCGAGCGAGATCACACTCACTTCGTTGCCGGGCGCGATGCTGATGGCGAATTGCTGTCCGGCGCCTCGATACGCGCGACCCGCAATGAGCTCTTCGAAGGTCAATGGATGGTCTTCGATGTCGAAGTTCTTCTGGTTGATTGAGAACTCACCAAAGACACCAGAATCCGTGCCCATGCCGAGTCCGAAGTTCACGGCGCCGGTGTTTTTCTCCTTCACTTCCACGAGCAGGTCACGCACTTCCGTGCGCACGCCACCTTCGTCGATTTCGTCTTGCGCGATCACCTGATCTTCTGGGCGCGCGCGCTGAACTGTGACACGGACCTGATTGAACAACTGCGAAGCCTGCACGCGCTCCTTGCTGAGCGTCAACTCGCGACCATCGAGCACACGACCTGGTTGGACTCGCACGAGGCGTCGAATTACGCGGTCGCGGGTCAGAAAGTTGCCCTGCACGAGCACGACGCCGGTTACCACGCGCGAACCTTCGTTCACGCTGATGATGAGGTCGACCTCGGGATCCTGACCCGTGCGTACATACCGATCGCTGACGACGACATCAATGTGCCCCATCAAAAGGTACGCGTCCTTGATGAGCGCGAGGGTTTTGTCGAGCTTCAAGCGACTGAACACATCACCCGTGTGCATCGCGCCGAGGTCGCGCAACTGTTCTTCAGAAAACACGGCGAGCGCCTTTGGGCCTTCCGCGTTGCGACCTTCCACGACGAGCGAGCGCAATCGATACTGGCGACCTTCGTCGATGATGAATGCAACCTTTGCTTCAGTGTTGTCAGCGGAAAGCGTGACGCGCCGATCGGCGCGGACATCCACAAATCCGCGGTCGCGATAGAACTTGTCGAGCGCTGCAACATCGTCGATGAGGAGTTCCTCGTCGAGTTCTCCCTTGACGAAGAGCGGGATCGACACGCGTGTGCGGACTTCCGCATTCAGCTCGCGGGCATCGAAATTCGCGTTCCCGATGAACTCGATCTCCTTGATCTTGACGCGCGGTCCTTCCACGATGCGGATGATGAGGATGCCTGAGGCGGTGAGTCGCGTCTCGTCAACCGTCACCTCACAGAGGTAATTCCCGCGCTTGCGGTAGAGATCTTTGATCTTCTTCATCGATTGCTCGAGAAGGAAGTCGTCGCGTGGTCCTCCCGCGTAGAGCGAGACGGCCTTCCGAAGTTCTTGATCGGAAATGATCTTGTTGCCGACGAACTGCAAGTCGAGCACGATGGCTTGCTCGACGAAGGTGATGTGCACTTCGACCGTGCCGTCAGGCAGCAGCGTTGCGGTGGCGCCGACGGTTTCAAACTGACCAAGCCGGTACAGATTCCCAATGTCCGCCCGAACAGCGTTGGCTTCGAAGGGTTGACCAGCAGCGACGCGCACATTGTTGAGGACTTCTTGCTGCGTGACGCGCGAGAGTCCTTTCAATTCCACTTTGGAGATAGGGCGGTCGGCGAGCGTCTCGTCGTCGATCTGCATCACGCTCTGCGCGGAGACTGCCGTCGAGAGCAGGAGTGGCGCCGCGGCGAGGACGAACGCGAGCAGAAAGCGTTCGATGGCGGCGAAGCGGCGACGCATAGGCGCGACGCGGCGCGCACACTGGTCGTTGATTCGCTTCGGCTCACCATCCATCAAGAGCAAGATAGCCGCCCGAACGCAATTCTGCCGCGCCCTAGGGTACGCTGCAAGGATGACTTCGACCGCTCCGACACTTGCGCGTACGCCGTTCTACGACTTGCATGTTGACCACAAAGGTCGCATGGTCGAGTATGCGGGTTGGGAACTCCCGATTACCTACGGCTCCATCATGGAGGAGCACAAGTTCACGCGCGAAAGCGGGGGATTCTTCGATGTGAGTCACATGGGTCGGCTCCGGTTCAGTGGCCGTCACGCGCGCCGTTTTCTCGACTTCGTGTGCACGAGGCAGATCTTCGGGATGGAAAAGGGGCAGATTCGCTATTCGCTCGTATGCAACGAGCGCGGAGGTTGCCGAGACGATGTGCTCGTCTACTGCATCGATGACGACGAATACCTCATGGTCTGCAACGCGGCGAATCGGGAGAAATTACTTGCGCACTTCGCGCAGGTCCGTGGCGATATGACCTTCAAACTTGTGGACGAGACGAAGTCCACCGCGATGTGCGCGATCCAAGGACCGAAGGTCATTGAACTGATTTCGAAACTCTCGAAGGAAGTTCCGACGCTCAAGCGATACCGCTTCACCGTGAAAAACCTCATGATCATCAAGGTGCTCGTGAGCCGCACTGGATACACCGGCGAAGACGGAGTCGAAGTGATTCTTCCGTCTTCGATGGCTCGCCTCGCACTCGGCATGGTGCTGAAGGACATGGGGAGCGAGACGAGCGTCATTCGACCGGTTGGACTTGGTGCGCGGGATACGCTGCGCCTTGAGGCGGGTATGCCGCTCTATGGTCACGAGATGGATGAGGAAACCGATCCAATCTCCGCTGGACTCAGCTTCGGCGTCAAACTCGATAAGGGCATGGCGGGGACGCCCGACGACGCGCATATCGGGAACTTCATTGGGCAGGAAGCGCTGCGCGCGATTGTGGCGCGTGGTCCGCAGAAGCAACTCGTTGGTCTGCATATCGAAGGCCGTCGTGCCGCACGGCAGGGCGCTCGTGTGCTGTCCAACGGCGTCGATGTCGGCGCGGTGACGAGCGGATGCCTCAGCCCCTCACTCGATCGCGTGATCGCGATGGCCTATGTGCCGCCCACCCTTGCCGCGATTGGGACGCCTTTGGAAGTCAACTTCAACTCAATGAATACGCCAGCGGTTGTGACCGCGATGCCGTTCATTCGAAAGTGACGCGTCGAAGCGCGTTCACGCCCCCGGAGTCACGCGCGTCGTTCGCGTTGCACGGAAGCCAAACGGAGCGAGATGCTCTGCAATCGCGTGGAAGGAGCGATTGGGATTTGCGTCGCTTGTGCGGATTGCACTTTGAGCATTTGGGCCGGCGCGCGGGGCGGTGATTGCAGCGGGATGATGCGCATAGAGATTGCGCGCGCTGCCCGTTCCGCAGAACGCGCCTGCATCGCCTCTGCCTTCGCCTGTCGCTCCGCGAGCAGCGTGTCTTCGTTGAGACGCTGTTGAAGCCGCTTGAGTGCTTCGACTTCGATCTGGCGCACGCGCTCTCGCGTCAGGCCAACTTCACGACCAATCTGCTTTAGCGTCAGTGGCTCTTTGCCCTCAAGGCCGTAGCGAAGCCGGAGCACTTTGGCGTCGCGCTCGTCGATCTCTTCGAGCAACTTGAGCACGAGACCGAGGTCTTCCTTCTTGGTGACGGATTCCTCTGGCTTCGTGACGCGGTGATCTTGGAACAGTTCGTGAAGCTCGGCACCCTCGCCGTGCTCGCCGCCAGCGGACTGCGTCGGTGCGTTGTACGCCTTCAGGGCGCGTCGCACGACCATCACCTTGCGCAGCGGCATCTTCAGTTCGTCCGCGAGTTCTTGCGGCGTCGGGTGGCGCTTCAGCGTCGCTTCAAGTTTGCGCGAGGCATCCTTGCAGCGCGCAATGAGATCCACCATGTAGGCGGGAATATGGATCGGTTGCACGGCATTGATGAGCGTGCGTTTGATCGCCTGCTTGATCCACCAGGATGCGTAAGTCGAAAATCGGGCGCCTTGCGCGGGATCGAATCCTTCGACTGCGCGAATCAAACCGATGTTGCCTTCCTCGATGAGATCCGAGAGCGACAGGCCTCGATTCGTGTAGTTCTTCGAAATCGAAATGACCAATCGGAGGTTCGCTCGGATCATGCGATCCTTCGCGTAACCGTCGTTGTCATTGACGACGCGCCAACCAAGATCCTTCTCTTCCTCTGGCGTGAGGAGAGCGACTTCGTTGATTTCGCGGAGATAGATTTGGAGTTCTGATTGGAGTGACGAGCGACCCATGTTGACCTCGATACAGCTTCGGGCTCTTGGGGCCTGCGTCCACCGTGGTGCGGTAGTCGTATGCCGTGCAGTACTTCGGTGTCAGCGCATCGAAAGACAAACTAGCGAGACGATTGACTAGGACGATGCGTTGACGGACTCAAACGATGGACCTCACCTGAACGCAAGATTCGCTGCAGTTGTTCGCTTGGTTCCCTTGGGTTTCAAAGGAACGGGCGAACACCTGACGAAAAACCTCCAGAGGCGCGCGAATCCTTCGCGGCTCCTTCTTCTTTCTGCTCCCTCGTTGCGTGAGCAAGCGAGTAGCACCTCATGATCCTAGGGCCCAAACTTCCTGCGGCGCCCTCTCAGCAGTCTCTAACTCTAGCCTCATACCTGCGTCAAATTGTCCAGAGGAGTGATCCTCATGGGGTTGCGTCGACCTTTGCAGGTCGGGCCTTGAAGTCTACCCACCCATCACGAAGTTGGGAGCGTGGGTCATGCAGGTCGTGGTAAAGATTCCGTTTGGGTGGGCATTCGCGGGGTCAGTTTCCCGCTCGAATAGGAAGCTGACTTGCGTTCTTGGAAGTGAATCTCAGATGGTCCTAGACTGCGCGCATGGCATCCGAGCGTGAGAAACACCCCAACCTTCCGAAGTTCTCGGAGGCGTTGGAGGATGGCCTAGACGCATGGAAACCCGCTTTAGGGGAGCCGAGGGCGCGAGTTGTCACCCTTCCCGACGGCCGCGAGGTCCTGCAGGTCCGGCTTGAGCTTGGGATCCTTCAGATGGCGGCGATCGGTCGGCCCGATGGCGCACTGATCGACGGTTGCCCAACCGTCCAACAAGCAATGGCGAAGAAGGAGATGAGCCAGCTGCGTGCGGAGGAAAACTTCCCGTTCGCGCCAATCTCGAAACTGCGGCTCGAAAGTGCTCAGTTACAGCGGCGCGCCGAGGCGTGGCTCGAGGCGCGACTTCCGCAGCGCGCGATTCTCGATGTTGACCTTGCCACGCAATCGATCGAATGCGCCGCGCGATGCGCACTCGCGGCGGAGGACCTCGTTGCGCTGACGACGATTGCGAAGGCGTATTTCTCCCTCACGGCGCTTCGCGTGCGTGCCGAGGCGGTTGCGCTGCTCGCACAGCATGATGTTGACGGCGTGAGGGAGAGCATCGACAAGGGACTACAGCGACTGCAGAGCGTCGCACGGGATGCACAAATCGCCGACTCCTTTGAGTTCCTCAGTGAAGTGATCGCACTCCGCGCGATGCGGGACAACTTGGTCCCCAAACTGCCAGGCAGCGCGCGGACGGAGCTTGAGGCGCGATTGCGCGCAGCAGTGCTGAGTGAAAACTACGAACTCGCGGCAATCTTGCGCGATGAACTTCGACTGAGTTGAACGGCCTTGCGCTTACTCGTCGCCGAGTTTGAGGAAGAGCGTCTTTTCTTCGCCGCCTCGCGTGATGACGATTTGGACTTCGCCCTTGGGCTCAAGCTTGCGAAGTTCGGCGACAAGCTCCTCGCGCGTCTTGATCGACTGCTTGTTGAACTTCACGACATGATCGCCCTTGAGGAGGCCAGCTCGGTCAGAGATGGAGTCTTTCGTGACATCACTCACTTCGATGCCTGAGCCATCCTCCGCGTCCTTGGTCCGCATGCCGATGCGCACACGAATCTGCGTGCCGCGCATTGGGCCAGACTGGTCATCGAAGTGGAATCTCTCCGGTCGCTGCGCCATCTCCCACGCAAGGTCTTCCCACAGACGAACAGCCTTCATTCCGCTCTCTCGCTCGATGAGTTCGCTCACATCTCGCGATGTGTGATAGTCGGCATGGAAGTCCGCGATGATGCCGAAGAGGAAGGGAACCCCGGCGGCGCGGAAACTCGCGTGATCGCTGCCTCCGCCGCCCATCGCTTCGTTGATGACGACGGTGCACTCGCCGCGGTCGAAGATTGGCTTCGCCCACTCAAGCATTCCCTTGGCGCTGTTCGCGCCCGTCACGCTGAGACGATCCTTCGTCATGCGGCCAATCATGTCGAAGTTCATCATGAGGACGGTGTCCTTGATGGGGTAGGGGGGATGCTCGACATAGTGCCGCGATCCATTGAGTCCGCTCTCTTCCGCACTGAATCCCATGAAGAGCACGGAGCGCAAGCTAGCGTCGGCAGGCGCGGCTGCGTACTTCGCCGCGAGGTCGTCGGCGATGATCATCACGCCTGCTGCGCCAGAGGCGTTGTCGTCTGCGCCCGGATGCAGTTTGCCTGGACCTTCACGAGAACCGAAGTCCCCGTTCCCAAGATGATCGAGATGTCCGCCGATCACGATGTACTCCGAAGCGAGCGAGCCGCGACCCTTCAGTAAGCCGATCACATTTTCGGCGCGCGTTTTCTTCTCCTCGTACGAAGCAGCAACCGCAGCGGTCGCGCCCGTGAGATCGAAGCTCGCGCCGCCCTTGTCCGCTTCATGTCGGAGATCCATGACCGTGCGATGCGTGGCATCCGCAGCCTGCACAACGCGATCTGCCGCTTCTGCGCTCATCATGAACACAGGAACTTCAACGAGCGCGCGTCCACCGGAAGTGCCGAGGCTGGTGGCCCGTGGATCAGACGCGCCGGGCGGATTGATCACGATGATCGCCGCAGGGTTGCGCTTCGCGATTGCCGCGAGTTTGCCCTGAAATCCCGCTTGCGCGGACCATCCATCACCGCCGCTCCACAAGCTCTTGCCCTCGGCATTCATGGGCTCAAATCGGAAGCAGAGTGCAACCTTGCCTTCGAGTGAGTGGTCCTTCGAAAAACTCGTGTAGCCTTCTGGTCCTTCCTCGATGCCGTAACCAACGAACGCGAGAGTGCCAGTCGCGGATCCCTCTTTGCCGAGGCCCGACAGTTGCACTTCTTGATCAGGCACGAGCGAAAACGCAGCGCCGCCAGTCGGCGTCACGCTGACCGACTGATCCTTCGCAACGCGGCGGCCGCCGAGGTCGAATGCCTGTCGGAACGAGGCGGGCGAGCCGTCGGAGCTTGGGACACCGGGCTCGATGCCTGCGCGCTTGAGCCAGTACTCCATGTAGTCCATCGCGAACTCCATGCCTGGTGTGCCTGGAAGTCGGCCGCCCATCCAGGGACTCGACAGCACGATGATGTGCTCGTTGAAGCGCTGCGTATCCAAGGGAAGACCTTGAATCACGGAGTGGAGTTGTGGCGTCGCCTGCGCGAGCGAACTGTTGTCCGCTGCGACTGCACCTTCCTGTGCTGTGACCGCTGCCGGCGCGTCGCTGAAGAGCGGTGTTTGTGCAAACAGTGCGCTTGGCGCGAGAATGCAGGAAGATACGAGAGCGAATGTTCTGTGCATCGAAGTCTTCATCGAGGTTCTCCGCCGCTGCGCTAGTCGCAGCGAGCATGGTGTGGACGGTCATTGTGCCGCAAGCGGGCGCCTGCGATGCAGGGGTTTTCGAAAGTTTGCCGAGCGAATCGAGCTTTTTTGGCGGCGTGCATCCGCAGGATGGGCCGCACATCGATCTTCATGTGCGCGTGGATGAGCACCGCGTGCTGCTTGAGATCGGCATCAATCTCGTCTTCCTCGATTGGCTCGGCGAGTTCCCTCGTGAGGACCTTGAACGGGTGGACGCGTCGGAGTTGCCTCGGGTTGCCAAGCGCCTCGAACAGATTTTTGCGGAGCGGGTGATCGTGATGGCCGACGGACGCGCGCTTGCGCCGCGCGTTGTGGACATTGGATCCAACGATCCGGATGAAGCGCTCCTTCCGCTGTTTCCGGTCAGCGGTTGGAGAGGTTTGCGAAAGTTGAAACTCGAGGTCGAATACGCAACCCATGGCAGCGATGCAGCGGCGGCGATTTCGAAAGAGATCTCACTCCTTTGGCCGTTCTACCCACCAGACTTACTCTCGCTAGAAAACCCGCAGCCCTCGCTCGTGATCGCCGCGGAGTGGAGCGCGGAAGGCCTTCGCGTGCCGATCGAGTTCTCGAGTGCATCGCCAACCTATCGATGGCGGAGTGGTGAAAGTTCGATCACTGCGCGAATGGCGCCGCTCCCTCCCGTGCCCACGGAGTTTGATCCATGGATTCCAAGTTGGTGCACGCTCGCGGTTCTGCTCGCCGTCTGCGCCACGATTGCGGGTGCGCTGCAGCGGCGCATGCGCACGGGCATCGCGGTCGGTGGCGGCATCGTGATCATGCTTGGTGTGATGCGACCGACGGTGTTTCCAGCGCTTGCCCTTGGCAATGCTGGATTGCGACTCCCGAGTACCGCCGAGTGCTCCGAGATCTCAAGCACACTCCTCACGAATGTCTATCGATCGTTTGATGCAGACGAGGAGACGACGATCTACGACGCCCTTGCGCTCTCCGTGCGGGGCTCACTGCTTGAGCGAATGTATCGGGATGTCCGCGCGAGCTTGGTGATTGAAGAAGAAGAGGGCGCGATGAGCCGCGTGTTGGCGGTGGAGATCGATTCCATCAAAGTGACGCCCGTGGACGCGTCGCACAACGAGCCTGACGAGGCGCTTGCGTTCGATGCGAACATTGCGTGGAAGGTCGATGGACGAGTGACGCACTGGGGACACACGCACGATCGCACCAACGCGTATGAAGGTCGATTCAGGATCGCTGCGGCGAGCGAGGGATGGCGCATCAACGCATGCGAAGTGCTGTCGCAACGACGCGTCGATGCCGCAGGCGCGGCGCCCGTGGATCCCGCCATCGACGAAGAACTCTGAACAGCCTGTGTTGGTTAGCTGACCTTCGAGCCAGCCTTGACGGGCTTCATCGTGGTCAAGACGACAACATCGCGTTCATCGGCGGAAAGCTTTGCGTCACCGACTTGCAGTGCGCCATCGCGCAAGTCGCTCGCTGCCAAGATCATGCCTTGGCTGACTTCGCCACGCAGCATGCGTGGCTCAAGGTTGGCGACGATGATGACCTGCTTGCCGACGAGTGTGGATGGGTCGTACCACGCCTTGATGCCCGCGCAGACTTGCCGCCCGTTTGGCGTGCCATCATCAAGTTTGATCTTCAGCAACTTGTCCGCATTGGGATGCGGTTGCGCTTCGAGAATCGTCGCCACGCGCAAATCGAGCTTCGTGAAGAGGTCGTAGGCGATGTTGGGAAGCGCAGTGGAGGTCGCAGGAGCCTCGGCTGCGCTCGCTGCAGCGACGGTCGCGGGAGTGGGGTCGGTCGTTGTCATGTCGTACCTCAGGCGCGATCGATGCGTTAGGGCGCTGCGTTGGTTTGAGCGTCGGCAGCGGGGGCCTCGAGATCGTCTCCGCGCTCGCTCTTGAAACCAGAACGCTCCATGAGTGACTTCTCGCTGAAGAGTTCGCGTGGATCAACCGCTGTGGATGGGTCGCGCGCAATGCCGGCGAGTTGAGGTGAACTCGACATCGCGGTGAATTCTTCGGCGGACAGTGGCGTGAGGTCGGTGATTTGCACGAGCAAGACGGTGAGTTGATTCGGAAGATCGACCGCGAAGGTTCGCTTCGCAACTTCGACCGTCGAAACACTTGCAGTCAACGGCAGTGCTGTGGCTTCATCCACGATGCGCTTGAGGGCGTCGGCGTTGGTGCCGACGACTGGAAGCGGCGACGGAAGGCGCACGCCGTATTGCACAAACTGTGGATTCGCCTCGCGCACTTGCGCGGCGAACTCCACGACGGTGCCGTACTTCGTCGCGATGGGCGCCATGCCCGCCGCGAGCGCTTCGGTCACGAGTGCGGCTTGATTCGCCGCGAGCCATTCGTAACGACGCACAGCCTCGAGATCCTTCAGGACCGCATCACGAACTTCCGCGAGTGAACCCGGAGCCTTCGATCCATCCGCTGCGAGAACGCGGAAGAAGTAGATGTCTCCCGCCTCAGAGGTCATGGACGGGCTCATCACGCCGACTTGGAATGGAGCTTGCGCGCTAGGGGCCCCAAACTCCTTCAGACCGCCCGCGAGCGCATCGGTTCGCAACGCAGTCCCGAACTTGGAAGTGCTTGCGCGGCCGATGCCGGCAAGTTGTGCAACATCACTTGGTGCGATGAAATCCGCGCCACTCGTTTGGTACACCGGGAGGTCGATCGCGAATTCTTTCGCGAGCACCGGTGCGAGCGCCTCAAGCGACGGCATCGTGGTCGACCAATCGGCGGGCAGTTCATAGAACGCGCCGACACGCTTGACGGATCGCAACGAGAGCGCTGCTTCGTCGGTGACGAACTTCGCGATCTCATCCATGCGCTGCTTGACGAGTTCATCCTTCGTCCGCTGGCGGACGGTGGCTTCGTAGGTTGCGAACGCGGGGTTTTGCGCAGCATCGGCGCCGTAGAGCGCTGGGTTTGCCGCAAACTTCTTCTTGAGTTCAAGTGTCGAGAGCTGTGCACTCCCGGCGACGGCGCCTTCGACCGACGCCTTAGGAATCATCAGCCACTCAAGTTTCACGCGATTCGGGAGTCGATAGCCAAACCCCTTTTCGCCGGTTCCCTTCACCACTTCCGCGAATGCTTTGAACTGCGCTTCGAGTTCTGCGTCCGTCGGCGCGGCGGCTGCAATCGCGGCATTGTTCTTTGCGTCGAGGACGACGATGTCCGCACTCACGCCAAGCATCGAACGAGCAATCTCGTTCTTGAATCGTCGATCGCTCAAGCGATCGACATTGGACGCGAGCATGACGAGTCGTCGTACGCCAGCGAGGTTGGCGAGCGCGCGATAGACCGTCTCCGCCTTGCTGTCGCCGCGTGAGTTTGAGAGCAGGAGGCTCATGAGCTGCGGAACAGAGATGTTCTGCGCCGCTGCGATGCGTTCCACTTCAGCCTTGCCGCCACTGGTGGTGTCAACGAGGCCTGCGGCGGTTGCTTCGCGGACAAGCAGCCACCAATGTTCGGGCGAGCGATCCGCGCCGAGACCGATCACGAACTGGTCGCGCATCGGTTCAAGAACAGCGAGTTCCTGCTGAGCGGCGAACTGATCGCCGCCGGTGTAGGTTGCGCCATCCGCAAGTCGTGCGAACACAGCGTTCGTGGGACCGTTGTCGCGGCCACATCGCTGAATCGCGTTGGGCATCAAGAAGGTGATGAGCAGGAGGGTCCCGCCGACTGCGAGAATCCACTGGTTGTATTGGCGGAGAAACTTCAGCATGGCGTGATCATTTGCTTCGTCTAGATGCTCGTCGTGGGCTGCTGACTGTTGCTGCGGAATCGCAGGCTCAGAAGTAGATCGGGCGACCTATTCACCTTTCTGCCAAACTTGCGTTGGAGAAAGGGAAGCGGTCGCCCGAGGCTGTACTGACAGGAGGAAACAGGAAGTCTCCTCAGAGGATTCCATAATCCGGACTCGAGGCGAGCGCTTAGCGATAGAACTCGACGATGAGGTTGGTGTTCACATCGAACGGGATCTGATCGGAGGTTGGCTTGGCATTGATCTTGACGATCATGTCTGCTGGGACGACGCCGATCCATCCTGGAGTCTGGTGACCACCGAGCGACTCCATGTGCTCGCGGCAAACTTTGACGATCGAGTCCTTGGCAGTGATCGAGTCGCCAACGCTCACTTGGAAGCTTGGGCGATCGACCTTTTGTCCGTTCACTTTGATGTGACCATGCACGACCATCTGGCGTGCAGCCCAAATCGTGCGAGCGAAGCCCGCGCGACGAAGGACATTGTCGAGTCGTTGCTCGAGCAGTTGGAGAAGGTTTTCGCCGGTGTTGCCTGGGCGACGCGCGGCCTCAGCGAGGTAACGGCGGAACTGTCGCTCAAGCACGTTGTAGTGGAAGCGAACCTTCTGCTTCTCATCCTTGCGGATGCCGTAATCCTTGCGACGGCGTCCACGGAATCCATGTTGTCCTGGAGGAGTCAACGCGCGCTTGGAGGTGTGCTTGGGGACATCCGCAACCGGGACGCCGACCTTACGCGAGAGCTTGACCTTGGGACCGAGATAACGAGCCATGGAGATTTCGTTGAATGGAGGAACGGGCGTAGATGCGTTTCGCACGCGCGTGCGAAGCCGCAGACCTCGAGAGCGGCTCGAGGGGAATCGAGAAGTAGAGCAAATTGCGCGACTTGCGTCAACCGAGCGTTCGCCAAACTTCGGCTCAGGATCAGTACGCCCGTTTACCGGACTCGCCCCGTCGCCAGTTCAGGTAAGCCGTGTTGAGCACCCGGTATCCGCCCGGGGTTGGGTACTCGCCGGTGAAATACCAGTCTCCGGTGTGCTCTGGCATGCTGTCACGAAGCCCAGACACCGATTGGTAGACGACATGGAGCTCGCCAGCCCAGTTCAGGCTCGGTGACTTGATCAGTTGGGCGACCTTCGCCGAGATCTGGTCGAGCGTTGAGATGCCGTACAGCAGGGCGACAAAGTTTCGCATCGACTCGGCCGGAAGGCGTTCCTGCTCACGGCACTTCGCCTCGATTTCGGCGAGGACCGAACCGTTTCCACTTTCGTGCGCAAGCGCAACGGCCGCCTCGAACGCGATGAAGCGCCCGAGTTGGCTCATGTCAATTCCATAGCAGTCTGGATACATGATGGGCGGGCTCGCGCTCGCGATCACGATGCGCTTGGGTGCAAGTCGCGTGAGCATGGTGATGATCGACTCGCGCAGAGTCGTGCCGCGCACGATCGAATCATCGACGGCAATGAGCGTGTCGCCAGCCTCCACCGTGCCGCGCGTCACATCGTAAATGTGCCTGACGAGATCATTGCGCGCCGCGTCATGCGTAATGAAGGTGCGCAGACGCTGATCCTTGTGAGCCACTTTCTCTGCTCGCACGCGGCTCCCGAGCGCAGCGCGCACCGCGTCTGGCGTCGCCTTTCCTGCAGCAATCAAGGCATTGATCGCATCACCAGCGCGTTGTCGCTGATGCTCTTCGAGCCCTTCCACCAAGCCCATGTACGAGGTTTCGGATGTGTTGGGGATGAATCCAATCACCGTTCGCTCAATGCCATCCTTCAAGAGTGGCAAGATGCGTGGCACCAAGTTGCGGCCAAGTTGCTTGCGCTCGCGATAGATCGCAGGGTCGTTGCCGCGTGAAAAGTAGATGCGTTCGAAGGTGCACTGTCGAAGCGGAAGCGGTTCGGCGAATTGCTCGATCGACATCGAACCATCGCGCTTCAAGCACAACGCGTGGCCCGGTGGGATTGGCTGAATGCTCTCCGGATCGACATCAAACACCGTCGAAAGCGCGGCGCGCTCGCTTGCGACGGCGAATGCTTCCGGTGTCTCGACATAGAAACCTGGTCGAATGCCTGCGGGATCCCGACACACGAACGCATCGCCGTTGCCGATCATGCCAACGAAGACATACCCGCCATCAAAGCGGCTCGTCGCGCGTCGAAGAATGCGGCCGAGGTCGAGTTCCTTCGAAATCGCCTGCGAAAGTGCGCGGCCTTCAAGGTTGACGAAGGACCCATCGCCCATTGCGCTCTCGAGGTGCGCATGCTCCCGATCGAGGAAATAGCCAAGTTTTTCGAGGACAACGCCGGTGTCGCTATCGCCCACCGGATGCAATCCATACTCAACAAGTTGCGCAAAGAGGTCGGGGGCATTCGTCAGATTGAAATTGCCCGCGATCGCCAGGCAGCGACTCTCGCTGTTGGATTGGCGGAGGTACGGATGGCACATCGAACTCGTCCGACCGCTCGAAGTGCCGTACCGCAAGTGCCCGAGCAGCACTTCGCCAAGCATCTTGAAGTTGCGCTTGAGTTCAAGCGCGGACTGACTCTGTAACTGCGCCGGGGTGAACTGATGAATTGGCGCGAGTGCGCCGTCGAAGAGTCGCTCGATCGGATTTCGCTTGGCGGTGCGTTCTCGCTCAAGAAACGAATCGCCCGCAGGCATGTCGAACTTGACGCACGCGATCCCAGCGCCGTCTTGCCCACGATTGTGCTGCTTCTCCATCAACAAATAGAGTTTGCGAAGTCCCCACAACGGGTCGCCGAGTTCCTGTTGAAACCACTCGATGGGCTTCTTCAGTCGGACGAAGGCAACACCGCATTCGTGCGTGAGAGGGTCACTCATGGGATCGGTTCATCGAGCCGGAAAGGTATCGGATTCCAACGACGCGTTTGGGTCATGAATTCCCGTGCAATACGAGCACGCCCTCGTCGGGAAGCGCAATGACGACGCGACTCCAGAGTTCCGGCGCGTGCTTCTGCCAGAGTGCTTGAATGAGGCTCGGATGATTGCATTCTCGAGAGAGATGGAGCAGCGCGATGCGCTCGGGCGCGCGGCGCTGCGCAACGGCTCGCACAAACTCAAGTGTCTGCTCATTGGAGAGGTGCCCGTGCCCACCCATGATGCGATCCTTCAGAAAACGAGGACGCGATGAGGAGAGTTGCATGTGGCGGTCGTAGTTCGACTCGATCGCGAGCAAGTCGACTCCTTCGAACGCCTCGATGAGCGAAGGTTCAACCCGCCCAAGATCCGTGGCAAACCCCACGCTACCCGCAGGTGTTTCGATGCGGTACGCGATCGCCCCCGACTCGTCGTGAGGGAGATCGATTGGCGTCACTCGAACATCGCCGCCGAGCATGAAAGGCGCTTCAAACGCCTGCGTGAATTGAGTGGGCAAGCCGCGCGCCTTCGCAAGTGGAAGGTGCCGCCGCGCGCAGCGCACGGTCATGCCGAAGCACATCACAGGCGTCGCCCAACTTGCGCGGGCGTGGTCCATGTCGAAGTGGGTAAAGAGAATGTCAGTGGTGTCGGCGATGTCGAACCCAAGGGCGCTCAGCCGACCGCGCGTCGCCTTCGGACTCAGTCCGGCGTCGAGAAGAATCTGGCGCGCCACCCCTTGGGAGGGATCGCATGGTTCGATGCGTAGCACCGACGCGTTCCCTGCGCTACTTGAACCAAGCACCGCAAAGCGCATGCGGTGCGTCGCCGTGCGTACTGGTGCGAAAGGAGAGTGCGTGCAGTGCGTCGTCATCGTGCGAGAGAGGCGAGTGTAGTGCCCGCTACGATGAGCGCGTTATGGAAGGCAGCAGTTCACTCGACTCGCAATTCGAAGCCGTCGATCTCGGACGCATCTCCTACGACGACGCGCTCCGGGTGCAGCGAGACGCGCAGGAGTCGCTCATCGCCAATCGCAGCGTGAACCCGAGGATGAAGGTCTTCCTTCTCGAACACGACGCGGTCATCACGGTTTCGCGAAGACCAGAGGCGCGATCGCACCTGCTTGCGTCTCCGGACTTGCTCGCAACTCGTGGTATCTCAATCGCAGAAACTGATCGCGGAGGCGACATCACCTATCACGGTCCGGGGCAGCTCGTGGCGTACCCCATTCTCGATCTTGAGCGGCTCGGCTTACGGATCCATCCCTATGTCCGCGCGCTTGAAGAAGCGGCGATACAAACTTGCGCGCATTTTGGCGTGTTCGCTCGCCGCGACAAAGGTTGCACTGGCGCGTGGATCGGTGGCGTCGAAGGCGGCGCAGGCGAGGCGGGCGGTCGAAAGATCGCCGCGATCGGCGTGCGTGTTTCGAGATGGGTCTCGTTGCACGGTATCGCGCTCAATGTCAATCCCGATCTCTCGCACTTCGACACCATCGTTCCATGTGGGCTGACGGGTCGGGGCGTGACAAGTCTTTCGCGAGAGTTGCGCGGTCAGGCGCCTTCGATGGGCGCTGTGAAAGAAGTATTTTTCCGCAGCCTTGTGAGCGCGCTTACCCAGGCGTCTCTTCCGTCACGCCAAGTTCCTTGATCACGGCATCGGTGATGTCAATCGCCGCAGGGTGCTTGAGGAAAGTGCGAAGCTGGATCTGCGCGTAGACCTGCTGAAGACCTTCTGCCTTGAATGGCGTCTCGGAAGGGATGTAGCGGAATACAAGATCAATCTGCTCGCGCTCAGCAATGCGATCGACGGCGGTGACGAGTTGCTTGTACGCATCTTCGGTCTGCGTCGCGCGCAACTGATCGATCTCCTTCATCTTTGACTCTCGGAACGCGTTGTACTCAGTTTGCAATGCTTGAAAGGCCTGCATCGCCTCCTGCTGCGTGGGGTCGCCTGGCTTCACATCCTTGTACTTCGCCTGCAATTCTTCAGCGCGCTTCTGAAACGAAGCGTCGGTTGTCGTCGCTTGCTCTTCAAGTTCCTTCATCTTCTCTTGGATCGATGGGCTCGACATGAGCGCGCGCATGATGCGATCGGAGTGCACAGCCGCCATCGACCAGACTCGGCTCGTGGTCTTGTCGCCCCAGCCGATGCGTCCCTCGCGGTTGACGACAGCGAGCACATCGCCTTCGGACGCGGCGAGGAGCAGCTTGTCGGCTGGGCCGAGGTCGCCCATCGAGGATGGACGAGAAGCCGCCGATGGTTGCGCGGCAATCGCAGCGTTTTGCGAATGACCGAGCGAGAACAGCAGGGCAGTGGCAGAGAGCGCGACAGCGACAATGGCGAGGAGTCGATTGATAGTCATGATGAAACCCAACGGGAAGAGACGAGTGTGCGGCGTCAATCGCCTTGATCGAGAATGGCCATGAACGCTTCTTGCGGGATCGACACCGAGCCGATCGTCTTCATGCGCTTCTTGCCT
>SXGU01407863.1_pt1 | contig 26832 bp, 14 predicted proteins | sample 3174531 | NCBI WGS metagenome assembly SXGU01 (sample SAMN11356863, study PRJNA531348) | freshwater metagenome | isolation source: freshwater sample F1-140 | place: China: Fuxian Lake, Yuxi | collected 2017-12-25 | reverse complement strand
GGCATCCACCAGCGCGACTAGCGGTGGCGGAGGCAACTCGAAGCCGGTCTGGTCGAACGACTCGCCCGGTTCCAACACCTCCGCCCGGAACCGGATCGGCACGTCGCGCGGTTGTGGATACGGCAGACCGGGCGGGAAGTCCGGCGGATCGAGGGCGTGACAATCGCCCGTCGCGGCGTCGATCAGGAAGGCGACCTCAGGCCGGGGCGGACCCACGGCGAAGGGATGATCGTGCGGGCGGAAGAGGCCCAGGGGCGCGAGGATGGCGGCAATTTCGGTTTTCGTCTCGACGACGGCGTTGGGCCGCAGCAGGCCGGAGCAGAGCGGACAGCGCAAGGGGTCAGCGCCCCAGGTTTTCGCGCCGCGCGAAAACCTTGCGGACACAAACCATCTGGGGAGCGGGTCACGCTGGGCGTGAGGCCGCCGCGGCCAAGAGCGCGCTATACCCAAATTATGGGGTAAGCAAAGTCCCCGACCGTTCCTGTCGATCGGAAGACCCCCGTTCGACGCCCGCCCACTCCCAGTTCCGTGTGGGCGTGCCTTTGCTTCGCCAGGTTCGAGGAAATTCGAGGTTGTTCGAGCTTCCAGTGTCATATAACGGCGGATACGGAAATCAGCTCGAATGAAGCTCGAACGGTTCAAGCGCCCCTGCGTGAGTTCGCCCAACGCGCGAAAACGCGATAGGGATATTGCGTCTCTACTCTTCATGATGGGGATTTTCGGGTGCCTTTTTGTGGCAGGAGGACTTTGAACGAATCCCAGAGAAACAGGCTTTGGGGCAGTGCGTCTGGATCCTCGATTGATTCAAGACCGAGGGTTTTTCAGCAGATTCACTATTAGCGGCTGACCCCGTGGATCGACCCCAGCCCTCACTCGGAATCCGGCAGCTTATCCGGACCCTTGGGCCAGCCGTTTTCACGGATGCGGCGGCCCACTTCCTTCACGGTCGCCAGATCCGCGGGCAGCACCGAGCCATCGGGCATGGGGCCGATGTTCAGGAGATAGTTCATCCCGTGGTGTCGGGTGAAGCCCAGCCGCGGCATCACCCAGTCGGCATCCATGTGCTTCTCGCCCTTCACCCAGCCCCAGGCCGGATTGAGGGATTCGCAGAGTTCGGCAGGTTTGGTGGCGCCGGGTTTGAGGTGCTGGAGCTGGAATCGTTCGGGCGCGTAGAAATCCTCCGTCCCGGTGACGCCATGTTTGAACGACACCAGCGCATGCGGCTGGAGCCGGTGGATTTTGTCATACAACTCCTGGCAGCGGAAACGGCTGCGGTCGCCGCTGAGCGGCGCGGCGACGCCGTCAAGCCAGATGCCCGCAATCGGGCCGTAACGCGTGAGCAATTCCTCGACCTGAGCGTGGGCGTAGTCGATGTAGCGGTTCAGGTCATAGTCCGCGCCGTGGGCGTAGGTCGGCTCGGGAGACGGATAGGCCACCTCAGTGAGGGGGTGGGGAAAATCCTTCTTGCGCGGCCCGTGCGGGTGATGCCATTCGAAACCAAATTCGTAGAACGCGAAGAAGCCGAGCCCGCGCTCATTGCAGGCCTTGACCATCTCGGCCACGAAGTCGCGCCGGGCGGCGGAGCGGACGCTATTGAAGGGGCTGAGCTTCGTGTCCCAGAGGCAGAAACCGTCGCAGTGCTTCGCGACCAGGGTGACATACTTCATCCCGACTTCCACGGCGAGGTCGCACAGCGCCCCGACATCGAATTTCTCGGCGGTGAAACGCGCCGCCTTCTTCTCGTATTCAGCGACCGGGATCTTCAGCCGGAGCTGCTCGAACGGATGGATCCCGTCGAGGGAGAAAAGTCCGTAATGAATGAACAGCCCGAACTTCGCGTCGCGGAACCAATCGAGCGAAGCCTGGCGGGGATTTTTCAGATAGGCACCCTTGAAGGCCTTGAGGTGGGGCGGGAGCACGGTCTCGCCCGAGGCGAGCACGCGCCCGGGCCAGGCGATGGATCCGAGCGCGGCGGCAGCGGATGTCCGGATGAAGTGGCGTCTGGTGGAGTAGGTCATGGAAGGGAAAGGGGCGTGCTGAAGAGCTCTGGGGTTATCCTCCAGGAATTCCTTCGTCATCACCGAGACCTGGGCGGACACATCCTTCAGCTCCGACTTGAAGCGGGTGCCGGCGAGCGTCTCCCGCGCGGCGTAGCCCTGGTCGGCTTCGGACGTCACGGTGAAGGGCGAGAGCAGCACGGCCCCGTCTTTGGGCGGGGCAACGGCCGTTTGGGCGTCGGTCGCGACGCTGGCGACGAGCCAGCCGGCAAGACTGGCGAGTAAATTGCGGTTTTTCACGGAAGGAGACGTGGTCTTTTCCAGACGGCCAAAGTGATCGGGCCAATCTCGTTAGCCCGAAGATTTCACAGCTACAGCAGTGAAATCTTCGCCCTGTCGGGCCGACTTGGTCGGGGCAAGCCGCGACAAAGTCGCTCCGCCCATGGGGCGGACGGATTTTTCTCTGAAAAGGAGCTTCTTCAATGTGAAAAATCCGGGTTAGTTGCCTTCGAGCAGGATTGGGCTCGCGCCGGGCAGTGCATCGAAAAAAGCGTAGCCGTCTTTGAGCGTGGCGCCGGATCTTCTTGCGCCTTGCGAAACGCGGCAGGTCTTCCAGGCGGCCGGAACCTTGGCGCGGAGGGAAAGCGGTTCGTCGTAGAGGGCAGGATCCGCTTCGGTCGTCAGGGAAATGACGATGAATTTGTCGTCGGACTTTTTGATCTCCGCCTTGGCCGTGGCGAACGCGGTGGCGTATTTATGAACCTTGATGTGGCCGGCAATCCAGAGCTTGTCCTGGCGGGCGGCGACGGCATCGAGGAAGGGGACAAACACATCCATCGTCACTGGAAGGTAATCACCACCCACGCCGTGAAAGACGATTCGGGCATCGGTGCCTTTCTTGAGGTTGCCCTCCAGCCATGACTCCATGGCGGCGAGCGGCTGGCCGAGATAGATGAAGACGCCTTGATCGCGGGAAACGAGCTGGTGTTTCTTTAGAATTTCCTCCTCTTGCTCACGCGACACCTCAAAGGCTCCTTTGCCACCCGGCCGGGCGAAGGACATGAGCGGACTGGAGGCAGAGGGACGGTTGATTCTGCGGAGGATTCCGGCGCTCTCTTTGATTTCCCGGTCGGCGACTTCGCCATTCGGGATTTTGTGCGTCATGGTGTGGCAGGCGTATTCGTGGCCCAGTTTTGGCAGGTCAGTTTGCCAGAATGGACTCTGCATGAAGCCCCGGTTGGCGGGGTTCAGATAGAAGGTGGCTTTGAATTTCCGCTTTTCCAACTCTGGCACGGCGTTCGTTTGCTGGCTCTGGAGATTGTCGTCGAACATCAGCATGAGCGCGGCTGGTTTGCCGTCTTTCCAGCGAAGGACTTCCACCTCGGCCGGCGTTTGGGCCTGGGCGGTGCCAAGGGCGAGACCCAGCAAGACGTGTCGAATATTCACGAGGAAGGGAAGGTAAACGCAAACGCGCATCGGGGGCCGAGGAGTGCCTGCCCACCGGGCGGCGATGTTCAGAAACTGAAGGTGTTGGTGAGATACCAGCGACGTTCGGGGGCGAGACGGACGGTGGAAAAATCGCCCCAGGGTTGGACGCCGATGCCGATTGGGTCGGTGCCGCCGAAGAGATTCCGGGCGTTGAGTTGTGCCTTCCAGTTGATCCGGTTGCTCCAGAGTTTGCGCTCGTAGCTGATCCACGCATCGAAGTTGACCTCGGCGGGCGCGTAGTACGGATGCGCGAGATCCAGGCTGACGCTCATGTTAGCATTCCGGGTCGTCGGATAGCCGATGCCGAGTTTGTCCTGCCAGCGCACGGCGCCGCCGACGCCGAAGCCTTTCAGTTTGTCGCCGATGAAAGAACCTTGGTGAAACACGTAGTTGGTGACGAGATTGGCGCGCCACTTGCGTTGCTCGGCCGAGGCGGAACCTTCCGTGGCAATCGCGGTGGCAAACGGCACGGTCACATCGGTGTCGAGATAGGCGCCATAGGTGGAGATGCCGGTCAGCGGGTCACCCGGTTTCCAGCCGAGGGGATAGCCGGTCCGAGCCCGGGTACGCAGCTGATTCCAGACCGGCGTCATGAGGCCGATCAGGCGTTTGAGGAAGGGCAGACTGTTGGTCTGCACCGTCTCCTGTTTAGCGACGTTCATCAGGATGCGCCAGTGGCGGGTCGGATTGAAGACCAGTTCGATCTCCGTGCCCTTGGCGGTAAAATCCGTCGTATCGCCAGCGCCACTCAGAGCGGTGAGACGGCTGGCCGCGGCGAGGTTCGGCGCCGCGCCGAGAATCCCCCAGCCGTAAAGTTGGCGGAAGTTGGCGGGCAGAGGGCTGAAGAGCAGTTCGATGTCAGCATTGCTCATCGCCGCCAGGTGCGGATTCCGATTTGCCTCCGTGCCCCAAACATCGGCCATCTGCAAGATGGCGTTGTTCACAACCGTGTTGTAGACGTTCGGCGTGAAGGTCTGGCCGATGACGCCGGTCTCGAACCAATTCACCCGCAGGTTGAGCCTGTCATGAAAACCCGAGAGATTGAAACCGTACTCCTTGGTTCTGCCCTGGGGAGACGCCAGCGGTTCAGCGAACGCCGTGACGCGGCCACCCGACGGGGTGAAGTTTGAGGACTGGTTGTAGAACACGCTGAAAACCGTGCCCGCCGGGAGCCTGATCAGCTTCTGCGGCCAGCGCAGGACGCCGTTATAGGTCCAGGTCTCCGCGGTGACATTGCGCGGCGGCGTTCCTGAGAAGGCGAAGTCATCGAAGCCATAGTGCACTTTTCCGGGGTCGTTCAGGTTGGCGGGGTTCGCCACGTAACCGATATTCGTCCGGGCAAAGTAGTTCGCGTCGCGGCGCCAGCCCACCAGCGTGACGAGATGGTCCTGCAGCCAATAGCTCTGCAGCAGGGCGGCCGTGGACTTGGTCACGTCGCGCTGGGCGTTGCCGCCGGCGTTGATCTCCACGAGCGAAGCCGGGGAGTCGACGAACGCGCCCGGATCCGTGGCATTGGCCTCCCGCACGAAATACCGCACGGGGACGGCAAGCGGACCAGCCTGGATAAACGGAATCTGAATGGGCTGCAGTTGGAGCGGGTGGTTGTTCCCGATGAGCGAGGGTCCCAAATAGACGATCACCCCGGGGCGGCGCGCAAAGGCATTGATATCGACGTTGAGGTCGCGGGCCGCCGCACCATCGGCTGCCAGGCGGTGCGTGTAGCCGATCGTGGTGTGGCCGGTTTCCTCGTAGAGCCCAGTGAGGGTGTGCCGCCCGAGCCGGCGGGCCCACGACGATTTGGTGTCCTTGAAGTCGTATTTGAGGAAGCCGGTGGCGCGCAGCGTCTCGCGTTCGGTGAAGGTGTTTCGCCAGGTGGCCTGGCTGTAGATGTTGACGAAGGGCCGGCCGTAATTGGGGTTGGGCTGCCCGGTGGGCAGCACCACATTGGGATCGAGCCGGATGTGATTGGCGTTGCCGTGCGAGAAGGCCGCGTTCTTGGAGCGCAGATCCTTGCGCTGCGTGTCGTAGGCGAGTTCGAGGCCGAGGCGGTCGCCCCACGCGCGTTGCTCAACGGCCACGTTGAAGGTGTGGAAGCTGTCCCCTTGGCGCGAGGTCTCGTCGATCATTCGTCGCCGAAAGTCGAACGCGCTAAAATCCGTGAAGCCCTGCATTTTGATGCCGGCCGGAGCAATGCCGGGCTGTTGACCAGGCAGGAGATTCGCCCCGGTCCAGTAGGTGCGAAAGAGCTCACTGACATTGCCCGTGCCGAGCATCGACATCGCGTCATTGCCGAGATCGCGGTTGACCACCGGCTGGAAGACCTGGGCCTTCACGGCGTTGGCCGCGTTGCCGGTGGTAACGCGCGTGTTGCTTTGCAGGGCATAGCCGGGAGCACTGGCGTTGGCACTGGAATAGAACTGCAGAACCTGGTCGAAGAGCTGCATCTGGCCGAACAGGGGTATCCAAAATGCGGCGCTATTAACCTGCGCCAGCGCATTGGGATTGCGGGCCGGATCATCATAGAAGGTCCAGTCGTAACCGGGCCGCCCGGCAGTGTACCAGGCGCTGGAAATGCTGTTGAAGGGCAGTACCCCGATCGGGCGGTTGGCCAGAGTGCGGCCCGATTCGAAATTCATCCGCAGCGCGGTCGACTTGAAGGGGGCGAAGGTCAAGGCGCCGAAGATGCGCTTCTTCTCCTCAAAGGCCGGACGCTGATCGAATCGCTCCTCATCGTGCAGCGCGGCGAGGCGCACGGCGAGTTTCCCCTCCAAGAGCACGCGGCCAAAATCGATCTCACGCCGGAGACTGTCGTTGTCACCGTAGCGCACGGTGACCCTGTTCGTGTTGCGCCGCAGATTGGGGCGCAGGAGTCCGGTGTCGACGACACCCGCCGGGCTGCCGACGCCGAACAGAATGGCGTTGGGCCCCCGATTCACGGTGACAGTCTCGGTGTTGTAGCTGTCGAAGGCGATGTCGGTCGTGAAGAAACCGCGCGTGAAGTTCGGCGCCGTCAATCCCCGGGTGCGGGCCCCCTGCTGTGGGTCGACCCGCACGGCATCACCCACGACCTGGGCCTCGTTGATGTCGTTGGTGGCGCCGGAGAAATTTCCGCCGGGCCCGGCCGCCTCCATGCCAGTGGCGTACACGAACAGCTCGTTGGAGTTGGTCGCGCCGATGTCGTCGAGAAAATCCTTGGTGTAGATCGAAATCGCGGCGCCGAGATCCTTGACGGGGGTGTTGAGGCGCGTGCCGGCCAACGTCGCCGTGGCTTGGTAGCCGGTGTCCTTGGCGGAATTCACGACGAAAGGTGAGAGTTCAACCACCTTGTCGTCCGCCGCGGCGGGAGCGGAGGGCGTCTGGGCGTCGAGCGCGACGTCGGCAACGAGCCAGCCGGCGAGGAAAGCGAAGAGGGTGCGGGACTTCGCTGCGGGCTGAGTCAGCGGTTTCCTAGCAGCATTTGCGGACTTTTCGGGCGGGCGGTCGGGAGGCGGAGGCGCGGGCGGTAAACGCGACGGGGCCGGCGCGGTAATTGCGATCGCGCGCGTCTTCTCGTCCTGCCGCGCCTTGAGCCGCGTTTGCGCCAGCATTTGTGCCAGTGCCGCTAGCGGCGTGAATTCGCCCTTGATCGCCTGCGTCTGTACGCCGCTCACATCGTCGGGCGAATACAGCAGCTGCTGCCCCGATTGGGCCGCGAACTGTTTCAGGGTCGCCACGGCGCTGCCCGCTGGGATGTCAAAATCCTGGTGCGCGGCGAAGGATGCGGCGACAAGTGCCGACGGAAAAAACAGGCCGATGCCCACCGCGGCGCCGAGCGATAAGCGGAACCGCGCCGGCAGGAGACAGCGCGGACCGTGCGGACGGGCGGAAGGCAGGGGCTTCATCGCGGAATCGAAGGAACCCGGAGAGGCCGGATCATCGGGGCAGACGAGCGGCGCGAAAAGAACTACTAGAAGATTCTTGAGCATGTCCCCTGCGCCCGCGGCCACGCGGACGAGAAGTGGTCGTAGAACACACGGCATACGCCGGAAAATCGGTTTCCGTGGCTGCCGTGTTTTCTGTGGGCCAACCGGTTCGATCGCGATCATCGCGGCCATGGGGTGTGGCGCGGCCGGTTCGTCCCGCGCGCTCAGCGGCGGACGCCCAACTCGATCAGGCCCCCGTTGCGCGTGGCGGTGACGCCGAAATCGGTTTCCAGCAGGCGCACGAGCGAGTCGTAGCCGTCGGCGCGGAAGGTGCCACTGAAGCGTTTCGTCGCGAGTTGCTCATCGGCAATGATGAGTCGCGTGTGGTTGTAGCGGTTAAACTCGTGCACGACCTCGGCCAGGGTCACGGCGTCGAACTCGAGACGGCGCTCCTGCCAGGCGAGGGCGCGCCGTATCTCCGGCTCGGGTACATTCGCCACCGCCGCCAAGACCGGAGTCGCACCTGCGGCCCGCGCGGTCACGGCCACGGTGGCGCGTTCGCCAGCGGCAAGCACGGGCGACTCGGCCCTGGCTTCGGCGGTCGCGAGCAGCGACCGCCCCTGGTCCGCGTCATCAACGCGCACCCGGCCCTCCGTCACCAGAACCTCGACGGCGTCGACGCGCTGGCGCACGTTGAACGCCGTGCCGACGGCGCGCACAGCCACCGGCCCCGCCGTCACGACGAAGGGCCGCGCCGGATCTTTCGCGACGGTGAAGAAAACCTCACCCCGCACCAGCCGCACGCGGCGCTCGCCAGTCGAGAAGTCGGTTTGAATTGCACTGTCGGTATTGAGCTGGGCCACGGAACCGTCGGGCAGGTCGAGTTTCTGGAACGCGCCGACGGCCGTTTCCGCCGTGTAGGACGGGGCCCGGAACTGGGTCACGGACAGCAACAGGATCGCCGCGGCCGCCGCCGCGCCGAGCGCCGTCCAAGTCCAGACCCGCAGGGGCCGATGGCGCACGCGCGGAGCGAGCAGATCGCCATCGGGCTCCGCGCCGTGGATCGCGGGCACGGCGTTTAGCCGATCGCAGTCCTTCCAGACTTGGTCCAACTCGGCGAACACGGCGGCATGCTGGGGGTCTTGCTGCAGCCAATCGACGAACTCGGCCGTCTCGGCTGCGCTCATGCCGCGGTCGCGCAGGCTGAGCCACGCCGCAGCGGCGGCCTCGATCAACTCGGGCGCGGGCGTCGGATCGGACGCGCGCGGGCCATCGGATGCGGAATTCATGACTGGCCTCCTTTCGTCACACCGCGGGCGCGCAGGTAATCACGCAGGCGCAGCACACCGATCGCCACCTGGGCGTTGACGGTGTTTTCGGCGATGCCGAGTTTTTGGGCGATCTCGCGGTGCGAGAGGCCGTGGAGTTTGCGGAGCGTCAGCACGCGGCGACAGCGTTCGGGCAGGGCCTGGATGGCCTCGGCGAGCAGTTGAAGTTCTTGGTCATGGCAGACGGCCTCGGCGACACCGGGCCTATCTTCAAAGACGGGCAGGAGCTCCAGTTCTGCTATGCCGTCGATGGCGATAATCTTGCGCCGGCGGAAGAAATCGAAGGCGGCATTGCGCGCCGTGGTGAACAAATAAGCCTTTGCCGAGCGCAGGGGGGCCTGCTCGCGCGCCTGCAGCAGACGCGCGTAAGTTTCCTGGATAAGGTCGTCGACGTCGAGGTGCCGGGAGAACTTGGCCCGGAGGTAGGCGCGCAGTTCCGATTCGTGCGGCTGCACTTCTTCGGCGAACCACTTCGCGATCTCGGGGTCCTGCGGCGGCATGTTTCCTATAGGGGACGCCCTGTTCCACTCCGTGCGGCAGGCGCTGTCGAGGCGCAATTCGCCCCACGCGCCGTTCCGGGCAATTTTTCGGCAATCGTTTAGTAGAAACGGTGTCCCCGATCGTCTTTGTCGCAGGCGCTCGACCTCTCTGCCGCAATCGATGCATTCGCCGTCGGCAGGTCGCGAAGGAATCGGTGTCGCACCCTCTCCAAGAGAGTCAAAGGCGGTCCTGTCAAGGGATCTGCTGGGCCCGGGATCTGCTGGGCCGCTCTTGACGCATCGTCCTGGCCGCGCGACCTTTCCCGAGCGTGGAAGAACCGACCGTCAAAGTCATCGGCCAGTTGCGCAAGACCCCGTGGCAGCGCTTCGCCCGCCTCCAGCGCACGGCCGCCCGGCTCGCCCGGGGTCGCGGCCAGCCCAAGGGCGTATTCCGCTTTTCAACCCATGAGGCCTGCACCGCATGGACGACGAACCTGATCAACCGCGGGAAGTAACCCGCGTCCCGACCGACGCCGATCTGGTTTCGCTGGCGCGGGAACTCAACCGCTTGGGTGTCGCCTACGTGGTGGTCGGCGGATTTGCGATCAACCGCCTTGGATTCGTTCGCGCCACGGAGGATATCGACCTCCTCATTGCCCGCGATCGCGCCAATCAGTCGCTCGTCAAACAGGCATTGGAAATCCTGCCGGACCGCGCCATCCGCGAACTGGGCGACGAGGATATCGCGCAGTGGGTCGTCGTCCGCGTAAACGACGACATCACGATCGATTTGATGACGGAGGCGTGCGGTGTCCGCTTTGAGGACGCCGCGGGCGGGATCGAGACCGAGGTCATCGACGGGGTGCCGATCCCCTTCGCCGGAGCCGAGCTCATGCTCAGGATGAAGCAAAGCCCGCGCGAAAAAGACGCCGCCGACCGGAGTTTTCTGCAGCAACTCATCCGCACTCGCGCGCGCGACTGAATCCCTGGAAGGATGGGAATTGGGTCAGCGCAAGACCGAGGGGTGTGCCAGCGATCGCAACCAACGGTTTCCGGACCCAGGCTCAGCCACAGGCGGGCGCACATGTCGGTTGGCGGTGACGAAGATCGGCGCCGACGGCGCGGCGCCCTCCACGGAACTCCGATTCGTTTTTGGAGGGCGGACCGCCGTGTCCGCCAGAGCCAAGCGCTTGACCGCCAATCAGGAGATGCGCCCGCCACAGGCGGGTCCCTCAATCCGTCCTGGCCAAGACTTCCACCTCGCCCAAGCTCAGCGGTCTCCCCGCGTCCGACACGATGCGGATATAGCGGCCCGACCGGCCTACGGGGTACGGGGTCGGATAGCCGGGCGGCTCCGTGTAGATTGTGAATGAGCTCACTGATTATCGGGATCGGATGGAGAACTGCTGCTGTTCGCCGGACGGCGGCAGGTGCGCATCCACCAGAAACTTCATGCGAGCACGAGATGCTGGCTCTTCAGCTTGAGCGACTGGGCGGCGAATTCCAGGCACGCCAGTAAATCGTCGCGCTCAAGATCGGGAAACTCGACGAGCAACTCCTCGATGGTGTCGCCTCCCGCAAGGTATTCGAGCATCGATTCCACCGGGTAACGCAGATGGCGAATCGCCGGTTTCCCATGGCAAATATCGGGATCGATGGTGATGCGGGAGAGCAGCGAAGTCATCGGGGGAGTTTCCGCCGGCCCAATCCCCCCGTCAAGCAGCCGGGGTCGGCCGCCGGGGTCGGCCGCGCCTCGGGTGGGCGGAAGAGTCTACATTCAACGCTAAACGCACCCTCGGTTCCCCTTTCATCCTTCTGCCGGCCACCGGACAACCGGCTTCCGATTGGCACGAAAAAACTTGAAGCACCTATTTCGGTATGGCCCAGACTTCCACCTCGCCCAAGCTCAGCGGTCTCCCCACGTCGGACACGATGCGGACATAGCGGCCAGACCGCCCCACGGGATAAGGAGTCGGATAGCCGGGCGGCTCCGAAATGGCGATCGAGTGGACGCCGGGCTGACGGCGAATCTCGGCCGGGTCGTCCGACTGGTACGGTTCGTTGGAAATGAAGAGGGTGCCACGTTCCAAGAGGACGTTCTTGGCCGCGGCGCGATTCCAGAGGTGAACGCCGGCCAGCGGCTGGATCCGCCCCAGGTCAATTTCCAGCCACGCGCGCGCGCGCCGCCCAGATCCACCGAGGTCTGCGGGTCGCCGTCGACGACGGCTGCGGCCGACTTGATCTTTTGATTGGGCGCCAGCCGCACGGGCTTACCCTTGGCGAGGTTCCTCCCGGTGAGGAGCTGCACCGACGATGGCACCGGCCAGTCTTTCCAGGATTCGGGAATCACTGGCAGCGGAGGCGGGGGCGACCAAGCCTGGCCGACTTCTTTCAGGCGGGCCACGACGTTGTCATCCAGCAGCCCGTCGCGATTGGGCGCGCAGTTGAGCTGGAAGACCATGTTGCGGCGGTTGGCTGGTATCAGTTGTTCCCTGACAACCCAGTCCACGGAACGGAGCGGTGCCGCCGGGTGATGGGTACGCCAGAACCAGGTGCTCTGGCGCGTGTCGCCGCCGACGGCGGGCCAGTCGGCACCGACCGGTAGATTCACGCGGGCGTTCAGCTCGATGTGGGGCACATCGCTGACATAGCGGAAGCGCGCGTGAAGGAGTCTTCATGAGGGGGCTGTACCTGCCCAGGGGCTGACCCGGGCCAGCCGGATTGTGGTGGACGGCGACGTGATGGCCACGGTTGAATGACGAGGTGATAGACCTCGGCCAATTCGAAAACCGATGGCTTCATGGCGGCTTCATTATTCGAGCCATTGAATTGACCAACGCCCGAATTGAGGATCCGTTGGGACGCGAAGCCATTGCGCAAACGCAGGTGGTTGCCCGCGAATTCCGTCTGCTCGTCCGCTCCGGTTTGAGTGAAGAGGAATTATCCGTAACGTTGTATCACGAAATTCTCGAGGCCGCGTGCGTCGCCGTGGCTGATCCACCTTTGGCAATAGTGGATTTCAACGAGGCGGGTTTTGAACGAGCCGCCCGAACGTCGCACGCACGCTGGGGAAATGCTTCGTGGATGAACCTCAACCTGATGTTGCAGTTCCACGGCTTTCGTGGACAATGAGATCATGGTAGCCCGAGAAAACATTCACTTCGACCTCATCAAGCTTGTCAGTGGGGAGCGCCTCTTGCGTCTGACCGAACCGACCTCAGGCCTATCTCTCGAAAAGAAGCTTGCACCGGAGGACGCGGTCGTTCGGCAAAAGGAGAAGCTCCTCCGCGCGTTTGAAGCAGCCTTGGCGCGGCTGGAAGTCGCCGCGACCTGACCTCTCTCCGTTGGGCCAGCCGGGAGCGAATGTCGGGTTTGAGAAAAGCCCGTGCGATGATCAGGTGTCCGGTGGTGTTGGGATGGATGCGGTCCCAGGCCAGCGCCATCGGATGCGTGTGCGCGAACGCCGCGTCGAATGCAGCCTTAGTGTCGACCAGTAATTGCTACCGGACGTTGATCGAGTATTCCCGTCTCCCGCCGGACGGGCTGAGGTCGACCACGCTGAATCCGCTGCGGTCGGTGGCCGCGATTTCAACCTGGAGTTTTCGCCCGTTGGAGAAGGCGACGGTCCACCGGGTATCGCTCTCGCGTTGAACGGCGTGAATCGGATTTGTCGCCCCCGCCGCCAGTGGCCACAACAGCGTCACGAAATGCTGCGGCCCGGCGCCGGCCCGGGTGTGTCGCACCGTCAGCGCCGGGGCAGGATCACGGCCGCGTCCCACGTCCCAACCGAGCAGCTGCGGACTTTTCACCGCGGAATCTTCCCGCACCTGAAGCCCGGCTTTCGCGAGCGGAACGACGAGGAGGTTCGCCTTCCCGTGGTCCGCCGTGAGGGTACCCGCGATCGGTTTCGCATGCGTCCACTTCGTCGTCTTCAGTTGCCAGCGGGCCTCATATTCGTGCGCTGCGCCGTCGGTGGGCGTGAGCGAATCGTGCACCAGAAAGAACTCCCCTTGAACCATGGCCACTTCGCGACGGTGCCGCGCGAGGGGTTTCCGGTCTGGGCCGTAGCCGCCGATGAACCAGCCGCTGGCGTAATCCCAATCGGGCTGGGTCACAAAGACCGGGGCCGGCGTCGCCGGATCGTCCAGGCCGATCGGATCCACGTAGGATATGAAAACGCGGTTCTGGTTTAGTCCGTCGACCATCACGGTGTTGTGCGACTCCGTCTGCTGGCCGTATTTCCGGAAAGCGCTCTTGTCATACGTGCCGCCACCGCCGTCGAAGAGCAGTTCGCGCCCCTTGGCCCACACCATGAGACTGAGTTTGTCCTGGTGTCCGTGCCAGCCGCCGAGGTGGCCGACATCGAAGCAGGCGAAGTTGTCCGCCCTCCCCCACCCCGAGCGCATCACCGCATAACCGCTGCTCTCGAGCTGGACAGAGCGCCACGGCGGCGGCGCGACCGGGCCCGTGATTTCCTTGGGATGATTCTGGCTGACCGCCCACCGCACCAGCCCACTCTCCGGAAAGAGCTGCGCCAGCTCCGGCTTGAAGTTCATGCGCTCCTCCGCGCCGGTGTCGTTGACCTTCGGGAAGGTGCGGTCAGGCGCCATGAGCTTGACCAGCCACTCATGGGCACGCTGCAACATCGGCAGGTAGGATTCGGGAAAACTCTTCTCATCGCCCATCAATTGGGCGAGCCGGTAAGCGGCCACCGCCTTCTCGAGCACCCAGCGATGATAGCCCGGGGCAAATTCATACCAGCCTCCATCCGCCAGCAGGCTGCTCTGCAGCGTCGCGACCAGCCGGGAAAGACCATCGGCGCGCCACTGTGCCGCCGGCTTCAGCTCGGGGAACACCACGCCGACGGTGTAGAGTCCAGACCACGAAATCAGATAATGATTGGTCGAAGGCAGATGGGGATCCGGCACGCGGTGCTCGGCGAGATAACGACCGTGATCGGCGAGGCACTTTAGCATCAGGATCAGATCTGCGTCAGTGAACTCCGGCGCGGACAGGAATCGATGCCAAGCTTCCGGCCAGGATTCGTCGGCCCGCAGGCCGGCTTCGAGCCCGCGCCAGCCGGAGCCCGGGGCCTCGTCCATCATGTTGGGCATCGGCATCGCCTGCGCCCACGAACGCAGCTGGTGGACAAAGATGTTCGCGTATCTCGCGTCACCCGTCTTCCACCAGGCGTCGCCCAGTTCCTTCCAGTAACCCATGCGATTCAGACTCCACAGCCATTCGTCGGTTTGGTTGGGCTGACCGGCGGTGGGATTGATGTGCCAGTCTGCCACGCCGCCGCGAAAGGGGAATCGCCGGTAGAGGATCGTCAGGTTGCCCGCCATCATGGCGTCGATGCTCTTCAGTTCGGGTTTGACGCTCGCCGGATCGCGTTGCTGGGGATCAAACCACCATTTGACGGTGCGGCGCTGGCGATAGTAAGCGGCGAGTGCCTTGATCGCCGCAGCCGTGTCGCCACGGTCGGCGGCGCGCCGCACCTCGGTCAGCTCCGGCCGATTCAAGTCGATCAACTCCAGCAAGTCGCGGTCGAAGAGCCTCGGGCCTTGGGGATCGCCCAAGCGGACATCACCGAAATGCAGCACCAGTCCGGGCGTGCGGTTCGCGGTAATCGAGAACTCGATCCGCTGCACGTCGCGCCAGTTCGTGCGCCGCTTGCCCGGGGCCGACTCAAATGATCGTCGCGGCAACAGCACCTCCTGCCAACCCGTCCACGAAATCTGCACGAGCCCGCTCACCGTGTCGGCTTCCTCCTTCTGCAGATCGTCATTCGGGGTGCCCGGACTTTGCGCCGACGAGTGGTTTTTCAAGACGCCAACGTCCACCGTCCGCGGATTTTTTCCGCGGGTGGTGACGGTGACCTTGAGCCAGTCCCCGCTCGCCTGGCTGGCATGAATCCAGATCCGTATCCAGCCGGCCGCAGTAAGGTCGGTCTTGGCCAGTTGCAGACTCAGGGCAGGTGCCCGGGCAGGCTCCCATCGAATGGACGGCGCGCCGTGATGTTTCATCTCCGGGGCGGCGGTTCCGCCGCTCCACGCCGCGGCGGAACTCGCCGGAGCCACGATGGTCTCGCTGGCCGCGAGTGGGCCGGCGGCGAACCAACAGAGGGCAAGAACTACGAAACGACAAATCGGATGGTGAGGCATCGGCGGAGAAGGGCGGGGAGGCTGGGCCTACTCTGTCCTTGGGCGAAGGCCGGGGCAATCCGGATGGGGTTGTACGGTACAGATTCCCGGGCTGCGGCGGGCCGTTCACACGAACTCCCGCCAGGTATCCATGGCGTCCATGAAGGCTCGCTAGAATGCGAACGAGTTTGTCACATAACCGTAGAGGGATTTCTCGGTCGGTGATGAGGATGAGCCAAGTCAAAGCGTTCCTGTAAAATGCGCAGCAACGGGAGTGATTTCGTATGCAGTGCGCGGGCGAGCGACTGAAGGAAAACACGTGGCGCGTTCACCGCTCGACCCCAAACCCCAAAGCCAGACCCCGTTGAATCGGTCCAGCCATCACCCCGACAGCCTTCTTGAAGCATAGGTTCGTGCAAGCCAGGGCTCCCGCCCGAAGTCGCCATTGACTCACCCGATGAATGGCATTCGCTGCCCTCATGCGCACGCTGCTTGAAATCGAAAAGGCCATCGCGCGTTTGCCCTCGGATGACCAATTGCAGTTGATCAAAGACATTCCCGCACTGTGCCCCGAGGTGTTCCCACGCGATGGCTGGTATTCTATTCTACAAGACGCCACGCCCAGGCCTGCATTTTCCCAGTTTTTGGATCGAGTTGATGCCGAATATTCTCATGCCCCCGAGAGTTTCCCGGTGCTGAATGAGGACAGTCTCAGCGAGAAGCCGTGACCTCGCGCGGCACTCCGGGTTTTTGGCAGACTTACTACGCGCTGCCGCAGGAGATGCGTGCTGCCGCACGTGAGACCTATCGAAAATTCGCCGCCAATCCGGCGCATCCCGGCTTGAAGCTTGAGCGGCTCGAATTCGACCGTCGCGCGTGGTCGGTCCGAGTCACTCGCGATTGTCGGGCCGTGGCTCGTCGCTACGGCGACGACTGGCTTTGGGTGTGGATCGGCAGTCACGCGGAATTTGACCGCCAATTCCCAAAATAATTCCGCGACTCGAAAAGGGAGGGGACGGAAAGGGCCAGGCAAATTATTGCGAGAGTCATCCCTTGCGGTGCGCGTGGAGGGAGTGCCCTCGTGGCAGGGGAACCGCGTCGGATCAGGTCTGGATCGTCGCCGTCATGCCGCTGAAGCGTGACCCCGATTACTGGAAGCACGGACTAACGAACTGAGTTTTCCCGTTGGCAGCCGTGCTCGCCCGCTGCTGCTGCGACTGATCGCCACGGACATTGGCCTGACCGTGGAGGAGTTCCCCGGGCGGCGTTGAGGATGGGCCGAGTCAGAACGTCGCCGTCACGATGTGCGGCGACGCACAAGTGATCCGGCGTGGAGTGCGCGGGCGAGCGACTAAAGGAAAACACGTGGCGCGTTCACCGCTCGACCCCAAACCCCAAAGCCAGACCCCGTTGAATCGGCCGGCCTCGGTCCATCGCGGTCTCGCTACCGTCCTCGCGACCGAGAGTTCGGCCAAACGCGGCAAGCGCCGGAAGCTCTGGGAATGAACGCAACTGGGAGGGGGGGCTGGGGCGGCGTAAGCCCCAGCAAGCCGCGCCCGCGCCCGACGCGGGACGTGGCGTAGCAAAGCATCGCAGGGATCGATGCGCGGAGCTCCGGCGACCCCCTCCGGGCCGCGACCCCCACCCCAGCGGCCCCCGCACCGCCCCCCGCACCGGCACGCCCGCGGCGCGCGATCCATTTTCTCGCCAACACCCCGAAAAACGCGACCAAAACGTACCGCCAGTATTGAATCCCGCGTACCTCAGCTATCACCGGCTCGTACCAGTTCCGCTCCAAGCGCCCCAGAATCGCCGCTGCTGGCAGCCGTACTTCCCCTTCTACTTCCCCCCGATCAGACTACGGTGATCGACGCCGCCAGGTTTCGTGGCAAACTCTTCATATGATTGCGTCACCTTTGGTTATGGCGGCCCTCGAAGAAGCCGAGAAGTCAAACGCCACATTGAGCGCGATTCTCACGGTGCATGTTCAGGATCGGCAGCACGTCGAACAGGAAATCTGTCGGATTGTCGATGAATCGGCGGCGCAGGTCCACGAGACTCCGGAGGAGTATCATGTTTATCCTCACATCGCCGCCGTCCGGCTTAGGGCGCATCCGTCGCTGATTCGGGTGCTGCTGACGCGGTCCGAGATAGAGCGCGCCAATAGCGGTTTCACCCAGGCGCCGTTCCGGTTCGCAAACCCTCCCGGATCCGGTCCCGCTTAAAATCCAGTTTCCTTACAGTTACAGTTCGAATAGACCCGTCCCGGATCCGATCCCCCTGAAAATCCATTTTCCTTTCAGCACCCGTAACGATCGCGCAGCCCCCAGCGGTGGTGACGTGAAACATGCCGTCGCGTCGTGGCCGTGGGTTTTTCTGCTGGGTCTGATTTTCGCGGCGCGGGCGGCGGCGGCAGCGGCAGATGAGGTGCCCTTGGTCCTGGATCCGCAGTCGGTCCATCAACTCGAGCTCTCCAGGCCGGCCGCCGATATCTGGGAGATCAAGACGACGGGCGTGGATCCCTTTGTCGCCACCCGCCCGTTTCCGGCGGCTCCGGCCGCGGCGACGGTGCTGACGTTTGAGTACATCTCGATCGGCAGGGTGAAACCGTTCGAGGTATTTGCCGGATTTCCGTGGAGCGAGTCGCGGGCGCAGACGGCCGCCGAGCTGCCGTACAGTGAAGGCTGGAGCGTGTTTGCGATCGACCTGCGTCCGGCGTTGGAACGAGGCCGCGCGCCGCTAACCCGGTTGCGCTTGGATTTTGGCGTGACCCCCGGCCAGGTGGTGCAGGTCCGGAATCTGCGGTTGCGAACGCCCGCGCCGAATGAGGACGAAATCAATCGCCGCCGGGTCTCGCGCAAGGAGGCCGAGACGGCGGTCGATCAGCAGATCCGGCAGTACCTTGGGCGATCGTTCAGCTCGCACATTGAGCAGGTGGCAGTCCGTTCCGACGTGATCGAGATTACTGGGAAGATCGGCAAACTGGAGGGTGAGCTGTGGCTGGTGGAGACGCCGATTTGGCAACAGCCCACGCAAGAAAAGACGTTTTCCCGAGTGCAGCGGCTCGACGCGAAAAAGGGTGGCTTGTTTGCCGCGACCGTCCCCCGGCGCGTCGGGAGCGGGGATGGGCAACGGGATCGGCTGTACACCCGTTGGATGGTCGTGTGCGCCGGTGCGGCCGGTGATGAAGTTCGTTCTCCCGCGCGGTACGCCGACACCGTGACCGCTCGCCATGATTGGCCCAAGGTCGCGCCGCGTTCGAAGAAGGGGCTGGGCGGGTTTGGCGCTGGCCGGGCCGCGCTCGCCGATGAACTGGACCAACTCGGCATCACGAGCGTCACCGTAAATCTGTTCTTGGGTCGCCTGCTGCGGGCGCAGGCCTCGGCGAAGACCATGCCGTTTTCGTACAATGGGCGGACCTACCACGCCGATCGGGATGAAATTGAGAAACTGGATCTCACCTTGCTGGCGGCGGCGGCGCGCGAAGCGCTGGTGTTTGGCATTCTCCTCGTGGGAAAGGCGGAGACGTGGGAGACGCCGGCCCTCGGGCGCGTCATGCAGCATCCGGATTGCGAGCCGGCGGGCATTTACAGCATGGCCAACGTGACCAGCGCCGAGGGCGTGGAGCACTACGCCGCGCTGGTGGATTACCTCGCCGAGCGCTACAGCCGGCCGGCGGGGCGCTTTGGGCGGATCCACCATTGGATCGTGCACAACGAGGTCGATGCGGGCTGGACGTGGACCAACTGCGGCGAGAAGCCGCCCGTGCTGTTCCTCGACCAGTATCACAAGTCGATGCGGCTGGCGCACCTGATTGCGCGGCAGTACGACCCGCACGCGCGGGCCTATATTTCGTTGACACATCACTGGGCGGCGACGGCGACCTTTCGCTACACCCCGTCGCGGGAGGTGCTCCGCCACCTGCTGGCGTTCTCGCGGGTGGAGGGGGACTTCGACTGGGGCATCGCGTTTCACCCGTATCCGGAATCGTTGCGCGAGCCGAAGAGCTGGCGCGATCGCAAAGCGACCTTTGCCTTCGACGCGCCGGTGATCACGTTTAAGAACATCGAGGTGCTGGATGCGTGGGTGCGGCGGCCGGAGAACCGCTATCTCGGGCGTGAGGTGCGCTCGGTGCATCTCACCGAGCAGGGCCCAAACTCCCCCGACTACAGCCCCCGGGCTCTCGCGGAGCAGGCGGCGAGCATGGCGTACGTTTGGAAGAAGATTCGCGATCTCGACGCCATCGAGGGCTTTCAATTTCACAACTGGATCGACAATCGCCGCGAGGGTGGCCTGCGGATCGGACTCCGGCGATTTCCCGACGATGCCGACGAGCCACTCGGCCGAAAGCCGATCTGGCATGTTTACCGCGCCCTCGGCACATCCGAGGAGGACGCCGCCTGCGCCTTTGCGCTGCCCATCATCGGCGTGCAGAGTTGGGACGAGGTGCCATATCGCGGACCGATCTCCGGCCAGCCGTGATCCTGAAACGCCCCCCCCGCGTCCGCGTCTCTCTGTCTTCTTCCGCCCATGACCACAGTCATCACTTCGCGATGGCGGCGATTCATGGACGTCTTCCTGAGCGGCGACACCGCCCCGGATGGACGCTGCAATTACCGCTACCAGGAACGAGCCTCGACCCGATGATCCCGCGCGTGCACTTTGTCCCCACATGCCCTTGAAATCCTCACGATTCATCTGCCTCCTGATCCTCTCCGCCGCGCCCGCCGCCCTTTGGGCCCAAGCCGTATCAGGCACGCCCATGCCGCCCGCCGCACCGGTCGCCGCGAAGGAGGAGGTCCTGATGCTGACGCCGTTCGAGGTGAACTCCGCCAAGGACACCGGCTACCTGGCGAGCCAGACCCTCTCGGGCACCCGCCTCAACACCCGGATCGAAGACACCGGGGTGGCCGAGACGATCATCACGCCGGATTTCATGCGGGATCTCGGTCTGACCGCGTTGGACGAGGTCTTCAAGTTCGTGCCCAACACGACCACGGACGACCCTGCGCTTGGCACCACGGCCGGCAACAGCGGCCTGTTCAGCAGCGTCTCCTACACCTCGCGCGGATTCTCTGTGGCGAGCGCCCAACGGGATTTCCTCCCGACCACCGCGCCCGCCGACATCTACAATACCGAGCGCATCAGTTTCACGCGCGGGCCCAACGCCATCCTCTACGGGCTGGGCAATCCCGGGGGCATCTCCAATGCGGTGTCCCAACGCGCCAACCTCAACCGGCGCAGCTTCGAGGTTGATCTGAAGGTCGACTCCAACTCCGGCGTTCGCCACAGTGCCAACGCGAACGTGCCGCTGATCAAGGGCCAGCTCGCCCTCCGCCTCGCTTACCTCGCCGATGATCGCGGGTCGCATCTCCAGCCCGACGAGAACCTTCACCGCCGCGCCTACGCCGCGCTCCGGTTTCAACCGTGGCGGAAGACGATCATCGACGTAAACTACGAAGGCGGCGACCAGCGACGGCGCGCCTTCGCGCGGGGCTATACCTATAGCGACGGTTTCAGTTCCTGGACGACTCTGCCGCCGGCCAGCCGCCCCAGCGTTACCGTCCCCGGTTCGGTGCTGAACAACTCCACGATCGCCGGACTCGACCAGCTCGCCGCCGCCACCTCGATCTTCATCGTGGACGGGGCGACTCCGGCCGTCGCGCCGATGAACTGGGCGCGCATGGGCAAGACGCGGCTTCCGACCCCGAATCTCGGCAGCAGCATCCACAGCGTGTCGGACCATGAGTCGTTCGCTTTGCCGTTTCCCCTCGAAACGAATCTCATGGGTTTCTCCGATGGCACGCAGGTTGATTTCCGCGGCCTGACTGCCTCGTGGCAGCAAAACCTCCTCCCCAACCTCGATTTCGAACTTACCTACAACCGCCAGTTCAGCGACCGCTTCTCCGACTATTCCAAGACGGCCGCGACCGATAATCTGATGGTGGATCCCAACGCCGTGCTGCCGAACGGCGCACCCAATCCGAACTTTGGCAAGTACTACACCGATGCCGGCGGCCCCCAAGGGGTGATTTTCTTCCAGAAGAACAACCTCGAAGTTGGCCGCGCGACCATGTCCTACGAACTGGAGACGAAGAAGTATCTGCCGCGGTTCGGCCGCTGGCTGGGGCGCCACCGGTTCGCCGGGCTCATGGAGCAGCAGCGGAATTCGCTCAGCGGCGTGAACAACGCCACCTTTCGCAATCTCTCGCCCACGAAGACGAGCGTGCCGGGCGTCACCGTGGCGTGGCCCGCCGCGCCGGGTGCCGGTCAGAACATCATCAACTACCGTTTCTATTTTGATCCCGCGACCGGCGTGGACCACATGTCGAGCCTCTGGGACAAGTACCCGCGGTTCGCCACCAGCGACAACCTCGCGGCCCTGCAGGCGGCGCTGCCCACCGAAGCGAACGGGGTCACTCCCGGTTTCGGCAACAGCGGCCCGCCCGTGTTGCGCTACACGCGCGTCGACACGCGGATCTTTGCGACGCACAATTACTGGCTCGACGAGCGCGTGATCACGCTTTTCGGCTGGCGCACCGACGAGCGCGCGCAATACACCCGCAGCCTGCCGATCGATCCCGGTTCGCTGCTCTATTCCGATCCCGCCCCCTACAACGCGCGCGACGGCGTCAATACCAAGACGGTCCAACCCGCCAAAACGTTTTCCCGCGGCATCGTCTTCGTCGTCACGCCGTGGCTGCGCCTTTTCTACAACTCGTCCAGCAGCCTCGTCCTGCAGGATCTCGCCGCCAGCGATCTCTACAGCCAGCCCATCAACAACGCCGAGGGCGAGGGCACTGAGACCGGCCTGCGGGTGGCGTTCTTCAAAGGCCGGCTGCAGGCGTCGCTCAGCCGCTGGCAGACTGATCTTAAGGGCCAGGCGATCGCGACTATTCGCAATCAACTCGGACTTTTTAACTTCGTTAATGCCACCAACACGCTCTGGAACAGCGCGGCCTCCCTGAGCGGCGACATCAAATTCCTCCAGCCCCCGTATCGGCCCGCGCAGGGCTTCACCGACTACCAGGACTACGTGGCCGAGGGTTATGAGTTCACGCTGACGGCGAATCCCAGCCCCAACTGGCGGCTCACCGTCAACGCGGGACAACAGACCAACCAGCAGAGCAACCTCGGGCCGGTGCTGCAAAGATACTGGGCCGAGTATGAGCCGCTGTGGCGCAACTTCCCGGGCTACGATCTCAACGGCAACGGCATCATCGACCCGACGCTGCCCACGACCCCGCAGGCGCAGATTGAGAAGTTCCTCGACCGGAATGGCGGCATCGAGGCCGGCACCGCCGGCACCATCGCCGCCCTCCTCAATGCCTACGGCGCCGGCGTCCGGCGCATCGTGGCCTCCAGCGGGGTGTCGACCGCGAGCATTCCGAAATGGACGGGCAACCTTGTGACGAATTACCGGTTTTCCGACGGCTGGCTGAAGGGTGCCGGAGTCGGCGGCAGCCTCAGCTACCGGGGGCCGCGTACGATTGGGTTCCTGCTCACGAAGGAGGGACTCTACCAGCCCAACTCGGCCATCAAGGGCACGGCGGCCTGGGATAACGGCCTTTGGGTTTCCTACGCGCGGACCATCAAACTCACCGCCTCGCGTTCCGTGCGCTGGCGCGTGCAGTTGAATATCCGCAACGTTCTCGACGATCGCGATCTCGAGCCCGTGACCGGTCTCGACGACGGCACTGGACGCGGCGAGGTCATCCGCTGGCGCGTGCCCGAACCGCGGACCTTTGTGTTCAGCAACACCCTGGAATTCTGATCGGTCCGTCCTCATCACCGTATGCCACTGCTGCCCGGCTCCGCCTGTTCCCGCGACGATTCCGCCGTTTCGCGCTCGGCCACCCCTTCTCCTTTGGCTCAATCGCGGCTGCAGCTTCGACTGTGGTTCCTCGCTTGCCTGGCGGCCGGGCCTCTTGCCGCCGCCACCGGGCGGCCTAATTTGCTCTTCATCCTCACGGAGGATCAAGGCGCGCAACTGAGCTTTGTCGGCACGCCCGGGTTGCAGACGCCGCACATGGACTCGCTGGCGCGCACGGGGGTGTACTTCAACCGCGCCTATGTGGCGTATCCCGTGTGTTCGGCCTCGAAGGCGGCGATCTACACCGGGCTCCACAACCACGCGAACGGCATCCTCAACAACACGCTCAACTACCACAAACCCGCGGCGAAGGTGACCGCGGCCGAGCGCGAGCATGTGTTGTACCGCACGAACCGCATTCGCGACGCGGTGCCGACGCTCGTCGAGCGCCTGCACGCGGCCGGTTATTATCAAGGCGTGACGAGCAAGCTGCACGTGCTGCCCAACGAGAAGTTTCCGTACGACGAATTCATGGGCCCAGGCGCCACCCGTCCCGGGCTGGCGGAATTCATCGCGCGCGCGCGGCGCACGGGCAAACCGTGGCATCTCTTCTACAATATCTCCCCGTCGCACCGGCCCTATCCCAACAGCGACGTGGAGAAGATTCGGGTGAATCCCGCCGAGGTGAAACTGCCCGCGTATCTCCCCGACACGCCGGTCGTGCGCCAGGACTGGGCGGAGTATCTGGCCGCCATCGAAGTAGCGGACGCACGTGTGGGGGAGGGGCTGGCGGCCCTGCGGGCCTCCGGCGAGGAGGCCAACACGATCGTCGTTTTCCTCGGCGACCACGGGCCGACCTTTCAGCACGGCAAGATGACGCTCTATGATCTCGGTTTGCGCACGCCGCTGATCATCCGGGTGCCGGGGTTGCCAGGCGGCGTGCGCACCGACGCGCTCGCCAGCACGCTGGACCTCACTCCGACGCTGCTGGACTTGCTCGGCCTCGAGCCGCTGCCGCAGACGCACGGACTTTCGCTCAAGCCCGTGCTGACGGGAACTCCGGGGGCGCGGGGCCACGATCATATTTTCGCGCAGATTTCCCACCGCGGGCCGCTGCCCAATCCCGGCATGCAGGAGCGCAGCGTGAGTGACGGTCGCTGGAAGCTGATCTACCGCGAGAAAGCCGGGACGGCCTGGCGGCAGGTGCAGGCCGACAGCAAGGACTGGAAGCCCTGGCGCAACCGCACCTACGATGAGACGGTGAAGCACCGGGACCGTTTCCCGGCGCAGTATCGCATCTTGGCGGAGATGGATCCGCAGAGCCTCGGCGGCAGGGTCCCCGCGCTCGAGCTGTACGATCTGCAGGCCGATCCCGACGAGATGCGCAATCTCGCGGCGGAGGCGCCGCACCGCGCGGCGCGCGATCGGCTGTACGCGGCGTTGCGTAAATGGGTGGCGGATACGCAGGACCCCGCGGTGGCGCCACCCGAGTCATCGATCCCATGAGCAAGTGCCGCGGCCCCGGGAGGGCAGGCACTCCTGCCTGCCAAAAGCGCTTCGAGTTTCGCCGGCCTCGTTTCCTGGGCCGCTACCTCCTCTTGGCCGTCGCCGTGCCTGGCGGGAGCATCGTTGCCGCCGCTGCCCCGCCGAACCTCATCGTCATCCTTGCCGACGATCTCGGCTACGCCGATGTGGGCGCGCAGGCGCAGGCGCGCGACATGCGGACGCCCCATCTTGATCGCTTTGCCGCCGAGGGCGTGCGCTGCACGGCGAGCCGATCCGAAAGGAGCCGCTCCGAAAGGGCCCGTTGGGTCGCCCAGTTCCATGGGTTACTTGCGCTCGTACGTCGGTTCTCAGGAGCACACACGACAAGAGTGCGATGCCGCCACGAACGGGCGTGGATGCGTGCATATTGACACTCACGGCACCTCGTAGATTTCCACTATCGCGGTGCCACCGACAGAGCCGATTATCGGATTCATTTGCGCGGTGTAGTTGCCGGGCGCGAGCGTGAGGAGCAACACGGAGTCCTTGCTCGACGATGCGCTGAGCGCGAAGGAGAGAGGATCCGTTCATCTCAAAACGCCCCCTTGATTCCCGCCGTGAATTGCGCGCCACACTCGCGATTGCCCCATTGGCGGGCGTAGGACGGCGTTTCGGAACCGTAGCTCAAGCCCACGCGTGGCTCGTTGAGGAGGTTTTTCGCGCTGACGAAAAGCACCACCTGCTTGCGCACGCGATACGCGAGATTCACATCGAGGCAGGTCGTGGCGGCGGTGTAGTCGTAGGCATCCGGGCCGAACGCGCTGTTGGCATTGTGCCGTTGTTGACCGCGATAATTCCATCGTGCGGTGCAATCGAAGTTCTGCCCGCTGAACTTAAGACCCCAGGTGGCGCTGCGCTTGAGGAAGGAGCTGAAGTCCGCCTCCCGCTCGCCCGCGAGCTGCAGCTCCGTGACGTTGCCGAACACCGAGAAGTGACGACCGAGCGACCCCAAGACGCGGAGGGATTGGTTGAAGTTCAACGTCACACCGCCGATGCGGGCGCGATCGGTGTTCGTCTGCGTGGAAAGATTCCAGCCGAGGTAGGACGAATCCAACCCGAGCGTCGCCAGATCGTCGGCGGTGGCGGGCTGCAAGGCATCGCCGAAAAAATTCCGGATGTTTTTCTGGAAAACACCGAGTGTGGCGAACCCACCCTGATCCGAATAATATTCGAAGGAGAGATCGTAGTTGTCCGCCGACCAGGGTTTGAGCGCCGGATTGTTGACGCTGATCGTTCCGCGAATGCGGGTGGGGTCGAGGAGCTGGGCCTCGGTGAGGTTTGCCTGATTGATGGTCACGTTGGGAACGATCAGGTGGAGTTCAGGCCGGCCGTAAGTCTTCGCCCAACCGATCCGGAGCTGGATTTTTTCCGTCACATGATAGGTGGCGTTGAGGCTCGGGTAGTAACCGTCGTAAGTGTTCGAAACACGGGAGGCGCGCTCGCGGTTGATGAGCCGCACCTCGTCGATGGAACCGGTGGCGCCCGCTTCGGGCCGGCGAACCTGCCGGCCCTGGGCGTCGCGCACGAACGCGCCACTGGCGTTGCGCAAGAACACCGCACCCGGATCGACCAGCGGTCCGAGGCCGACGTCCTTCGTCTGCTCCCAGCGCACGCCGGTTACGAGACTGAGGCGGTTTTGAAGCAGCCGGGTCTCGCCCTGAAAATACGCCGCCGTGACCGTTTCCTGGATCCAATTCGAATCGACGATTCGCGAACGCTCCGACGCCAGAAGCTGGGCCGGCGTTTGGGTGAAGAGGCCGGGGTTGGTCTGCCACTCGGCGTGAAGTTTTCGCACCGAAACCCACGGGATGTTGTTGGCGATCGAAGGGAAGCCATCCCGCAGCGGCCGATTCGCCATGACACTCAGATAAGGTGCGAGTGTCGCCGGCGCGCCGGCGGCGGTCCGGTTGTAGGTGTAGTTGCTGGCGTGGAATCGCCAGTCGTTCGTGCGGACGGAATTCGAGCCGCCGATTTGCAGCGCGAACGGGAACGAAAATGCGGCTCCAGGGCACAATTCGTGGGTGAAACGAGTGTATAAGTCGAAAGCGTGAGAGAATTCAAGGCAGCTGGGAAAGGGGCGGGTTGGGCAACTATCGCACCCACGTCCTCGCTCGCTCGGGGGCGGCCGGCGTGCTTT
>SXGU01338776.1_pt1 | contig 26842 bp, 17 predicted proteins | sample 3174531 | NCBI WGS metagenome assembly SXGU01 (sample SAMN11356863, study PRJNA531348) | freshwater metagenome | isolation source: freshwater sample F1-140 | place: China: Fuxian Lake, Yuxi | collected 2017-12-25 | reverse complement strand
CGCCCCGGGAATATACACTTCAGTCCAGGCGTGGAGATCGGTAAAGTCCTGTTCAGGGCCGGAGGGACCATCCAGCGAAGCCTGATCCGATTTGAGTTGCACCAGATAGCCGGATACGAAGCGGGCTGCCAGCCCCAGATGACGGAGAATCTGTACCAGCAACCAGCCGGTATCCCGGCAGGAGCCGGTGGCTTTTTTCAGGGTGTCCTCCACCGTTTGTACGCCGGGATCAAGGCGGATGGTGTAGCCAATGTCTTGCTGCAATCGCTGGTTGATGTCCACCAGAAAATCGACGATACGGCGGGGTTTGCGGTTGATGCCGGTCAACCACTTGAGCAGTCGCGGGCCGGTCTGGGCAATTTCGAAATAGGGTTCCAGTTCCTGCCTCAAGCGAGGGTCGTATTCGAACGGATAGTGTTCGGCGTACTCCTCGACGAAAAAATCAAACGGATTGATGACCGTCATTTCGGCCACCAGCCGGACTTCCACCCTGAATTCATCCAGCTTTTCCGGAAACACCACCCGGGCGATGGTGTTGCCGAAAGGATCCTGCTGCCAGTAGATCCGGTGACTGGCCGGCTCGATGATCAGTTGATAATCGTGTATCGGTGTGCGCGAATGCGGGGCCGGGCGTAACCGGATGTAATGCGGCGAAAAGTGAATGGAACGGTCGTATTGATAGTGAGTGGAATGCTCGAGGCCGACGAGTATTGCCAATGTCGTTCTCCTGAGGCTATGGTGAGAAAAATCGGGATGCCGTCAGCGCAGCAGGATTTGCGCCATGATTCCGGGAGCGCGGGCGTTCCGCCCGTAATGTGGCCAGGAGGGCCACGCTCCCGGGGGCTTCAGGACTCGACTTGCGGGGTTTGCTTGATTTGCTGCTTGAGCTGTGCCAGTTTGACTTCGGTATCCAGCGAAGTGGGCTTTTCCCAGGCAAAATGGGGCAGGTTCTCCAGGGCCAGCAACAGGCCTTCGTTCCAGTTTTCCGATAATTCCCGGGCAAAGGGATCATCATCGGTCAGATACAGGCGGCGACCTGAAGTCAGGCTGTCACGTTCGTAGATCAGTAACTCTACGGGTGGCCCTACGGTCACATTGCTGCGTATTGTGGAGTTCATGGAAACCAGGGCACAGCGGGCTGCCCGTTCCAGGTCGACATGGCGTTTGATGACCCGATCCAGTATCGGTTTGCCGTATTTGGTTTCCCCGATTTGCAGGAACGGGTGCTCACTGGATTCGTGTATGTAATTACCCTGCGGGTAGATCATGAAGATTTCGGGTGGATGATTGCTCAACTGCCCGCCAAAGATGAAAGTGGCCTCAAAACTGGTGTTGGCGGTATCACGACTGGCCTGATTACGTTGTACCAGGGTACTCGCCATGCCAACATAGTCAGCCGCTTCCATCATGCTGGTGACGGTCAGTAAATTGGGAACCAGACCCTGATCGATATCGAGATGAAGTTTTTTCACCACGGCCTGCGACGTAGCCAGATTGCCGGCCGACAACAGTACAAACATCCGCTCACCGGCCCAGGTGAAGGTGTGCATCTTGGAATAGCTGCCGATGTTGTCCATACCGGCATTGGTACGGGAATCCGAACAAAAGATCAGGCCACGATCTACATTGAGGGCAAGACAATATGTCATTGGGTATCTTCCGGAGAGGTTTGCAACGAAGAGGATTCTATAGGGAGAGCGCATCGACGCAAACCCTTGGAGTCGCTGGATGATGGAATTTGATTGAATCCGGGACCGCTTTCCAGCGGTTTTCCACCTGCCAAAGGCACCATCATAGTGCAACATGCCCGCCAGCATCGCGCCAAAAAACCTTGTCAATCAAAAGTGATTCAAGCACACTGGCGTGCCCGGCGTTCAAATAATAAACACCTGACTACAGGAGGCTTTATGCACCACATCAAAGACAAGACAAAAAGACAGTTCCTCAAAACAACCGGATGGGGACTTTTGGCGGCCACGGGTTTTCCCGGCTGGCTATCGGCCATGGAAATGTCATCCACCGGCAAACAGCCGCCTCGCAAAGCCACACCCGGTTTTCAACCCGATGTGGAACTGGAACTGGTGGCCCGAATGGGCCGGGTTCCGATATTGCCGGGTCGGGAAACGGACGTAATGCAATATGTGGCCCGCGTCATGCGCGAACCGGGCAGCGGAACCCTGACCCCGATTCCGGGCAGTTATCTCGGCCCGTTGCTCCGTTTGCAAAAAGGCCAGAAAGTCCGCGTCCACTTCAAAAACGAGTTGCCCGACCCCACGATCACCCACTGGCATGGCCTGCATGTACCGGCTGAGGTGGACGGTCACCCCGAAGCCGCCCTCGGTCAGGGCGAAACCTTCGTCTACGAGTTTGAGGTCAACAACCGGGCCAGCCTGAACATCTATCACCCTCATCCGCATGAAAATACGGCCCGGCAGGTTTATAGGGGCCTGGCGGGCGGGCTGATCGTCAACGATGAGGAAGAAAGTCGTTTGGGGCTGCCTCAGGGCGAATATGAAATTCCCGTCGTGTTGCAGGACAGACTGTTCGACGACAACAATCAACTGGTTTATGTCCGTCACAGGATGGATCGCATGACGGGCTTTTATGGCGATCGCATTCTGGTCAATGGTCGGGCCGACATGACCCTCAACGTGGCCAGTCGCGCCTACCGTCTGCGGGTACTCAATGGCTCGACCGCCCGCATTTACAAGCTCGGTTGGGATGATGGCACCCCGGTGACGGTCATTGGTGTCGACGGCGGTCTGCTGGAAAAGCCGGTAACCCGACCTTATGTCATGCTGGCTCCCGGCGAACGACTGGATGTATGGGCTGATTTCAGCGGGCGGCCGGTGGGTAGCGAACTGACCCTGAAAAGTCTGCCCTTCTCCGGTGTCCTCCCCGCCATGATGTCCCGTCAGGGTGGCATGAGCGGTCATAACATGGGTGGTGGCATGATGGGGGGCATGAGCGGCCATGGTGGCGGCATGATGGGGGGCATGGGTGGCCCTGGTGGCGGCATGATGGGGGGCATGGGTGGCCATGGCGGTGGCATGATGGGCAGCATGGGTGGCCATGACGGTGGCATGATGGGCGGCACGAAGCTACCGGTTGGCAGCGAATATCCCCTGCTCAAGGTCAAGGTGACCCAAAAGGTCAGTGACAGTCCTGCACTGCCGACCCATCTGTCCCGGCTGCCTCATTACCGGCTGGCAGATGTCGCCAATCCTGACAAACCCATCCCGATCGGCATTTCCGAAGGCCCGATGTCGATGGTGCTCAATGGTCGGCCTTACGCCAGCAACGATTTACTGCCGTTTGAACGGGTTCCCCTCAATACCGTACAGCTACTGGAAATCTTCCATGCTCACGGCGACATGGGCGGCAGCGGGTCGGCAGCGGGTGCGGGTGAACATTCAATGGCATCCGGCGGGTCGGAAGGAATGCAGGGCATGGGAGGCATGGGAGGCATGGGCATGATGTTCTCGATGGCTCACCCCATTCACCTGCATGGCCAGTCATTCCGGATTTTGAGCCGCACCATCGATGCGGATGAGTCGTCTGACTACGCTACGGTACGGGAGGGGTTCATCGATGAGGGACTGAAGGATACGGTGCTGGTCATGCCGGGTGAGCGGGTCAAAATCATCAAGCCCTTCGAGGACTACAAAGGTTTGTTCATGTACCACTGCCATAATCTGGAACACGAGGACATGGGGATGATGCGGCAGTTTTCGATCGAGTGAGCAGGGGCTGCCCGCTGGCCCTGCGGTCAGGATGACCGTGTTCCCGGTCTCAGCACCGTTCTGCTGACCAGTCGTCAGGGGTATTCAGGTTTCTGAGTACCCCTGGACGGTCGCTGAAATCGACCCGGGTCAGTTGCTGTTCGCGGAACCAGGTTTCCACCTTGCGACCGCCAGCGGACAGATAACCGGCCAGGCTATCGGCCAGCTCCCTGTCGACCAGGGCGATCACCGGATGCAGACGGATTCCATCCTCCACAGTGCAGATGGCACTCTGACCCGGTTGCCAGGCTGAACACAAACGAACCAGTTCATTTTCACCGAAACAGGGCATGTCACAAGGCAGGGTCAGCACCCAGGGCGTTGTCGCTTGCCGCAAGGCGGCCAGCAATCCGGCCAAAGGCCCCAGGTAACCCGTTTCCTCATCGCAGAATACCGGATATCCCAAAGCCGCGTAGGCCGGGAGATTGCGGTTGGCATTGATCAGCACCTGATCTGCCACCCCGGACAAGGCCCGGAGTGCGTAAGAAACCAACGGTCTCCCCTGATAAAGCAACCAGCCCTTGTCCTGCCCGCCCATGCGTCGTCCTTGTCCACCGCACAGCACCACGCCCGTCACCAGGGCGGGTTGCGGTATCATGGCCTGACCGGCAAAGGCCTGAATCTGTGGGGTATCGATCATGTCACAACGAAAAACAGGGTTTATGGAAACGACGATGGTATTGGCCAGCCTGCTGGTGGCTTGTACGGTTCAACCCCACCGTCTCGAAGAACATCATTATCAGGCAGAAACCCGAAAACCTTATGCCGATGTACTGGCCGAACTGGAACTGGCCATTACCGAGCAAAACTTCCGGATTACCGGACACAACAAAATCGGCAGCGTCATTCGTGAACGAGAAGGCAAGCCTTATCCCGACTACGACAGCTTTCAGTTCTGCAACCTCACCACCGCCCGGGAAATACTCGATCTTTCACCGGCGGCGGTCACCTGGATGCCTTGCAACATTACGGTCAGGCAGGAAGGCAACAGGGTCATCGTAACCACGACCCTGCTCCCCACCAACGCCGGAGATGCCAGATTAAATGCCCTGGCAGCCCGCATCAATCAACAGCTTAAACAGATCATTGATTTTGCTGTCGAACAGTGAACCGGTCATTGAGACCGGCTTCACTTCAACCTTGCGACTCAATCTACCTGTTCGGATCAGCCCATGAATAAAAAATCACGAATACTCCTCATCCTGGCTCTGTCCTGTCTGGCTCCATTGCCTGTCCTGGCCGCCAAAAAAAACCCACCGGCAGCAGCCCCTGTCAATGATTTTCCGACCCAGGCCCGCATCGAGTACGTATTACAGTGCATGGACGATCACGGCGGACAAAACCTCAACAACCTGTATCACTGTGTCTGTGCCGTGGATGCCCTGGCAGCGGGCATGAAATATGAAGACTACAGCCAGGCGCAAATTTTTACCCAGGCGTTTAACATGGGCGGAGACCGGGGAGCCGAATTCCGTGATCCTCCCCAATCCGCCCGGCTCAGAAACCAGTTGAAGGACATCCAGGCGAAAACCGATGCCCAGTGTTTCCCTGCCCCGGCAACCCCTGCAAACAACCCATGAGGTTTCGGTCATGTCCCAGTCTCCTTCCCTTTTGCCGCCACTCCTGCAAGCCGATGCCAAGGCCCCACCCGCACTAAAGTCGCTTCCCGGAAGCTACGGTACAAACGGCCTGGATGCCGCCACTGCCGATGCCATGGAAGTCGACAAACTGTTTGAGAGTATAAACCAGGCACAAACCCGAATCGGTCAGGCCACCCTGTACCGCTCCCTGCTCAATCCGCCGACCACCCTGACAGCCGCCCGGTCACGGCAGGAGGCCGTGGCAGAACTGACGGCCAATCCGGAGCTACGTGCCCGTCTGACACAACTGGTGGATCAGTCGGCGCAACGGGAAAATCACTTTTATGACCTGCTCTATGCGCAGTTCATGGGGGCCATCAGCAACCCCTCTCATGCACTCGAAATCCAGGGCTACGGTTACGAGAGTTATATCCAGGGCACCCGCTTCCTGCTCGATCTGGTAAAAGCTGCTGAAGCACTGGCCACCATCCCGGCGAGTGAATATCTCAAAGGGTTGCTGGCGGAGATCAGCAGCTTCAAGACATCGAGAGCCTACCAACTGATGCAGGGTCCGGTGTTCCGCACCGAGAAACGGGTTTGTACGGCGGCTGAAAAATCATTCTTCACCCCGGCGGTTCGCTTCCGGCCTGGTTTGTTCAAACCCACCTGGCTGCTGACAGGGGCCGTTTTGCTGATGCTGGCGGTTGAATTCGTACCGGGCCTGCTGGCCGTCGCGGCATCGGTCAGTTCACTGTTCGGTCTGTTCGTGCTGCCGCTGGCCCTGCTTTATATCCCGCTGGTGGGGGGGTTCGACCGTGATGCCTGCATTTATCCCTTGAGAAACCTCTACAAAACCTCACCCGAAGTTGCCCAAACGCTGGACGCGCTCGGACGACTGGATGAACTGTTGAGCCTGGCCCGCTACCCGGAATACTCGGGAATGACAACCTGTCTACCCCAACTGATCGACGGAGAGACTCACAGTCTGGTCGTTGAAGGGGTGCGTAACCCGGTTCTGGGCCAACAAAATCCGGATTACGTTCCCAACGACATCAACCTGAAAGCGCAGCGGCTGCTACTCATCACCGGTCCCAACAGTGGCGGCAAAACCGCATTCTGCAAGACCCTGGCCCAGGTACAGTTGCTGGGCCAGATCGGTGGCTATGTTCCGGCTGAACGGGCTGAACTCGGTATGGCCGACCATATTTTCTACCAGATACCGGAAATCAGTCATCTGGCCGACGGTGAAGGCCGTTTTGGTACTGAATTACGCCGCACCAAGGCCATTTTCATGACCGCAACCGCCAACAGCCTGGTGCTGATGGACGAGTTGTCCGAAGGCACCACCCACGAAGAAAAAATCGAAATTTCCCTGAGCATCCTGGAAGGTTTTCACCAGAAGGGTAACAGCACGGTACTCATTACCCACAATCATGAATTGGTCGATCGTTTGCTGAAGAAAAACAAGGGCATGGCCCGACAGGTCGAATTCCGGGATGAACAGCCCACCTATCGGGTCATCGAAGGCATCTCCCGGGTCAGCCATGCCGAACGGGTGGCCAAAAAGATAGGATTTTCCCGTGATGACATCGCCCGCTACCTGTCGGGCAAGGCATCATGATTGCCGGCCAAAGGAAAAGGAACGGGGGCTACCAGCACAAACCGGGATAATAAAGCTAACCGGGATTGAATAACGAAGCTGCCGCCTGAATAAATGCAATCCGCAGGTAGCGTAGATAAAACCGGAAACTCATCTGCGAAAATCTGCGCCATCTGCGAATACGATGCTTTCATTACCTGCCGTTCAGGCAGAAGCCGAACCATCGATCAAAAAACATCCTTCATGCGTCTCAGCGTGCTAAAAACGGTGACGTTATCGGCTTGCATCAAGCCCAGCACGGCGCGGATGGCGGGACTTTCGGGCCTCAGAAACGGATTGCAGGCCCGTTCCCCGGACAGCAATGACGGCACGGTGGGCAGTCCTCGTTGCCTTAGCGACCTGATTTCTTCCAGTCGTTGTTGTAAATCCCGGTTGTCGGGCTCTACCGTGATGGCAAAGCGGGCATTGGCCTCGGTGTATTCGTGGGCGCAGTAAATCCGGGTGTCGGGTGGCAGTGCCCTGATCCGCTCCAGCGAGGCCCACATCTGATCCGCTGTGCCTTCGAATAGTCGGCCACAGCCGAGCGAAAACAGGGTATCTCCCACGAACAGGGTGCTGGCTTCCGGTAGCCAGTAGGCGACATGGCCCGTTGTGTGTCCGCAAACCGCCATGACCCGGACTTCCAGGTTTCCCAACCTGAAGCATTCGCCATCATTGACCCTGCGATCCAGCCCCGGTATTCGCGGAGCATCCTGGTCAGCCCCCACGATTTCGCAGCCGGTCGATTGTTTGAGTTCGAGATTCCCTCCGACATGATCGGCGTGATGATGGGTATTGAAAATATGGGTCAGTGACCAGCCGGATCGAGCCAGGGCGGCCATGACAGGCGGTGCCTCGGCGGGATCTACCGCCACGGTGTGACCCGAATCCGGCAGGTGAATGAGGTAGATGTAGTTGTCCCGCAGGACGGGGATTTGTTGGATTTCAAGCATGGGGGGTCATTTCGATCAGGCGTTGGCTGCCTTCGATGTGCAGCCGGATGTTGAAGTCGGCCACTGGCAATACGCCCCGACCACGTTCCGGCCATTCGATGAAGCAGAGGCTGTCCGGTGTCAGGTAGTCCCGTATTCCCAGGGCTTCGAGTTCTTCAGGGTGGCTGAGACGATAGAGATCGAAGTGATAAACCGTGACGTTGGCCAGCGGGTATTCTTCGACCAGGGTGAAGGTCGGACTTTTGACTGCCCCTTCGTAGCCCATGGCGCGGAGATAACCCCTGACAAAGGTGGTTTTGCCGGCACCCAGGTCACCGTGGAGAAAGACCAGATGACCGGCTGTAAAGGTGTGGCTCAGGCGGGCTGCGATGGCCAGGGTGTCTGCTTCGGTGTTGAGTCGTTGTTTCATGCGTTCACCCACTGACGCAGCGGGGTCAGCAGGTCCCGGGCCATGAGTCCGCGTTCACCCGTTTCTGCTGCCGTATCTCCGGCAGCGGCATGCAGACGAACGCCCCATTCGGCGGCATCGAACAGCTCTTGATCCTGCGCGACCAATCCGGCAATGACCCCACTGAGGACATCCCCCATGCCGCCACTGGCCATGCCGGGGTTGCCGGCAGTACACACCGAGGGAACGCCGCTCTCGCCCAGAATCAGGCTGCCCGAGCCTTTCAATACCACCACACCGCCATACGTGGCTTGCAGTTCCTGGAGGGCAGCATAACGGTTGCGTTGTATGTCGGCATTGCTCATACCCAGCAGGCGGGCGGCCTCACCGGGGTGGGGTGTCAGTATCCAGTTGTGGCGATGAGCCGAATGACCGCTCAGAAAATTCAGCCCGTCGGCATCGAGTATCACCGGCAGTTCCGTTTTCAGTACTTGCTCCCACAGGGAATAGGCCCAGTCCGACAAGCGCAGTCCCGGGCCCAGCACCACCACCGTGGCATTACGCAGCAAGGGGGCCAGTGACTCGGTATTGCGGATACCATGGCACATGAGTTCAGGGCAGCCCAGATTCAGCAGGGGGGCGTTCGACGGGTGAGTGGCCACACTGACCAGGCCGGCACCGACCCGGGCTGCTGCCTCTGCCGCCAGGCGGGCCGCTCCACTGTAGCCTTCGGCCCCCCCGACCACCAGGACGTGGCCGAAGTCTCCCTTGTGGGCGTGGCGGGGACGAGGGGGTAATCCCCGGGTCAGTTTGGGCAGTAGACAGGCTGAACGGGCGACGGATTGCTGTACCGCAGGCGGCACAGCCAGATCACTGAACACCACCCGACCGCAATGTTCCAGTCCCTGGCCGGTGAACAGCCCCCGCTTCAACCCCAGCAAGGTCACGGTCATGTCGGCCTTGACGGCCACATTCAGCACCGCACCGGTGTCGGCATCCAGACCGGACGGGATATCGACGGCGACGATCTTGCCCCTGAACCGTCGGGTGGCCTGAATGAGGTCGGCATAAAATCCTTCCACCGGGCGAGTGGTACCGGTACCCAGCAGGGCATCGACCAGAATCTCGGCACCATCAAACTGTTCGGGAATGAAATCCACCAGTGCACCACCCGCTTCACGGTATTCCTGCAAGGCGGTTGCCGCATCCCCCTTGAGGGCTGCGGGAGGCGCGGCCGGATAAACCCGGACATCCCAGCCGGCCTGATGGGCCAGGCGGGCGATGACGAAGCCATCGCCCCCGTTGTTGCCGGCTCCGGTCAGTACGGACAGGGTGCGAGCCTGTGGCCAGGCCGTCCGTAAAGACCCGAAACAGGCCTGCCCCGCCCGTTCCATCAATACCGGGCCCGGGATACCCAGGGTTTCGATGGCATAACGATCCATTTGTCTGACGGAGGCGGCGGTGTAGAGGGAGGCTGGCAGTGGCGATTCAGTCATGTCGTTCATGGAAAAGAGCCCTTCATTTCGATAGGATTCGCAGTTTAATTCAGCCCGATGCCGTTTACAAAGAAGCACTGGTCATGCCTGAAATTTACCTGAGCCTCGGTAGTAATCTCGATCAGACCGTCCACATTCCCTCTGCCCTGCGCAGGCTACGCGCCCTGTTCGGGGAACTTGTCTGTTCCGGATTGTACGAAAGCGATCCCGTCGGCTGCACCGGGCCGGTGTTTCACAATCTGGTGGTGGCCTGTCATACCGAATTATCTCCCGATGAGGTGCTGGCCTGTCTGCACCGGGTGGAAGATCAGGAAGGTCGGGTTCGGGGGACGGAGGGATTACCGCATACCCTGGATATCGACCTGCTGCTTTATGGCGATGCCGTCCTGCAGCGGGGACGGTTACGGGTTCCCCGGGAAGACATTATCCGCCATGCTTTCGTGCTGGAACCCTTGGCGGAAATGGCACCGGATGCCGTTCATCCGGTGTTGGGGCAAAGCTATGCCGAGTTGTGGAAACGCTTTGATTCGGCGGATGTCAGGCAAAAACGGATGGGGAGTGTCGTATACTGAGCCGGGAGCGCGGACAACCCGTCCGCTTCGTGGCCAGGGGCAGTGATGCCGGATTATTGACCGTGGTTTCCCCGATTTCGCTTGGCTGCATCGGGGTAACTGCAAAATTTTTATCAGCGAGAAAACCAATGACCACTGAAAAACATAGCCGTCTGCTCATTCTGGGATCAGGCCCGGCCGGTTATACGGCGGCCGTCTACGGTGCCCGGGCCAATTTGAAACCGGTCATGGTGACCGGCATACAAATGGGCGGGCAGTTGACGACCACCACTGAAGTAGACCACTGGCCGGGCGATGCCGAAGGCGTACAAGGCCCGGCCTTGATGGAGCGTATGCGGGCTCATGCCGAGCGGTTCGAGACCGAGATCATTTTCGATCATGTTCATACGGCGGATTTATCGGTCAGACCGTTCCGCCTGACCGGAGATTCTGCGGTCTACACCGCCGATGCCCTGATCATTGCGACCGGGGCTTCGGCCCGTTATCTGGGTCTGCCGTCAGAAGAAGCCTTCAAGGGGCGGGGTGTATCGGCCTGTGCCACCTGCGACGGTTTTTTCTATCGCAACAAGCGGGTTGCTGTTGTAGGGGGAGGCAATACGGCGGTGGAAGAAGCCCTGTATCTGGCCAACATTGCCGCCCATGTTACCGTCGTGCATCGGCGTGATAAATTCAGGGCCGAGAAAATCCTGATCGACAAGCTGCTGCAAAAGGAACGGGAAGGCCGGGTTTCGATTGCCTGGCATCATGTCGTCGATCAGGTATTGGGTGACGATAGCGGCGTGACCGGCTTGCGTATTCGCCATGTCAGTGAAGACACCACGCAGGACATCGATCTGGCAGGGGTCTTCATCGCCATTGGTCATTCCCCGAACACCGAACTGTTCGCCGGTCAACTCGACATGCAGGGCGGTTATCTCACCATCAAGGGCGGTAGCCAGGGCAATGCCACCGCCACCAGCATACCGGGCGTATTTGCTGCCGGTGATGTAGCGGATTCGGTTTACCGGCAGGCGATTACCTCGGCCGGTTCCGGTTGCATGGCGGCACTGGATGCCGAAAAATACCTGGACGGTCTGGTTCATTAAATCCACTGGAGAATCCACCATGAATTACCAACGCTATATCTGTGCCGCTTGCGGTTATGTTTATGATGAGGAAAAGGGCGATCCCGATTCGGGCATTGAACCCGGCACCCGCTGGGATGACGTTCCCGAAGACTGGTACTGCCCGGAGTGCGGGGTAGACAAGAGTTTCTTTGAATTGCTGGAATGATGCGTTCACGGGAAATGCGCACTTGTCGTTTCGTCTCCTGATCGTCGAGAGTCCTACCAAAACCCGGAAGATTCAACAGCTTCTGGGTTCTGGCTGGACGGTCGCCGCCAGCTTCGGTCACATCCGTGATTTGCCGGTACGGGCCATGGGGCTGGCTCCCCCTGATTTCAAACCCCGTTACGAAGTGCTGGAACGCGCCGTTCCGGCCATCAAAAAGCTCAAGTCACTGGCCGCCCAGGCCAGTCAGGTCTATCTGGCCACCGACCCCGACCGGGAAGGTGAAGCGATTGCCTGGCATATTCAGGTGGCCGTCGGCCTCAAACAGGCCGAGCGGGTCACTTTCAATGAAATCACCGCCAAAGCCATACGCAAGGCACTGGAATCTCCCCGTCCCCTGGATATCAATCTGGTCGCTGCCCAGGAAGCCCGCCGGGCCATGGATCGGCTGGTGGGGTACATGGTATCCCCGGAACTCTGCCACCGCCTGAATGGCAAATGGTCAGCCGGACGGGTGCAATCGCCCGCCTTGCGTCTGGTGGTGGATCGGGAGCGGGAGATCGAGGCTTTCGTCCCATTGACCCATTACGGAGTCACCCTCTATTTTGACGGGCCGGATGGCACCTGGCGGGCGCACTGGTTGATCAAGCCGTTGTTATCGCCAGGTCAGGAACACTGGACCGATGCTGAGTTTGCCCGGCGAGTGGCTGAACTGCGCGAAGTGGTCGTGGTGCAGTGCAAGGACGGTGAACGGCAGGCCGAGCCACCACCGCCTTTCACCACTTCCAGCCTGCAACAGGCGGCTTCGGCCCGGCTGAACATGAATCCCAAAAAAACCATGGACGTGGCCCAGGCCCTGTTCGAGCAGGGCCATATCAGCTACATGCGTACTGACAGTCCCAATCTGTCCGATGAAGCCATCGAGTCCATTCGTCAGTTCGCCATCACCGAAAATTTACCGTTGGCACCCCAATCACGCCACTGGCAAGCCAGGGCAGCGGCTCAGGAAGCCCATGAGGCGATTCGCCCCACTCAGGTTGAACGACGCGAGGCCGGTGCCAGTGCGGAGGAACGCTCACTCTATCAGTTGATCTGGCAACGGGCGGTGGCCTCGCAAATGGCCGCTGCCGTGTATGACGTGCGCCAGGCCCTGCTGGATGCGGTAGAACCCCTCGATGACAAGACCATCCGCTTTGGTGCCAAGGGCGAAATCCTGAAATTTGCCGGTTGGCTGCTGTTGACCGCCGGTGATGCCGCTGACGAAGCCGATCCGGAAAACCGCGACAATCCGATTCCTGCACTGACGGTGGGTGAGCGGCTGACGGCGCGGGAGGGGCGTTTGATCGAGAAAAAAACCGAACCGCCCAGACGTTACACCCAGGCTGGTCTGGTCAAGGCACTGGAACGGCTGGGTATCGGCAGACCGTCAACTTATGCCGCCATCATGGAGGGTCTGGTCAAGCGGGGCTATGTCACCCTCAAGGGGAAAACCCTGTGGCCTACCGACATTGGAAAAACCGTCGTCGACCTGCTCAAGCCGGCCTTCCGGTTTTTACAATACGAATTCACCGCCCGGATGGAAGACCAACTGGATGAAATCGCCCGGGGTGAACGCCGGTACGTCTCGGTCGTGGCTGAAACCTTTGACATTCTGCAAACTGAACTCAATGCCCTGGCTCCGCTTCCCGGGGCGGCTCCGCGACGGCCAGTGGCTGAAATCGATAGCCGGGCACCGGCTTGTACCTGTCCGGCCTGCGGGCGACCCATGCGCCGCATCAAGGGATGCAAGGGCTGGTTCTGGGGGTGTTCCGGTTACCGGGACGGTTGTAGCACAACCCTGCCGGATGCCGATGGACAACCTGGAGTACGGCTTCCGGCCACAGACGATCGGGCTACGGTGTATACACAAAAAACGCGGTAATGACCGGGGCTCCTGTCGGGAGACCTCTTCCTGATCCGGGCTAATCGTCGCCAACCCGTTAAAATTACCCCTGTCCATGCCGATAAAATCCGTGGCTTTGTTTTGGTGCGTCGGTTATCCATTCAACCGGGATTAAACATCGATCAAGCCATCCCGTCCGAAACTGAAAAAAACCACAGGGAGACACCACATCATGGCTGTATACACCTTAACCAACCGCAACGACAGAAAAATAGGCAAGAAGACCGCCGATCTCATCAAGGGGCTGGCCGGTGATGACTCTCTTTCCGGCCTTGGTGGAGCCGACAGCCTTTACGGTGGGGAAGGGGATGATTCACTGAATGGCGGGCTTCAGAATGATTACCTGACCGGAGACAGCGGGGCTGACACCTTGCTGGGCGAGTCAGGCAACGACAGTCTCATGGGCGGAGCGGGAGACGATTTACTGGATGGTGGAACCGGCAAGGACACGCTGGAGGGCGGCGAGGGTACCGATACCCTCAGGGGGGGGGATGACGATGATGTTTATTTCATCGCCAATGAGACGGATGTAATCCTGGAATCACCGAAACGTAGCGGCGGCCTGGATTCGGTCATCAGTGAGGTTTCCCTGGTGCTGCCCGTGGCGGTCGAGAATCTGAGCCTCATCGCAAACCTGAGCCTCGATGCAACCGGCAATGCCGTCGCCAACCGCCTGGCAGGCAATTCGGCAGCCAACCGGCTGAAGGGACTCGCCGGCAACGATACGCTGATCGGAAATGCCGGTGACGATACCCTGTCGGGGGATGCCGGTGATGATGACCTCGAGGGAGGCAATGGCAAGGATCAGGCCCTCTACGCGGGAAACCGGGCGGATTACGAGGTCAGTTTCGATAATGCCAGTCAAACCTGGCTGGTTCAGGACAACAATGCCTCGGATGAGCTGGACGAGGGAACCGACAGCCTGAGCGGGGTGGAGACCCTCGTTTTTGCCGACATGAGCCTTGATCTCAACACACTGGGGCTTCCTGTCGTATCGGTTGGGGCAGCCAGTCTTACCGAAGGCGACGAGGGCACGCAAACCCTCGAACTGACCGTCAACCTGTCAGCCAGGGCCAAAACAGCCGTCAGTGTCGAGTACGTTACCCTGGATGGTACGGCCACGGCGGGTAGTGATTACCTGGCCAGCCAGGGAAGCTTGACCTTCAAACCCGGTGAAACCCGTAAAACCATTGCACTGACGGTGGTCGGCGATACCCGGGTCGAAGCCGACGAAACCTTCCGGTTACAGTGGGCCAACCCGAAAGGGGTCAACCTGGAATCAGGTCGGGATGCCGTGATCACCCTGCAGGATGATGATGCCCTCAGTCTTGCCATCAGCAGCGACCGCAAGACCCTCAAGGCCGGGGATACGGCCACCCTGCGCTTCAGCTTCAGTGATATTCCCAAAGGATTCACTCAGGGCGATATCAGGATCAGTGGTGGTAGTCTGGACCGGTTCACGGCAGACGAATCCGGCAGGATTTACTCCGCGATACTGACGCCACAGCCGGAGCAGGACGATTTAACGATTGCGCTGGGCGTGGTGACCGGTGCCTACCAGAATGCCCTGAACAAGCCTGGCCCTGCGGCCAGTTTGAGTCTCGATGCCGACACCGCCGCCCCTCAACTGACGCTTGCCATCGACAAGACCCGCTTCATTCCCGGCGATACGGCACTCGTGACGTTCTCCTTCTCTGAACCGCCCCTGGGGTTTGCCAATAACGATATCAGCGTTACCGGGGGAACACTGGGCCCGTTGAAGGCGGATGAAAGCCGCACAACCTATACCGCGACTTTCGTTCCGACGCCCAATCTCGGTAACCAACCCGGCAGTATCAGGGTGCAGGGCCAGTACTGGAGCGATATCGCCGGTAACACCGGACCAGATACGGTACTCAGCGGATTGCTGATCGATACACTGGTTCCGGTCGTTTCGATCAGCGACATTGAAATTTCGGAAGGTGATACGGACACCACCCAGGCCAAACTGACCGTCACCTTGTCGCTACCTTCCAGTCAAACCGTCAGTGTGGGCTATGCCACCCGTGATGTCACTGCCCGTTCCGGTCAGGATTACACTAAAACCAGCGGGATATTGAGCTTCGAACCCGGCGAGACAAGCCGGACACTGGAGATACCGGTAGCTGCTGATCGGTTGGTCGAGGAGGATGAAACCTTTGAAGTAGCCCTGAATCGCCCCAATCGGGTGGCTCTCAGTACGACAAACAACGTAGCCACGGTCACGATCGTGAATAACGACGTATTACCCACTTTCCGGTTTGATCCGGCTACACTCACCCTGATTACTGAAGGAAATACCCTGGTATTCAAGGTGGTGACCAATGTTCCGCTGACAGAAGACAGGGTATTGAATTATTTGGTGTCCGGCAGTGAATTACCGGGAATCACCGCTGTTGCGTCCAGTTTTGATTATGCTCCATCAGGAGGGCGATTGACCTTGCCCGCCGGGGCCAGTCAGGGTAGCTTTGAAGTCCGCTTTAGCGATGATGGCCTGGTCGAGAAGAAAGAGGGGATCAAGATCGTCTTGCTGGATAACGATGCCGCCTTGACGGTACTCGATACCCGTACCCTGGTGGTGCAGGACGCACCGGTCAAACCGGATATGAAACTGGAAAGTGATAAAACTACGTTCAAGGTGGGTGATACTGCTACCATTCTGTTTTCCTTCAATACCCCACCGGTGGGATTCAATGCCAGTGATGTAACAGTGAGCGGAGGCAGACTGACACGCTTCATTCCTGATGAAAGCGGCGTCAGCTATACCACTACCTTTATCCCTTCCAATACCAGTGACACATGGACCGGCAGCCTGAGTATCAAGGAGGGCAGTTACACGGATGCGGGGGGGAATCCTGGGGCGGTTGCCAATGTACTGGAATTCAAGGGCGATACCCAGATTCCCGCTGGCCTGATTACGGTGGATAAAACAGTGCTTCGGCAAGGAGATGTAGCGACAGTGACTTTTGCCTTTAGCGAAGTTACCGCTGATTTTACGATGGAAGATATCCGGTTCAAGGGGGGGAGCCTGAGTGACTTGAAAGTGAGTCCACTCGACAACAAGAACTATATTGCCCGATTCACGCCGGATGTCACCCAGGCATTGACAGGGTTTATTGGTGTCCTCAATAAAAGCTATTCTGATCTGGCTGGTAATCCGGGTTCTGCCAGCAATACCGTGACCTTCAGTGGGGATACCCGGTCGCCCACAGTGACACTGAGCAGTACCCAAACCAGTTTCAAGGCGGGAGAAACGGCAACCCTTACTTTCCGGTTTGATGAGGCGCCGATCCAGTTTGAACTCAGTGACATACAAACCACGGCGGGGGTATTGGACGATCTCAAGGTTGATGGTAGCGATGAGCGTATTTACCAGGCCCGGTTTACCCCGACGCCGGATGTCAATCTGATCAACGGCAATATCACGGTGGAAGAAAACAGTTTCACCGATCTTGCCGGTAATCTTGGCAAAAGTGCCAATAAGCTGGTCATCAGCGGTGATACCCAGGTGCCGACACTCACCGTCTCCAGTGACAAAAGTGCGTTCGGGGTCGGTGACAGTGCCTTGATCAGCTTTATCTTCAGCGAGGAAGTCAAGGGATTCACCCGTGAATCAGTGACCATCAGCGGTGGCACCCTCGGTGCGTTTGCTACGACAGACAATAAAACCTATACCACGGCATTTACCCCGCTAACCAACAGGGATACCCTGATCGCAGGCATTAGCGTAGCGGGTGAGGGGTATCGTGACCTGGCCGGCAATTATGGACCCAGTAGCAGCATGGCACCAAAAACCGGTAATCCGCTGGTCATCAGTGGAGATACCCGGTCGCCAACCCTCAGCATCACCAGCGATAAACCCGGTTTCAAATCCGGAGACAAGGCGACGCTGACCTTCAGTTTTTCCGAGGAAGTCACAGGGTTTGAGGTGACCGATATAGCCTTTCCGGAAGGGGTATTGAGTGATTTTGCCCAGGACAAAACGGACACCAAAACCTATAAAGCCGTCCTGACTCCAAAACCGGCCATTACCAGCCTGCAAGCCAAAGTCACGGTAGACAGTGACAGCTATACTGATAAGGCCATGAACAAGGGGAGTGGAGCCTCACTGTCCCTGCCGGTAGATACCCAAGGCCCCGATTTGATCATCAGCAGTGACAAAGATACCCTGAGACCAGGGGATACGGCGATCCTGACTTTCAGCTTCCCGGAAGAACCGGTTGGTTTTAGCAAGGATGATATCAAGGTCGATGGCGGTATTCTCATCGGCACCCTGGCCCCTTATGCCGTGGACAAAGGCACATACAAGACCGGTATAGCCTTTAATCCGGACAGCAAGGATGGATACAAAGCCACGGTCAGTGTGCCGGCTGACAGCTACCAGGATACCCTCGGTAATAGTGGGCCAGCCAGTAACATATTGAGCTTGCAGGGAGATACCCGACAGCCTACCCTCGTCATCAGCAGTGACAAGGCATCGATCAAATCGGGCGATACGGCCAAACTGACTTTTACTTTCAGTGAAATCGTGACCGGCTTTACCTTGGCCGATATCCTGAATAACCCGGATATGGGAACCCTCAGTGGCTTGACCGTGGATGCGACCAATAAAATTTACACGGTAACCTATACTCCCAAATCCGGTCGTGATGTATCCAGTGATACGATCAAGGTGATGGCGAATGGTTATACCGATATATTGGGAAATACGGGTCTGACCGACAGCCAGTATCTGCAGATGCTGGACACCAAACCCCCTTCCGTAGTGATTACCAGCGACACCTTTTTCGGGGTTTCCGGTGCTGATACGGCCATTGTCAGATTCAGTTTTGACGAAGCTCCGGTAGGGTTTGAGTTGAAAGACATCAATGTTTCCGGCGGTACGGCGGGATCGCTGGTGCCTTTGGGCGCGGGTGACAGCAAGCTCTATGCGGCTGTTTTTACTCCCGGTGCCGTTGGGGCGACTGACAAGGTGACCGTGCGTTCCGTCGGTATTGCCGCTGGTGCCTATACCGATGCGGCGGGTAACCCCGGTAACAGCGCCAGTTTGCAGGCCGCCAGTGTCAATATCAAAGCCAGCCAGGATATCCTGAAACAGGGACAGACTGCGACCCTCACCTTTTCCTTCAGTGATACCGTGAAAGCCTTTACCAGTAGCCAGGTTACCCTGACCGGTGGGAGTTTGGGTGAGTTGAAAGCGGATGTCACCGGCAAGATTTACACCGGGGTTTTCACGCCGGAGAGTCGTAACAACTATGAAGCCTCTATTGTGGTCGCCCCGAACAGCTATACGGATATGGCCGGGAATCTGGGCAGTTTAAGTAATGAATTGAAACTCAAGGGGGATACCCAGGCTCCCTCGGTGACGATCACCACAGACAAGACTACATTAAAAGGCGGGGAGGCCGCCGTTTTGACGTTTACCTTTACCGAGCCGGTGAACGGATTTACCCTTGGAAACGAAGATATCAGGCCGACGGGTGGAACGCTCTCAAACCTGGTAAATAATCCTGATAAAACCGTTTATACGGCAACACTGACACCCACTACCGGAAAAGATAATGTGTCGATCAGCGTGGCTGTCCTGGCGAGTAGTTATACTGATGTGGCAGGTAACTTGGGAGCAAGTAGTACTGTGTCGGGCATTACGGCAGATACCCTGGCCCCTGGCTATGTAACCAGTGTCGTCAAGGACGGGCAACTCCTCATCAGCTTCAGTGAGACGGTTCGGGCCCTGTTTGCCGATGGGGCGTTTCCAACTTCGATAACTCCGACCCTAACCCCTTCGGTGTCAAGTGCGGCCAAGGTCGTCCCACAGTTTGGTTTCAATGGGTCCATCATCACGGTAACGCCCTCTCCAAAACTGCCTTACTGGAGCAGTGGTGCCCAGTATACCCTCAAGTTTCCAGCGGGGTCACTGGCAGATGCGGCCGGCAATGCCACGACCGCCAGTATCGATATTCCCTTCATTTTGCCGGATGATACCACTCCCCCGTTGTTGTTACCCGATCAGTCTACGCCTGGCGATAATGCCAGTGAAGTAAAATTCGAGTTCAGTTCACTGAAATCCGCCGATACCAGCCTGACGGCGATCAAACTGGTATTCAATGAAGCCGTCAGAAATGCTTCCAGTTCTGCGACCAACCGGCATTATCTCTATATCAACAACAGTGATGAGGCCAATGATAATCGCGCCATTCCCCTGGATGATACCGATCAGGTGACTTATGAAGGCACGACCATTGTTATCAAACCCACTGCACCGCTACGGGGTTCCAGCCGGTATTATCTGTATATGGATTATGGCATGCTGGAAGATTATGGCAGTATCACGATAGGGAGTGGCAACAAATTTCGCGGGATCACGGAGCCCACCCTGCTCAATTTTACCACCTGGGATAATCTGGCTCCCAGTCTGATAGTAACCCAGCCTGCGGATAATGACCGCCAGGTGTTGGTGGACAGTTCTTTCGTCCTGACCTTCAGCGAGGCTGTCAAACCCGCTCGTAGCGGGATTATTGCCCTGGTCAATCCGCAAACACCCGCCAAAACCCTGAATATTGATGTCAGCGATGCTTCGCAGGTAACTTTCAATGGTAACCGGGTTACCGTAAACCCGGCGGATAATCTGGTCGGTAACTCCGCTTATTATGTCACCATCAGTCCTGGGGCGCTGCTCGATCTCAAGGATAATGCCTATCCGGGCATCAGTGATACCCAGACGCTGGATTTTTTTACCCTGGATAATACCTTACGGTTATTGGCCAGTTCTCCGGCCGATGGAGCCGTCGATGTGACCTTGAATGGCACGCTGAAACTGGTTTTCACCAAAACAGTTCAAGCCGGTGCCGGCAGTATTATCCTGACCAGTGCCCAGCAAACCAGAACCCTCAGCGTAGCCGATGCCTCGCAAGTGAGTTTTGCCGGCAATGTGGTTTCCATTACGGCCAGTGGCTTGCTGGAGGGGGCTACTTATTCGCTGCAAATTGGTGCAGGAGTCATCCGGGATGCGCAGGGGGCTGAATTCCCGGGTGTAGGGGTAAGTCAACCGCTGACCTTCACCACCATCAATTATCAGCCGACACTGTCCGGTTTGAGTTACGATACCACCAATAATAGACTGGCCATGACTTTCAGTGAAGCGGTGAGTGGGGTTTCGGGTTTTAGCTTTACGGATATGACTACCGGAACCCTGCACTCGTCGTCTCTGGCGAGTGCAATCAGTAATAGTGATACGGCAGCCATTACGCCTGTGCCCACGTTTACCGGTGGGCATGATTATATACTGGATATCCCGGCCGGTTCCTTCCGCGATGGTAATGCCAAAGCCAATCTGTACGGCTACAGTTATGGATTCACCGTACCGGATGTCACCGCACCGACTGCCCCTACCCTGGTTGTGTCACAACATATCCTCCCGGAGGAAGAGCTGGTATTGGAGTTCAGTGAACCGGTCAAATTAGCGAATACCGGTGCTGCGTTAACTATTGGATCCGCGTCAGTGACATTACAGAGCCATTGGTTCAGCGGGTATTTGCTGCGTATTCCTTTGGCGGGTTTTGGTTCCGGGTTGCAGGCCGGAGGTAGTTATTCGCTTACCATGGCAGTCAATGCCGTGAGTGACGTCACAGAAAATGTTTTATCGTCGGCCATTTCACTCCCGGGCGTAGCGATGATAAACAACGGGCTGCCCGCAACGAATACGACAGCGACTACTTCAGGTGCTGATACCCGTTACGCCGGTGGCTCTACGGCAGATACCCTGGATGGCCAGGGCGGTGACGATACCCTTTACGGCGGCAGCGGAAATGATACCTTGTCAGGCAGTGCGGATAATGACTTCCTGTTCGGCGGCACTGATCGCGATAGTTTGAATGGCGGAGCCGGTAATGATCTACTCTACGGTGAATCGCAGCGGGATACCCTCAGCGGGGGGGGCGATAATGATACCTTGCTGGGCGGGGATGAGGATGATGTGCTGTACGGTGAGGCCGGTAATGATAGCCTCATCGGAGGCCGGGGCAAGGATACCCTCAATGGCGGCGAGGGGACTGATGTCATCCTGGCCGGTGTCGGGTTTGGTTCGGTGGACAATAATCAGCGCGAATACCTGTTTGGTGGGGCAGGGGATGATACCCTGCTGGGCAGTGATTACAGTGATTATCTGTCGGGAGACGACGGAGCGGATTTACTGGAAGGCGGCAGTGGCCAGGATAATCTGGCCGGTGGTCTGGGTAATGACGTGTTGTTCGGCAATCAGGGCCATGACACGGTGGATGGCGGTGACGGAAACGACAGCCTGAGCGGTGGAGACGGCGACGATGCCCTTTACGGCAGTGACGGTCAGGATTTGCTTCAGGGCAATGCGGGCAACGACACCCTGACGGGTGGCCGCGGTAACGATGTCCTGCAAGGCGGGGAGGGGGATGATACCTTCAATGAAGACTATGGCCGCAACTGGATCGATGCGGGTAACGGCAATGATTTGATCCGGATCGGCGCTTACACGCCGAGGACCGCGAATGAACTTTACAATCAGGATGCCCTGGCCGACTCTGACAGAACCACCGTCGCCGGACGAGGCGGGCAGGATACCTACGCCCTGTATGGTAACGGGGCCTTGCTGACCGTGATGGATTTCACCGTAACCGGGGCCGAGTCGGATCGTGTCGATATCAGTGGCTTGCTGCTCAACAGCAGTGGCTATACCTCGGGCAATCCATTCGGAAATCCGGCTTATCTGCGCTTCCGGCAGGAGAGTGCCATGACCGTGCTCGAATGGGACCGGGATGGTGCGGGTAGCAATTTTAGCTGGAAGGTACAGGCACTTTTGCTGAACGTCACTTCAACCGCGCTCACCCCTGGCAACCTTTTCCCCCTTTACCCACTGGATGGCAGCGTGCAGGGCGTCAGTGTTTCCGGGACGGATTCGGCAGAAACCCTGACCGGCACCCCGGTGAATGACAGTCTCTACGGTTCGGGGGGAAATGATTCGCTCAGCGGCCTGGATGGGGACGATAGTCTCAGTGGCGGTGCCGGCAATGATGTCTTGAGCGGCGGGAATGGTAACGACACGTTGACGGGGGAGGCGGGCGATGACAGCCTGGATGCGGGTTATGGCAGTAACTCCGTAGACGGAGGAGAGGGCAACGACCGGATATTTATCGGTTCGGAAGACCCGTCAGCCAGTGCAACAGTTCGAACTTACGGGGTCAGCGATATCACCACCGTTGCGGGAGGGGCGGGCATGGACAGCTATTTACTCCATGGTTACGGTGCCTTGGCCCTCATCAATGATTTTTCCCTGACCGAGGATAAGCTGGACATTACCGCCTTGCTCAACCGTAGTCTCAACTACTCCAGTGGTGATCCCTTTGGCACCCTGGGTTATTTGCGTTTGCGTACCGAGGCCGGTGATACCCTGCTGGATTGGGATCGGGATGGAGCGGCGGCGGCCGGTTATACCTGGCAAACCCAGGTGCGCCTCAAGAGTCTGGCGGTTTCCAGCACGGCTCTGCCGGGTTTCAAGACCAGTTCTGTTTTCCCGTCCATGCCGGCCGCGGCGGTCACAACCGGCACGACCGGCAGTCTGCTCAATGACAAACTGGGTTCGGCTGCGGCCACTGCGTCGCAAACCCTGTACGGGTACTGGGGCAATGATACCCTGGCGGGTGGAACGGTTGATGATACCCTGTACGCCGGGCCTGGTGCGGATAGTCTGGTGGGGGCTGCCGGTAATGACCGTTTCATGCTGGCGAGCTACCTCGACAGCAGCGATACCCTGGCGGGCGGGGACGGAAGCAACGACAGCCTGACCGTCGAACTGACCGCCGGGGGGAGCCTGTCGGGCTCGATGTTCAGTAATGTGGCGGGGATTGAAAGCCTGATCGTGCAGGGAGCAACGTCCGTCAACCTCAACCGTAATCCCGGATTCACGACGCTGGACATGAGCGATGCCGGGGCGCAGGTTCTCACCCTGGCCTCCGGGTTCAGCAATGCATCGGCAACCGTCCCTTCAACCATCAAACTGGGCAAGGGTGACCAATTCGTCAATTCGGCCAACGTCAATACCGACATTGCCGTGGCGACTTTGAGCGAGCTGAATACCGGAATCACGTTAACGGGAGGAAGCGGCAACGACAATATCAGCGTGGTCGGTGGCGGTTCTGCCCTGTTGAGCGGTGTGTCCGGCGTGGAGAAAATCACCCTGACCAATCCTTCACCCGCAGCAGTCACCACGCTGACTACCGTCAATGCCAATGTGGCGGCTGACAAAACCCTGATCGTGGACGCGAGTGTCCTGACTTCCGGTGTTATCTTTAATGGCATGGGTGAAACCACGACCGATGCCAACAGTTCCGCCACGGTGAGTTCTGCCAATACCCTGATTGGTGCCTTCAGCATCGCAGGCGGCAGCGGCAATGATGAGCTGATCGGCGGGGAGGGGGCGGATACGTTGGTGGGTGGGGCAGGGGCGGATACGCTCGATGGCGGTGCCGGTCTGGATAGGGTGGTTCTGGCAACGGGTGATACGGTGTTAACGATGGGGGGGACGGGTGACTCGGGTACCCTCGGCGGTTTCGATACGGTGACCGGTTTGGCTGCCGGTAACGGTACGGTCAACAGTGAGACACTGGACGTGCCCGGTACGGTATCCATTGTTGCTGATACCAGTGGTACGAATGGCACTGATAGTACCCTGACTATCGCAGGTAATACCGTGAAATCCCACGCCATCGCCAATGGCATCATTTCTTTTGATGATGCGGATACCTACGATAATGGCTCCATACTCAACCTCACCACCGATGCTACCGTTGCGGCCGCCGTGCAATACCTGCAAGCCAATGACTGGGGTAATGTCGGTGCTACGGTGGCTTTCGATGTGGGTTCCGATACCTGGGTTTATACCCAGGGTAGCGATGCGGGTACGGATGCGTCTGATGTGCTGGTCAGGTTGGTAGGGGTTCAGGCCGATGCGTTGATAACGACAAACGGTTCGGGGCCGAACGATTTGTTTGTCATGTGATTTGCCGGGAGCGCGAGCATTCCGCCCGTAAAGCGACCAGGATGGCCGTGCCCCAGTGGTTGCCTCCAATGGCTTGAAGATGATCCTGTTTCTGTGAGGCCTCCATTCCCATGCGAATCCACTCTCCTCCGCTTGCCATTCAGCCCATCGGGATTCCTGCGACCCGGTCGGCGGTTCCCTTGCAACCGGGCCAGCCATTGACGGTGCTGGTGGAAGGGCGTTTGTCTACCCAGACGGTATTACTGCGGGTTCTGGCCTCGGGGCAGTTGTTGTCGGCGCAGACCCCTCTTGATCTGGTGCCAGGTGATCGGTTGCAGGTGGAAGTCGCTCCGAGCTTGTCCGATGATGGCCGGATAAAGTTGCAGATTTTGCCGGAATCGGGGCAGGGCCGGGGAGAGGCGGCGGTCAGGCAGGCGGCGATCCTGCAATTTTTGCCACGCCAGCAACCGTTGCAGAGCTTGACCCGTCTGCTGGACGCATCCAGGCAGTGGCCCGAGCCGGTGCAGGCTGCCATTCGGGCGTTCATGGCGGTGATTCCGGAGCGGGCCGATCTGGTGACACCCGGGCAGTTACGCCAGGCCCTGTTCGATTCGGGCGTATTTCTTGAGGCCCGTCTGGCTTCCGTTGAAGGCGCGGGGGATATCGGTCAGGACATCAAGGCGCAGTTGTTACGCCTGGATACGGTGGTTCAGGCTACGACGACTGAACGCGACGGACTGGCCCGCCAGGTTGAGGCTGCACTGGCCCGGGTGGTGATGGATCAACTGGCCTCGCTGCCGAATCCTGATCAAGTTCGGCAGGTGTTACAACTGAGTCTGCCGTTTCAGGACGGGGGGCATCAGGATGCGATTGAATTGGTATTGACCCGGGAACAGCGAGGGGATCAAACGGCGCAACAGGATGAATGGGTGGTCGAACTGGCATTGAATCCGCCGGGGCTGGGTGTGTTTTCGGCCCGTCTGGTATGGCGGCAGGGGCGACTGGATACCTGGCTCTGGAGTGATAAACCGGCAACCACCGCTCACATTGACCACCACCTCCCGGCATTGGCGGCTCGCTACCGTCAGGCGGGCATCGAACCCGGGTCGTTGTCCACCTTGTCACCCGTCTCAACCGCAAAAACCCGGAAAATCATTGCCTATTCCCAGGAATCGCTGGTCGATATTCGAATATGAGTCAAATCATCAACCCGCCCGACATTGCCGTAGCCCTGCATTATGATGGCAAAACGGCACCCCGGGTCACCGCCAGTGGCCGGGGCAAAGTGGCCGGGCAGATCATTGAGGCAGCGCGTCAGCACGAGGTTCCCCTGCATACGGATCCGGCTTTGGTCGAGGTATTGTCGCGGGTTCCACTGCAAACCGAAATTCCCCGCGAGTTGTACGTCGGCATCGCTGAAGTAATGGCTTTTGCCTACTCTCTCAGTGGTAAAAAGCCGGAAGGCTCTGCATCGTGACCGGCCCAGGCGAGTGATGACTCATCATCCGCCTCATATTTGCTAGAATAAGTGCGGTTTTTCACCGGTATTCCATTTACTCGCTCAGGAGATTCCCATGCGCCCCATCCATACATTAGTCGTTTTTGCCCTGTTGTCGGCTCCCCTGCTGGCGGCAGAACTGCCCGATCCGGCCATTACGCCGGGAGCTACCGATCCGGAAGTCACCGCCGACAACATTCAGGAGTCCATCTGCAAACAAAAACCCATCAGTTGGAGTCAGGCCCACTTACCGCCGGCCTCCTGGCTTGACAGCCTGGAAAAGCAGCAGATCGAGCAGTACCACTACAGTGATACCAGTCCCAAGCATTACCTTGAAGATCACCTGATTCCCTTGTCTCTGGGGGGGCATCCTACCGATGCCAAAAACATCTGGCCGCAACCGTTGGTTGCCAAATGGTCGGCCCGGCGCAAGGATTATCTGGAGGAAGTCATTACCCGCAAGGTGTGCAAGGGTGAAATGCCATTGGCTGAGGCTCAGGATTTGTTCCGGACCGACTGGACAGCGGCTTACCGGAAACACATCGGCGAAGTCGCAGAGTAAGCCCATGAAAAGCTATCGTAAAGAACTCTGGTTCAATGCGCCGACCCGCATGTCGTTCATGAATATCACGTCAGAGGTTGAGGGCTGTCTGAAGGACAGCGGCGTGCGGGAGGGGTTATGTCTGGTCAATGCCAT
>SXGU01329370.1_pt1 | contig 26844 bp, 2 predicted proteins | sample 3174531 | NCBI WGS metagenome assembly SXGU01 (sample SAMN11356863, study PRJNA531348) | freshwater metagenome | isolation source: freshwater sample F1-140 | place: China: Fuxian Lake, Yuxi | collected 2017-12-25 | reverse complement strand
GGCTCCTCACCAACAGGTCCGAAACATGCGCGCAGATCCCTGTCCCGCTCTTCAGCCGAAGGTCGCCACGAACTGTTCAAGATTTACTACACCCCAATGCGGACTCCTTGAAACCCATTGGGGTGGTAACACCGTTCCGCCAAAACGGGTCAGTCGGCTGCCACGATTATTGACAAACACGGGTGCCGAGGGGTTGAACGGCTGGGGTTGTTGGTCGATTAGTTTTTGGAGGAGGCCCGCTGTTTCGGGCCAAATTGGACAGGTCCTCTCTTTGCAGCCTTTACCTCGTGAACCACGACACCAAGCGCATGATCACTCCGGTCGTCAACCGCACCCTCCACACCTACCACAACACCCTGCGCATCCTCTGCCAGGCCTTTCAGATTCAGTTCGATGGCCACGACCATCGCTGCGAACGCCTCCTGGTCGAGGAAGCCTTCAAGATCCATCGATCCAACAAACTGCTCGTCCCCATCATCGACGACGCTCATCTCATGCCCACCGAGTGCCTGCGCCGTTTGCGCCTCCTTTTCGAGGACTTCCCGGCTTCGCACAACCTCGTGCTCATTGGCCAGCCTCAGCTCATGCAATCGCTGGCCTTGACCATCAACGAGGAGATCCGCTCCCGCATCACCTATTCGGTCGTCATGCCACGCCTGGCACCAGAAATGATTGAACAGTTCCTGATCAACCAAATGGACCGCGCTGGCCTGGGTCACAATACCTTCACCGCCGAAGCTTTGGCCTTGGTCATCCGTTCGGGTGAGGGCCTACTACGGCGCACTCGCAACCTCTGCTTGAGTTCTCTCCTCGAAGCCGTTCGCGACCAAACTCTCATCGTCCAGCTCAAGCAGGTCAACCGCGTCCTCCTCCAACCTCACCGGCGCAAAGACTATGACAACCCCATCTCATAACCGGGCACCGCGTTGGACACGCGAACAAATCCGCGCCGCGCGCCTGGCGCCCATTATGCCACTACTCCAACGCCGCGCCCTGCAACTGCGCGAGCGTGACGCTGGAAATATCGAAGCTCTCGACTTCCCGGGCTCATCGTCAAAGACAGCTATTGGCGCTGGCCCGAACGAGATCTGGCCGGCAACGCCATCGACTTCTGCACGAAAGTTTTGGGCATGTCCTTCCATGACGCCATGCGGGAAATCACCCGCACATGATCATCGCTTCCGCCCACTGGCGTCGTACGACTGCGACGCCAGTGCGGCCAACTGCTCGAATCACTCCGTGACATCGGAGCTGACGATCGGAAATGGGTCACGCTGAATCCCGGTTTTAATCTGAAATCTAATGTCCGTGAGGACAAATAGTAGACCTTCGGGACCGCGCCCAGTAAATCCCGCCGACCAATGTCACTCCCACCATGAACAGGATGTCACGAGGAGGTTCCGGCACCGCCGTCGCGGGCACGGTGAATCCTGAAGTCAATACGGTGAAGGATGGTCTCAAATCGTAAATATAATAGGGCTGGGAAGCGGGAGTTCCTGAGCCTTTCCAAACGAAGTCCAAGACGAATGGATCGGCCAGAGACGCACCCCCCGCATTGAGGCTCAGTCCGTCGTAGAATCCGTCGTCGGGAAGCAAGGGATCAGGCTGAATCGTTCTTACACCCCAATCTGGGAATACGGGTGGTGGTGAGCTCTGCAATTTCTCGAAATCTCCCACCTTGAAAAAAATGGTGAACCCTTGATTGACTCCAAACGGAAAGGCACTCACCTGATATTCGAACTGCCACAGGTCCTCACCAGGCACTACGTCTGATAGATTGGTCACCTTGTACGTAATTTCACCCGCTCCGACTTTGAGGAACGTGACGCAAAGCAGGATTGCAATCGGCAGCGTCAACTGCCTCCCGAGGATCCCCAGATTCCGGGTCGATCGCTTCGCGGTAAATGTTCGGAGTGCAGGAAAGGCATCGCCGTCACCACGGTACCTTTCGTTCCTAAACGCTGGATCGGCTTGTGCTGACGTGGAGTGAAAACGGACCGACGGTAAATGTGCTTTGCCGAACATAATTCTTCAAGTTAGCCATCATTCAACGAACGTCTTTCGAAAAGGTCGACTTCTGGAAAGCGCAACAACTGTGCAACTTCGTGCAAGCCGCATGTTGGACATGGATCTGCTGTCTTGAAATACTCTAAGCCTAATCCGCTTGGACCCCTTTCGGGCCGGTGTGGAACCATCTTTTGAGATTCAGATCGCCGGTGATTCGCAACGAAAACCGACGCCGGTGAAGCACGCAGATCAAGTCCGCGATCTAACGGAATGAGTCGATCCACGACGAAAGACCACACCAAAGCGCTGGGATCAAAAGGCACGGTTCGGTCCTGAATAAACGTGAAAGTGTCGGTGCTGGTACGCGTCTGGCCAGCGGCGACATTGCCTAGAAGGATTGTGTTTTCGACGATGACCGAGGCTGGTGATGTCGAAGTCAAGACAGCTTTCACCCCTTGAGCGGAGAGTCCAATATTCGCAATCTTCGCGGTCATTGTGTACTCGGAATGGGTCCGATCAATCCGTCTGCTGCTCACGATGGTGTAATTTCCTATCGTGAACTTCGGCTCCGGACCAGCCGGGTTGATCGTGAGGGACACCGTTGCCACGTTTGAATCGAGGTTGCCATCGCTCGCCCGGTAGCTGAAGCTGTCATTGCCGAAATAGTTCGCTACCGGCGCGTAATTGAAGGAGCCATCGCTGTTGAGTGTGAGCGTACCGTGCTGGGGGCCTGTCACCATGACTGCTGTCAGCGTCACACTATCGATATCGGTGTCGTTGCCCAGCACTCCAGGCGCGCCCACTATCAGAGCTGTGTCCTGGTCAGTGGTGAAGTTGTCATTGAGCGCCACCGGTGCGTCGTTCACCGCGTTTACGGCAATTGATACTGCCGCGATGTTGCTGTCGTCCGTGCCATCGTTGGCCTTGTAAGTGAAGCTGTCACTGCCATTGAAGTTGGAAGCGGGTGTGTAAGTGAACGAGCCGTTGGCATTCAGCGTAAGCGTACCGCGCTGGGGGCCTGTCACCATGACTGCTGTCAGCGTTACACTATCGACATCCGTGTCGTTGCCCAGCACTCCAGGGGCCGCTACATTCAGAACGGCGTCCTCGTTTGTACTGTAATTGTCATTCGCCGCCACTGGCGCATCATTCGCTGGGTTAGCGTCGAACACCAAACGCACATCATCGATGACGACGTGGCTGCTCTGCGCGCCGAAACCGAGCAGGTCGAAGTAGATCGAGATAGCGTGGCCCGCGGGCACGCCGGCCAAGCTGACGGTCACGGTGAGCGGCGTGCCCGCGGCTGGCAGGCGGCCGTTATTCAGTCCTTTGATCTGCACGCCCGCCGCACTGTAGACGGAACCGTCGGCCTGCAGGTTCAGCGCCGCATCGGTATCGTTCAGACCGATGCCGCCCAATAGCGTGACCATCGTGGTCGCGTCGAGCATCGCGACCTCGAAGGCATCCTGCGGGCCGTTGTTGGCGGCGTCGAAATGCACAACGGTCAGCGTGAACCTCAGGGAGCGTGCACCAGTAGGTAGCGTGAAGCTTTGCGTATAGCGCGGCGCGATCGGGGAACTCTCCGACAACACCCCATGGCCGTCGGTCACAGTGGCCGAGCCGAACGCCGTCCAGCCGAAGTCCGGCGAACCCGCATCGGCCACGTCGAAACCGCCGTTGACGAGTCCAACGGGCAGCGGTGGGTCGGCATCGAGCGCGGAGGCGCCGATCGCAACCTCCACGACGCTGCCCGAGCCGACAGCGGAATCGCGTGCCGCGGCGATGATGAGAGCGGCGAGCTCAGACGGCAGCTTGCGCTCGAAGAGCCCCAGGCTGTCGGCCATGAGGTCGGATGTGTACAACGTGTCGCTCAGATGGCCGCCGTCGCCCGACAGTGTGGCGCTGACTCCGGGCGCCACGAACGTCAGCGAGCCATCTGCCGCGCTGACGACATGTGCGTCGAAGCCCGCGTAGCCGCGCAGGAAGCCCAGCGTATGGCCGACCTCGTGGGCGATGACGCTGAACAGGTCGTAGCGACCTGCCGCCGCAGAGCTCGGGTCGGCGAACTCGGAGGCATCGAGCGGCGTCGCGTCGACGAACCAGCCGTGGCCGTCTGCGTTCCAGTCGAGGACGATACGGCCCTCCGAGGGCTTCCCGTCGGCGTCGAGATGGGTGATGGTGGCATAGCCGACCGTGCCATCGGGAAGGTCTGCGATCGCGACTCGAATTGAGGACAACGCCGTGATTGCATGCGCGCGCTGCCAGAGCTCAAGGGATGCATCACGCAGGGCGATGGGATCTTGCGTTCTCGCCAGAACACCGGCACCGGCGAGCAATGCAGTACTACTCGGGCTGCGCTCCGCCGCAAGCAGCGGCGCCCCGGGTACATCCGGCAGCGCATCGAATGCGTTCTCTCGGTCCCGAAGGGACTGAATCGGGTTTTTCCTCCATTCTTGAACTCCAGGTATCCCGCCGGTCTGCAACGCTTCTCGATACGGAGCAGGATTGATTTCGATGCGAACCGTGCCTTTGTACATCTTCGTTTGGAATGCGCGCTGGTACGTACGGAGAGTCTCAGCGACCTGTGCAGAAGAGTCAAAGAAGGCGATTCCCGTCCGTTCGAGGGAAGCAAAAGGACTACCCTGTGTCTTCGATAGTGCGAGCAGCGTTTCGTTTAAGCTTCCTCCCTCGACCAGGCCAGTTTCCGGGTTGATGAGCCTCTGAGGCTTACTCGTGAACTGGGTGAACGTGGTGTCCTGGATGTAAAACCTATTCCCAACACGGCCTCCGAGAAGCTGGTGGTGGTAGGGGAATGAAATGTGATGGACGGATATCGCCTCGAAACCCCGCAACAGTTCTCGGGTATGCGCTTGCCCGACAACCGCCCCCATGTCGCAGAGGCCTGCCGGTGAGCCGCAACGCTCGAAATCCGCTTTCAGCGATCGCGCGTGGGAGGTCAGCGTCGCTTCTGCCTCAGACTGCAGCCGTTGGGGAGCCTTGTTCGTGCGGATGACGTTGAGGTTGGTCTGCCGGGGCGCTCCAGCCGCGGCGCCCTCCGCGCCCACTCTCTCGGCAACTCCAGTGAGTGCTGACTCCTCGAGGCCTCCCGCCGTCCGCAGGCCCGCCCCCTCGGCGCCCGCCGCACGTCCTGCCGCACTCGCCCCCTCGGCGCCCTTGCCAGCGGCCGAAAGCTCATTGAGCGCGGAACGTACGCGCGCCGTGTCGGCCTGGAAAACCCTCGCCGCGTTAGACAACTCATTGACCGCGGCACGCACTTCCGACCTCAGGGCCTGAATCTCAGCAAACGTCGCGCGTCCCGCCGAGCCCAGCCCCTCGAGAGCCCTCCACGCCTTGTAGGCTTCCATGGCACCCTTCGCCCCCTCCACACCCAACGCAAGAAGCCCTCCGATTTCCAGGACTGGCCGGGCGGCCTTGTAGCCGGCCTCGACGCAATCGCCCTTACTCTGAAGCTCTCCAATCTCGTCGGCCCACTTGCTGGCGGAGTTGCCGATCCGGTCAAGCAGGGATGGGGATTCGCGAACGGGTGCGGGTTTGGGTTTGGGTACGAACCTTTCTGCCATCGTGTTGAGCGATTCCAGGAAGGACTGACACGGGTTGCGAACGATGGGCCCAGACCCCAGCCAATCGATGGCGGACCGGATGCCGGTGCCGATCGCCCAGCCGACGTCCCAGGCAAAGCCGAGTGTGTAGTCCCACGCGGTCTGGACCACCGCGGCAACTCCCCCTAAGAGGTTCCCAACGCCACATTTCAGGCTTTCGCTCAATGCGTGCAAGCCGGTTGGATCGACATTGTTGATCGGGTTATTGCCGACGTATCGGTAAAGGTTGGCGTCACCGGCGGCAAAGCTTATTGGATCTTCGCTGATGAAGCGGCCCAGATTAGGATCGTAGTAACGCGCCCGGTAGTCGTAGAGATCGAGCTCAGCATTGAATTCGCGCCCGGTGTAGGAGAAGCGCGGTGCAAAGTTGGCGTCGGTCTGGCTGGTGATGCGACCGAACGCGTCGTAGCGCACATGGTCGCGAAGCGCACCCGTGGCCGAGACCACATCGCGTACGCTGCCCAGATGATCATCCAGTGACCACGAAAGATCGGCGCCATCCTGCTCGGACAGCACCATGTCGATGGCCGGCCCGTGCACGATGACCTCGGCCAGCGTGCCGGGGCCGGCGAAGACCATCGCGATGTGGTCGCGGTCGTGTACGTAGTGCTCGGACTGCGCGGCTTGGGCGCTGGCGCCGTCCGGATCGAGGATTCGTTCGATCTTCCAGCCGAAATCGTCGTAGCGAATCCGCTCGCTTACAACCTCGGTGCCCCCGGCATCGCGCGCAACCGCTCCGACGAGCCGATTGCGGTGATCCCACTCGAGTTCGGTGGTCCTGCCGGTGGCGATCTCGACCTGGCGGATCCGGTTGCCTTCGGCGTCGTACGCGTAGTTGAAGTTGCCGTCCGTGACAATTCGGTTGTTCGTGCCGACGCTGAACCCGCCGCCGAGCGGGTTGCCGTTCGCGTCGTAGCCGAATGCCTGGTCATCCTGGAAGCTGTAGTCGACGCCGACGAGTTGATCGGCGGCATCGTAGCTGTACGCGCTCGTGCCGTCGAATGACTGCACCGAGAGGAGACGTCCGACAACGTCCCAGACCTGCTGGTAATCGGCGATCACAGCCGCGCCGCTCGAGTGAGTGATGCGCACGGCGCGTCCGGCGCCGTCGTAGAGGTACGAGGAGCCGACCGTCGGCGTCGTCGCCGTCAATGAATCGAAACGCAGCGCACCGGTCATCTGACCCGCGGCGTCGTAGCTCAGCGCCACCCGATGCGGCGCAACGCTGGCGCCCGACTGGCCGACCGTGACCATGCGATTCAGCGCGTCGTAGCTGAAGCTGGTCGTATACGCCGCCGCGCCACCGATGCGATGGTCGACCCGCAGCAGATTGCCGACGCCGTCGTAGCCGTAGTCGAGCTCCACGTGAGGTTGACCCGGGCTGCCCGCATTGTCGACGACAGTCAGCCGGCCGAGGCCGTCGTAGCGCATAGTGTAGGTGGCATCCGGCTCGATGACGCCGACGAGCTGACCGGCCGCGTCGTTGCTGCGCGAAATAGAGCGCACCAGGCTGCCAGCGGGGTCACGCCAGAGCTCGCCGGTGGGTCGGTTCAGGGCGTCGTAGGCGAATTCCGTGCGGCGCGCGAGCCGATCGACCTGCGTGACCAGGTTGCCCACCGCATCGTAGGCGAAGCTGCGCGTCGCGTTGAATGCATCGGTTTCGCCGGTGCGCCGCGAGAGTGCGTCGTAGGTATAGCTGGTGCGATTGCCGTTCGGGTCGGTCAGGCTGAGCAGGTTGCCAATGGCGTCGTACCGGAAGAGTGCGCTGGCGCCCAGGGCGTCTGTAATCTTGACGCGGCGGTTCAGGGCGTCGTACTCACTCGCCGTGACGTGGCCGAGGGCATCGGTGGTTCTGATCAGGTTGCCGCCCGCGTCGAACTCGTAGCGTGTCACGGCCGCTGGCTGCGACCCCGGTTCACCATCCGGGTCCGGCGCGATTTCGGTGACGCGGCGGTTCAGGTTGTCATAGACGTTTTCCGTCAGCCGCCCGAGCGCGTCGGTCAGCTTCACGAGGTTGCCAGCGGGGTCGTACTTCATCGACACCGTTCCGCCCAGCGCATCCATTACAGTGCTCAGGCGGTTCCGGGCGTCGTACTGGTAGAAGCTCTGCCTGCCAAGCGCATCGGTGCTGACAGCCAGATTACCCACACTGTCGTAAGCGTTTCGCATCTCTGGCGCCTGCTGTGGCCCGGCGCCGTCGGGATCGGGACGGGTCATGCCGATGATGCGATTGAGGTCGTCGTATGCGTGGGTCGTCTTACGGCCGAGAGGGTCAGATTCGGCCACCACGTTGCCAACCGCGTCGTACTGCACGCTGCTGACGCCACCGAGCGCGTCGATGGTCTCCGTGAGGCGGTCAAGCTTGTCGTGGACGAAGCGTGTGACGCGGCCCAGCGCGTCGGTGGTCGCCACCAGGTTATTTACGTCGTCGTACGCGAAGCCTGTGACGGGCGCGGCCTGTGATCCTTCAGCGCCATCGGGGTCAGCAAGGGTCACGCGGATCAGGCGCCCGCGCCCGTCATAGGCGCTGGTGGTCTCATGCCCGAGCTCGTCGATCGTCATGACCACATTGCCCGCGGCGTCATACTGCGTCGCGCGGCTGGCCCCGAGCGCATCGATCGACTCCACCCGGCGATTCAACTTGTCGTAACCGTATTGCGTCACGCGTCCCAGCGCATCGGTGTAGGAGATCACGTTGCCCACCGAATCGTAGCGGTACCGTGTCACCGGTGCCGCCAGCGGGCCCGCGCCATCGGGGTCGGGTTCGGTCATCGTGACGAGTTGGTCGAGCGCGTCGTACTCGCTGTTCGTGACGTGGCCGAGCTCGTCGGTCGACACCACGATGGACCCCACCTCGTCGTACTGTACGGACGACACCTCGCCCAGCGCATCCGTGATCCGAATGCGCCGGTTGAGCGTGTCATAGACGTATTGCTCGAGGCGACCGAGCGCGTCGATGATGCTCAGCAGATTGCCCGTCGCGTCATAGTCGAACCTGGTCACCGGCGCGGCGGCCGGGCCAGCACCGTCGGGATCAGCCTGCGTGGTCTTGGCGCGGCGGTTCAACGCGTCGTAGTCGTGCCGGGTCGTGCGGCCCAGCGGATCGATGGTGGCCGTGACGTTCCCAACGGCGTCGTACTGTACGGTTGAAACCTGGCCGAGGGCGTCGGTCAGTTGCACTTGCCGGCCCAGCGCGTCGTACGTAAACCGTGTGATGCGGCCCGGGGCGTCGGTGATCGACGTCAGGCGGTCCTCCGCGTCATAGTTGTAGCGTGTCACCGCGGTGAGCGCGGGACCGGCGCCGTCCGGATCAGCCTCAATAAGCGTGCTGCGCCGGTAGAGTGCGTCGTATTCGAACTGCGCGCGCTGTCCGCGCGGATCGACCGTCAGCGTGACGTTGCCGACGGCGTCGTATTCAGCGGTCGCGACCCCACCGAGTGCATCGGTAACGGTGGTTCGCCGGTTGTTGGCATCGTACTGGAACTTCGTGACGTTGCCACGCGCATCAGTGACCCTGACGAGGTTGTTCGCGGCATCGTAGGCATAGAGCGTCACGGGCGACGGCTGCGGGCCCGTCGCACCGTCCGGGTCGGCGAAGATGGTACGGATGAGCCGGTTCAACTCGTCGAAACCGTAACGCGTCGCGTGGCCTCGCTTGTCGGTTGCGGTGATCCTGTTGCCGACGGCGTCGTACTCCAGCGTGGCGATGTTGCCCTGAGCGTCCTCCTCCCCGATCTGGCGATTCAGCGCATCGTAGCTGAAGCGCGTGGTGCGGCCGAGCGCATTGGTCAACGTCAGCAAATTGCCAACGGCGTCGAACGAATACGTCCGGACCGGCGAGGTCTCGGGTCCGGCAGCGTCGGGATCGGCATCGCTTCGCCGGATGAGCCTATTCAGCGCGTCGTAGTCGAAATGAGTGACGCGGCCGAGCGCGTCGGTCACCGTCAGAACGTTGCCGACGGCGTCGAACTGCGTGCTGCTCAAGCCCCCGAGCGCGTCGGTCACGCGGACACGCCGGTCGAGATTGTCGTAGGCGTAGGTGGTCGTGTGTCCGAGCGCATCGACGACACGGACGAGGTTGCCCGCGGCATCGTACAGGTAGGTCGTCTGAGGTGTCGACGGGCCCACGGTGGGCTCGTCGACGGCGACCAGTCGATTCAATGCGTCGAATGTGTAGCGCGTGGTGCGGCCCAGCGCGTCGTGGTTCGCGATCGCGTTGCCGACCGCGTCGTAGTCCACCGACGACACGTTGCCGAGCGCGTCGGTGGTCTGCATGCGCCGATTGACCTCGTCGTACCGGTGTGTGGTCACGTGGTTCAACGGGTCGGTGATCTTGAGCACGTTCCCGACGGCATCGTATTGCAGCGACACCGTTCCCCCCAGCGCATCGGTCGTGGTCGTCAGGCGGTTCAGCGCGTCGTACTGATTCACGGACAGTCGACCGAGCGCATCGGTGATGGACACGAAGTTGCTGACGGCGTCGTAGGCCGTCTTCGACGAATGCCCCAGGGCGTCGATGACCTCTATGTTCCGATACAGCGCGTCAAACTTGTATTCGGTGAGCCGGCCCAGCGCATCGATATGGCCGGTCATGTTTCCGGCCGCGTCGTAGCTCATCCGCATAACCGGCGCGGTCAACGGTCCGCCGCCGTCGGGATCCGGGACCGTGATCGAAACGCGGCGGTTCAGGTTATCGTGGGCGTACTGTGTGTTCCTCCCCAAGGCGTCGGTCATCGAGATCACGTTACCCACCGCATCGTAGGCGAAGTGGGTCACGCCGCCAGCGGCGTCGGTCGATTCCACGGGGCGGTTGCGCAGGTCGTAGGTGGCGAGCGTCGAGCGCTCGAGCTCGTCCCGGATCGAGATCGGATTGCCGACGGCGTCGTAATTGATGACGATGACCCCGTCATGGGCGTCGGTGGTCGAGACCCGCCGATTCATCGGATCGTAAGCATACCGGGTGCGCCGCCCGAGCGGATCGATCAACTCGACCACATTGTTGGCGGCGTCGTGAATCCAGCGGGTGGTCTGATCCAGTGCATCGGTCTGTTTGATGAGCCGGTGGCGCTCGTCGTAGTCGTACGTCGTCTTGTGTCCGAGCTCGTCAGTGACAGTCTCGATTTCCGAGCCGTCGTAGGTCAACGAGCGTATTCCGCCTAGCGCGTTGACCGACCTCACGAGGCGATTGCGCAGGTCGTAGGTGTAGGTGGTGCTATGGCCGAGCGCATCGATCTCAGCGGCGAGGTTCTCGTCGGGACCATAGATACGCGAAGCGGTATGACCCAGCGGATCGGTCCTGGAGAGCAGGCGGCTGCGCGTGTCGTAACTGCGGGTCGTGACGCCCCCGAGCGGATCGATGCGCTGGACTTCGTTGCCGCCGGCGTCGTAGTTGATGGTCGTAGCCGGCGCGGTCAGCGGGCCGCTGCCGTCCGGATCGGCCTGGGTGATACCAGTCACCCGGTTCATCGCGTCATGGGTGTACTCCGTCACGCGCCCGAGCTCGTCGGTCACCGTGACGGTATTGCCGGCGGCGTCGTACAGATACGAGCGGGCGGTGCCATCCGGGTTGCTCACCGTCTGGAGGCGGCCGTACGAGTCGTAGGAATAGTGGGTCTGACGGCCCAGGGGATCGGTCTCGGCCAACAGCTGACCTTGCGGCAAGTAGACGTAGCGCCATTCTCCGCCGTCGGCCTGCTGCGTCATCACGTTGTTGCCACGGGCATCGACCGTGTAGCGCGTCGTGTATCCGAGCTCGTCAGTGAAGCTGATCAACTGATTGAACGCGGGATCGTAGGTCATCACGGTCGCGGCGCCCGGCGCCGACTCGTCGTTGCGCGTCGTCAGCGTGTTGCCGCGCGAGTCGTAAGTGAAGCGGGTGACGTGGCCCGAATCGTCGGTCGCTTCGACGGTGTGGCCGTCGGCATTGCGGACGAAGCTTTTGAGCACGCCGAGCTGGTCGCGCTCTTCCAGGACCTGCCCACGCTCATTGAGCGTGACGAGGCGTACGTTTCCGTTGGACGGAGTGTAGACGGCCTGGATGGTGTCGAGCTTCTCAGTGGGCGCCAGCGGCGCGGTCTCGCGGCTTCTCGTGAGCTCGGCGTCCTGCAACACCTGCACTTGCCACGCGGTGACCCTGACGACCGAGCCGTCAGGCCGTTCGGCGCGTATGGCGCGGCCATGGGCGCCGTAGGTGGTGCTCTCGATGCCCCCGAGCTTGTTGACCTCCAGCGTCATCCGGCCCTTGTCGTCGTAGCCGAAACGACGCGCCGAGCCGTCCGGGTCTTGGATCAGGAGGAGGTCGTTGCCGCTGTAGCTGAGAAATGTGGAGCGACCCGCCGGATCAATGATGGAGCTGACGTGCTCGCCCGCATACGCAAACCTCGTTTTCAGCCCCACCGGGTCGGTGATCGAGAGGATCCGGCCGGACGTGTCGTATTCGTAACGGGTCGCGTTGCCGTAGCGGTCGGTGACCTTCACCAGCTTGCCGGGGACGCGCTTGCCGTCCGGGGACAGTGTCGGGCGAGTGTACTCGTGCACCGTGCCGTCGTCCTTCCTGAGTTGGAAGTTGCCGGCGGGCGTGCGCGAAAGCACCGAGCTGTCGCCTGGTACCGTGAGGAACTGCTCCCGGGGCCCCGGGGTGGGGCACGGGGTCAACAGGTCCGCGGGGAGCTCCACGCGCTCGAAGTGTTGGGCGGCGCCACTGCCATCCATCAGGCTCACCGAGCCATCGGGTTCCTCGTGGAGGTCCTGCAGCGCCGTAAGGCCCCAGCCGCGGCCGAAGACGCTGTTCTTTCCGTTGACGAGCATAAGCGATCCCGTGCTCTTGCGTTCCTTGCCGGCCAGCTTCGCCTCGATCGTGTAGTGATATCTGCCCGGGTCCAGACTCGATAGGTCGGTCTGGATCGCGATGGCAATATTGTTCGCACCCGCGGGGACCCGCCAGTAATGCGTCGGCCCGATGAGCGAGCCGTTGGCGCCGGTGAAGTTGATCCTTGCTTGCAGCAGCGGCAGACCGTCCTGCAGATCGGCGTCCGGTCTGGCGCTGTATGCGGCCAGCTCGGCGCCGATGTCCTCCCAGCTGAAGGTAATGATCGGGCTCGGGTCCGCGCTGAGCGAGTCGTATTGCAAGTGAAGCTGCTGGCTCTGTCCCATCGACTGGTACGGCACGAGGTCGTGCGTTTCGATCACCGCGCCGGTGAAGAGCTGCACGATCGAGTTGAAAACCGGGTCAGGGCAGTCCGGCGGCCGCATCACCTCGTTGAACACGTCCAGCAAAGCGAAATCGTTGCGCGGGGCCTCGCCGATCCCGCGGCGAATGTCGAAATTGTTCCACACGCGCGGCCCTGGCCCGACCTGGGTGACGTGGCTGCTGATGCCCTGCGGCAGGCTGCCGATGGCGAACGGCGCGCTGGGCGAAACCGTCTTTTGCCCAAACTCATCGACCACGGTCGGCACGCCGTAGGTGAACCGGCCGCGGTCCAACTCGGCCTTGATGATCCGATAGTCAGCCTTGATGTCGTACAGCGTGTTGAGCAGCCCCAGGTCTTCCTGAAGTGGCAGCAAATCCGGCGCGTCCGAGACCCGCGGGTCCAGCCGCTCGATCGGGAAACGGTCGAGCCGGAACGCGAACGGGCCATCGAGCGTATCCTCGATCTGGTCGATGAGGTTGCGCAGGTAGTACACGAACACTGCCCCGGTCTTGTTCGTGCCCACTTCCGCGCCGAGATAATCGGCGAACAGGTAGTTGTAGCCGCTGGCAAAGGCGAGGCTATCCGCGTAGCCCAAGGGGACCGGCGTCGTCGCGGCCACCAGCTTGGCCTCCAGACCAAAGGGATCGCGGATGAAGCCGATCGTGCTGCCGCCCGGCGGCGGCGTGTCGGGGCTCTCGCCTTCGAGGAACGCGTGGGGGTCGTGCGACGGATTGCGGAAGATGTAGCGGTTCTGCCCGGCCACGATCGCATAGGCCGGATGCTCGCCGATCTCCGCCTTGAAAGCATCGGCCGGCAGGAATAGGACCGCGGTCGCGCTGTTGACATCCAAGGTGTCGTAGAGCGACCCCAACGTCAGCTCCAGGCTGCGGGCAATGTGCGCCTCGAAATTGTCGACCGAATCGTCGGTGACTTCTAGCCAGCCGAAACCCGCGGCATCGAATAAGTAGTTCGTGAAGGCGATTCGCTTCGGATCGCCCGTGCGGGCCAGCGCGTAGGTTCTTTGCCCCCCGGAGGGCTTGCCCGGCTCTTCCATCGAGAGCTCCGCGATGGTCTGCCAGTAGCGCTTCGGATTCTTGGCGAAGTTTGCGGGCCGGTCGGCGGGATCGACATTGATCACGAAGACCGAGCTGAAGTCGGTGAACGTGCGGCCGCGGTAGTCGGCGTTGGGAGCCACCACGTAGAGCCGCTTTCCGTCCTCCCCGACCACAAGTCGCAGCAGTCCCTGCTGCGTCGCATCCGACGGCAGCGGGATTGTGTACACGTGTTGGTTGAATGTGCGTGATGCCGGATCGATGTCGATCACGTAGATCGCGCCCATGTCTTCGTCGCCCACGTACGCGTAATGGTTAGCCGGATCCAGCGCGATTTGGTACGGCCGGGCGTCGTCCGGCAACACAATGCGGTCGTGGGGGTCCTCGCCGCCCGGCGGCCCGTTGCCCGGCTGCGCGTCGACTTCCTGCAACGCGATCAGGTCGATGATCGAGATGGTCGCGTCTCCTGGCGGTCGCGCCCCGGGGACGGGGGTGGGATCCCCGCTGTTGGTGACGTACGCGCGGGTATGGTCGTCGGTCAGCGCGGTCGCGCGCGGGCTGATGCCGACGGGGATGCGGGCAACCTCTTTGAGAGCCGCGGGCTGGTTGGGCGAGGTCGGATCACCCTGAGTGAAGACCTCCACCGCGTTGGCGCCGCGCATTGCTGCCAGGACGTAGTTGCCGTCCGGCTGCAACCTCAAGCGGTTGCTGACGGACGCCCGCTCGACGCCCGTGAACTGGCCAGTGCATGGATCGAGATCGATCACTCGATCTAGCCGCACCACGCGGAAATCGGCGATACCCATGGTGACCGTCTGCGGCACCAGCACGACGATTTCCTCCAGGCCTTGGCCGACGTCGTGCGGCGGATTGAGCGCCACGGCGTCGATCGTCTGGCCCTGTTGTTCGAATTGAACGAGCGTGCGGGATTCCAAGCTGCTCGAGGGCGAGGAGCGGAAGTTCAGCCCGGTCAGCACGAGCACCGGCTTCACCTCCTGGCCAACCGCACGGAACTGGAATTTAGCGCTGACCAGCACGGGGTTGGTGGGCAGCTTCTCCGGCGGCTGGCGCACCACGACCGGGACCTCGTTCACACTCCCCGGGTCGAAGTTCACCCCCACCGTGGTCACCACCGGCAGCCCTTGCGTCGGGATCGTCACTATCTTGAGCTCGCTGATGTCCCAACTGATGGTGATATAAAGCCCGCTCGACGCGACGCCGCCGGCGAAGAACATCGGCAAGATAGAAATGGGCGTCGTGACGCTGACTATGCCACGCGCCACCGCAAAACCTGGAGGAGGGAACATCAGCGAGTAGGCGCCCGGGTACGTTATCCCTGGATAAGGCGGTGAGCTCGTGCGGGCGAAATGGTCGGTGCCAACCACGGCCTCTTCGTCTTGGAACCACGCGGGGACCAGATTGCCGTTTTCGTCGGGCATCTGGCCGGCGCGCATCAGGAACAAGCGCTGCCCTGCCGGGACGCTTGCGGGCACCGGAATCGCCATTTGCGCCGCGATCATCAGCGCATCACCCGAAAGCTGCAGGTTGTAGCCAGCCACGAATTCCCAGTCGGGTGCCACCGGCATGGGAAGGTCCGCTTCGGCGACCGGGGTCAGGCTCACGGTCTGCGCTTCGCCCACGGCGCCAGGTGCAATGGCGAGCAAGGCGCCGTCAGAGGCCGCCAAGGCGCCACCGTCGGTCCCGATCGCGGCGCTTTCGATTTGCGGCGACTGCACGCGCACGGGGACCCGGAGCTCGACGCCACGGTAGACGATAGTCACTTCGGTGTCGCCCGCCTCCTTGGCGGTGACCAGGCCGTCAGCGCTGACATTCAAGACGTGCGAGTTGCCGGCAAAATACAGCGTGCCAGCCGCGGCTGTGGTCACGAAGTCGCCATCGACAATTTGAACCTGCAACGATTTGCGGCCGCCATCCCGCACCAGAGTCAGTGACGTCGGGTAGACGCTCAACCCCGCGGCGAGTTGAACGTGCACGAACCGGCTCGGATTGCCCATCACCAACGCGGTGACGGCTTGCACGGTGCCGCGGCTGGCCACCAGCGCGGAGAACCCCTCGTGCTCGGCTAGCACCTGATCGCCATGCACGATGCGGCCGACGCTGCCGTCAGTAAGCGCAAGGCTTACATAGTCGGCAGGCAACAGCACGCCCGTCTCATCCGCGAAGTCTCCGACCACAACCACGCCGAGCCTGGTGCCAAGTTGAATCTGTTGGCTGCGCTCTGCGAAGTCGAGGCGCACCAGTGGCGCTCCACTCACGGTCACGCTGATCGAACCCGGCGCCGATTGCGCATAACCGTCGTCTGCCACGACGATAATGCCCGCCGTGCCAGCAAACCCGAGATCTGGCCGGAACAGCACCTGCGAGCCATCACCCGACAGGCTCGCAGAGCCATGATCGGACGACACAATGCGCAAGCTCAGCGGATCGCCTTCGGGATCGGTGAGGAAAGACGCGACGCGCATCGCCGTCTGTAGTTCGATATGAGTGAAGCCGGTGAACGCGGCGACCGACGGCGCCTGGTTGGGCGCGAAGCCCAGATTGGCGTACGCGAGCTGGATGTCTGTCGCATCCACGCGGCCATCGCGGTTGATGTCGGCGCGCACGTCGTAGCGGGCGTCGCCCGCCACGCTGCCGCGCGACACGTCGAGCAGGGCGAAGTCGAGCCCATCGACCTGCCCGTCAGCGTTGGAATCGCCGGCGGCGAACAGTCGCAAGGTGTACGTGCCGCTACCGGCGCCGGTGACTTGCAATGTCTTCAGCCCTGCGGCATCGACGCGGAACAACGCAAATGCTTCGCCGTCCGCAATCCGTGTCACGATCGGAGTAGCGCCCTCCATCTGCGGCAGCGACGGGACCAAGCCGGAGCCAGGCGCGCTCGTGAGGCGCACGCCCAGCAGGTACGCGCCGCCTTGCGGCAGCGCGACTTCGCTCTCGCGCACCACGAACGTGTAGAGATCGGTACCGGCGGCGGAGAGCACGCCACCGACGTCGCGACCCAAATAGTTTAACGCGGCGCCGAGGTCCGCCGTCACCGCGCGGACAACGGTGCTGGTGCTGTAAGCAATCGATTGGCCGCCCGCTGATGCGCTGATCAGCGTCAGGCGATGCGACGACGGGTCGGCGTAAGCGTAGCGCTCCGCTCTGCCCATGTTCAGGTTGCGCGCCGAAAGGAGGTTGCCTCGATCGTCATAGGCATAATCCCAACTGTGCCCTCGGGTGTCGGTGACACGCGTGAGATGCCCGAGCGCATCGTGGACGAATACGATCGCTTCGTTGCCCGGACCGACGATGCCGCTGTCGCTCACGATCAAGCGGACGCCATCGGCATGGGTGATGGCGGTGACGCCGTCGGTCACCGACAACTCGTAGCGCACGCCGCCCGCGTCAATTAGGGTGTACTGCGCACGCTCGCCAGATAGCGCGGCCGGATTGTAGGCAGAGCCGTCGTCCAGCGCATAAAAGCTGCCGCCGGCACGCTGCAATTGCACCGGCGCCGATTCGAGTTGCCAGGTCGCGCCGGCGTCGGGGACCCAACGCGGTAAGAAATATGTAAAACCGGGTCCGCTCACCTGCTTGGGCGCGAAACTGAATCCGACGCGCTCGCCGTCGGGCGCCGTGATGTACAAGCGAGAGCCTTCGCGCAGCGCACTGTAGACACCAGAGGCCTCCGCTCCGGTGAGGAGAACGTTCGTTTCCACCCGCGAGTCGCGCAGGCTCAAGCTCCAGCCGAAACCGACGTTGCCCGATTCATCGGCAGCGAAGGAGTCGTAGCGCCGGACGAAGGAGAGCGACTTGCCAGCGATTTGCGCGTCGAAATCAGTGACCTCGTGCATGAAGCGTCCGCTGGCTGTGAGCGGTGCGAGTTCGAACGCGATTTCGGTCTGCCCTTGCCGCCCGACGATGTCGGTGGCGGTCAGCCGCAGCCGGTAGAAGCCCCGCTCGAATCGATGCGGGTCGAGGCTCGCGAGCAGTCCGCTCGCCGCCTCATGGCCCTGGGCCAGCATCACAAAATTGTCACTGCCGGTGCGTGCGATCTCGAGCGTCCACGACTCGAGGTTGCCATCGACGATGCTGCCATTGATCGCAGTGGTCGCAATCAACTTGGCGCCGGCCAGTGTAACTTCCAGGTTGACGAGTGGCGCCGCGGTATCCGATGGATCGCGCACGCGCAGCACCTGGGTGGCCGTGGTGCTGTAGCCATCGAGGTCGGTCGCCGTGCCCTCGAGTTGGTACAGTCCGCTGCGGGTAGGGGTGAAGATGGCGCGCCCGGTGGCGTCGAGTGGCAGCAGGACGCCGTTCACGCGCAGTGTCCGCTCTGCGACCGCCGAAAACGCATGGGCCAGTAAATGGACCGCGACCGCCTGCCCCGGCACGGCCGGAAAGCTGGGAGTAAGCGAAAAGCTCACAGTGGGCCCGACCGGCGCCGGGTTGACGCTTAGCGCCATACCGCGCTCGACCTGCGTATCGCCGTCCGACGCAGTGAGCAAAACGAGGTAGTCGCCGACCTGTCCCGGCCCGGGCGTCCATACGATTTCGCCGCTGTCAGCGTCGAGGGTTGCTCCCTCAGGCAGACCGCGCACGCCAAATACCAGAGTCTCGTGGCTGTCGGGGTCAGTCGCGGCAACATCGATCCGCAGTGTGTCGCCCAACGCAACTTGGTGATTAGTGAATAACATCGATGGCGCGCGGTTGACGTCCGCAATCGTGACTTGCACGGCCACGGTGTCCGCTGCGCCTTGCGGATCGCGTGCGGCGAAACGCAGTGCATAGGCACCCGCCTGGTCGAAGCCCGGCGTCCACTCGAACAGTCCATTGGACTCATCGAAGAAGACGCCGGTTGGCAAACTGCCGATCGGTGCATAGACGAGCGCTTCACCGTCAGGGTCGGCGCCGATCAGATTGAACCGCAGCAATTGTTGCTCCTGGCCACCGAGCGGCGGTATCCCAGCGAGCAGGGGTGCCTGATTGGTCGAGGTGACCGTGATGGCGAACGCTTCACTGCTGCTTGCGGCGCCGTCGGATGCAGTGACCACGACGCCCCCGTAGCGACCGGCGAGGAAGAAGTTGGGCGTCCAGTGCAGCAATCCCGTGATGGGGTCGAGCATCGCTCCCGGCGGCAATCCCGTTGCGCTGTAGGTCAAGGCATCGACGTCGGCATCGGCGGCAGCCAGCTGGATTTCCAGCACGTCACCCTCGGCGACAGTCCGGTCTCCGACCGGCAACAGCAGCGGCGCCGCATTGGAGGATCGAACGATGATGTCGATGGTCCTCTGGTCGCTGTTGCCCAGTGAATCTGTGACCCTGAAGGTGACGCTGTGCGTACCGGCATCGGCGGCGATCGGCGTCCAGGTGAAGGCGGCGCTGCCGTACGCCACGCCCGGCGCCAGCGTAGCGCCGGCGTGCAGATTGTCCGCGCTGAATGTCAAGGCATCCTGATCGAGATCGCTGGCGCGCACGGTGAACTGCAACGGCTGGCCGAAGACAGCCACCTTGTTGCCCATGGTCCCGAGCAACGGCGGCTCCGAGGCCGACTCGCTGGAGATCACGAACGTTCGGCTTGCCCTGGTGATGGCCTTGGTTCCTCCCCCACCGCCATCGTCGCTGGCCAGCAGCGTGACGACGAAGTCGCCCCGATCGCGGTCGCCGGGAGACAATCGCAAGAGTCCGCTGCCGTTGCCGGCGGGAATGAAGCTCGCGAAGCGGGGCAGGCCTTCGAAGTTCAGCGTCAGCGGGTTGCCGTCCGGATCGATGACCTCGATCGGCACCTCCAGCGTCTGGCCCTTGAGTACTGTCTGCGTGCCCAACTGAGGCATCTGCGGCGGGCGGTTGGCGTTGCGCACGGTGATCTCCACCGTGATCGTCGTCGATTGCGGTGCGCCGGTGCCATCACCATCGTCGAGGGCGGTGAAGAGGATAGGGTACACTCCGGCCTGCTCGTGGCCAGGCGTCCAGCGTAGCATGGCGGTCTGCGAATCGAACGTGGCTCCTGGCGGCAATGCGCCAGTGCCATAGGTTACGCTCGGCGGCGTTGACTCGGAGGAGGAAAGACTGCCGTCAGCCATGCGGACCGGCGGAATGAAGGTCGGATTGTCGGGGTCGAAGGCGAACAACTCCAGCGCCAGTGGTTGGTTCTCGAAAGCACCAATGTTGTCGAAGCGGTCGAATACCGGCGCCGCGTTGAGGTTGATGACATCGATGTGTACCGTGCGTTCGCCGTTGGCCTGACCGTCGCCGGCAAGCAACCGAATGTCGAAGCTGCCAGCGAAGTCGTAGGGCGGCGTCCACTCGAACACACCGGTGTTCGGATCGAGGAACATTCCGGGCATTACGTCCGGTGTGGAGTAGGTCAGCGTGTCGCCATCGGCGTCCTCAGCGAACAGCGTGAAACGCAAGCCATCGCCCTGACGCACGATGCGATCGGGAATGCCGCGCAGCACCGGCACCGCGTTGACCGGAACGACGATGAAAGTGACCGAACGCGTGACCGTGTTGATCCCATCGGAGACCGAGAAGCGCACATCCTTGTACTCGCCCGCGTCGTGCAAGCCCGGCGTCCATTCGAACAGGGCGCGCTGGCTCTCGAAGCGCGCGGCGGGCGGCAAGTGGTCGGCATGGAAACTCAGCACCAGGCCCTCCGGGTCCTCCGCGACCACTGGTAGGCGATATGTTTCGCCCTCAAATAAACGCACTGTGGGCGGCACGTCGATCGTCGGCGCCCGATTGCCGCCCGCAACGTCGATCGCGAAGGCCTGGGTCGCATAGCCACCGCGTCTATCGTAGGCTCGCAACACGACCGCTGTCTGGGCTTTGCTCCCCGCGTCGGGCTGCCAGACCAGCGCACCGGATCCGGCGCCGAGCTCCATGCCTTCGGGGGCTTCGAGCAGCACGAAGGTGATTCCCGAGCCGTCGGGGTCGAGAGCGACCGCATTGTAGCGGTAAGGCGCGCCCGCCTGCGCTTGCGCCACGGGTTCGCTGGTGAACGAAGGCGCCTGGTTCGGTGTAGGCATGGCATAGACGCCGCTGCCAACGTCCAGCCGCTGGCCAAGTGGATTGGTCACGGTGACCGTGTGCGCCACGGTCGAGGCCCCGCGCGCCAGAACACCGCCGTTCAATCCAGCGCCGAGGTCGATCATCCACAGCCGGTCGGGACGCGTTTCGATACCCTGCGCCGTGCCACCGAAATAGTGAACTGGGTCCAGCACCAGCACCAGCGGCAGGCGCAAATCGAACTCGGTCCGGTTGGTCACCTGCACGTCGAACGACAGCGTGCCGTCGGCACGATCGGAGCGTGTTGCCAGGTACTTCACGTCCACCAGCGCCGAGAAGTCCTGCACGGCAATGAACGTCAGGGTATAAGCGGCCGTCAGCTCCAAACCGTCGCGCGAGCGGATGCGCTTGTCGACGGTCAGGGTATAGGTGTCGCCTTCGGGCGATTGGAAGCGCAAGGTCGCCGAGCGCGACTCGGCGTTGTAGGTCACCAACGCGATCGGCACGATGCTACCGCTGCTGGCGGCGAGGCGGTAATTCACAGGGTTCAGCACCGAATCGATCCCACCGGTGGCTGCATTCATGTCCTGACTGAACGCGATCGTGATGCTCGCCAGCGGCAGTGCAACGATGCTGTTCGCGACGGGGTTGGTTCGCACCACCACAGGAGCCACCAGCGGCGCAATCACATCGACCTGGCCGCTGTTGGCGACCAACAGGCGTCCGTCCCCGGTCGCCAGCAGTTGCTCTGCGCCCGGTCCGCCGCGCGCCAACTCGACGACCCGCAGCGTGATGGTATCGATCATGTAGAGGCTGGCAGCATCGTGGGCATCCGGGGCGTTTCGACTCGAAACGAACAACAGGTTCTCGAAGCGCGTACCGTCGCGACCGAATGCGAGCGAATCGAGCTCGGCATCGACCCTGACCTGCACCTGCGCACGCCCGCGCGCATTGAATGTCAGCAACTCACCGCGCAGCGGCCAACGGCTGCCCCACACGGTGCCGTCGGGAGCGATTGCAAGATCGTCGACGCGCATGTCGCTGAAGTGCGAGAAGCTGCGCGCGACCGGATCGAACCGCTCGATGCCGGCGCCCGACGAGACGTAGATCTTACCGGTAGCGGTATCGAAGGCCAACGCCTGGGTGATGCTGTCGCCATAGCGATTGACGATCTCGAAGGTTGTGGAATCGAGCTCGAGCAATGCGCCGCCGCCCGACGTTGCCCACAGTCCTCCACTCGCATCGAAGGTCATGTCGAAGATCGGCTGGTCGAGTTGGGCAACCGGGGTAAGCACATGACCACCATCCTGATCGAACAGGTAGAGCGCGCCGCGGTTGCCGCCACCGCTCACGAGGAAATTGCCGCCCGTGAGGTCGAGGATCGCCAGTGGTCCAATGCCAGCGAAGCTCTGACCGACGCCGGCACCGAATTGCGCGCCGACGAATGGCGCCAGAACCGCATCGAACTGCGACGGCTTGGCCGGCTCGGTCGCCGGCACGCCCAACTCCGCCTTCCCGAACAGCGGGTTGGTGGCAGGCGCGGCGCTGGGTACGGGCGGCTGCCCGACGTCCACCGTAGTCGAACCGACGCTGGGCGTGTTGCCCAGGTTGACGCTCGAACCGTCGTCGGGCACCCCGGCTTGGGAAGGACGTTCGCGATTGCCGGCGTTGTCAGTCGACAGCGCCATGAACTCGACCTGATGTCCGGCCTCGCCGCTGTAGAGCCCCGAGGTGTCGGTGGTCTGCCTCAGCCAGATCTTCCAGTCGCCGCCATCGAGACGCACGTACACGGTGGTATGACGCACGCCCGATCCGCCCGGCTCTTCGCCTGCCTGCCATGCGACCTGGTAATCGCCACCACCGGTCGCCACCTGCGTTACGGTGACGGCGGTTATCGGCGCCGATGCATCGAGCCGGCTGGTGATGGTGTTCGTTTCCGTCGGCGCATGGTTATTCAGCAGCACCTTGGCCGAAGCCTGCATCGGCACACCGCGTCGCGCACCGAACGCGCTTGCCACCGTATAGCTGACGAAGCCCGATCCATGGCCCTGGGCGTTGTCCGGCGCCAGCAGGCCGCGGGTCGCGTCCTGCAGCACCTCGCCGGTGTCCGCGTCGATCGCCTGCAGCACCCAACTGGCGATGCCGGTCGAAGCGTCGATCCCGGCCGACACGCGCACGATGAATCCAAGCGACGCACGGAAATCGAAATCGCCCTGGAAGTTGGCGCGATCCGCGGGCATCCGGATGTTGATGCCGCCGAGCTTCAGGTCGCCCAGCCGGAAACTGCGCGCGTTCACGCTCGGGTCGAGCTGGCTGACGATGCGAATCTCGTTGGCCGTCGTCGTGGCCTCGGCCGGGTTTTTGAAGCGTATGGTGTAAGGCAACTGCGTGCCCGCCGGGACGTACTGTTCAGCTCCGTAGCCTTGGGGACCGCTGATCGATGCCGCGCCCTGCGACTGCGCTGACTTCTCGAACAATGTCTGGAGATCGAGCGGCGTGATATCGCTGTCGGCCGCCACCGAAGCGAAGTCGGGCAAGGCCACGTTCGTATCAAATCCGAGCCACGGTGAGAAGACATTGAACGCCTGGAAGTAGGTCGGGTGCGATAGCCCCAGGTCAAAGTCCTCGAACTGAGGCAGTGCGGGAATGGGGATGTTGTATTCGCCGCAGATGATCGAGAAGCGGTGGTCGTAGCCGGCGAGTTCGGCCATCTCGCCCGGCGTGTCGCCGTACCACTCGTGCACCTTGGAGAAGAAGGCGGCAAGGCTCGCGGGGCTCTGGATAGTGCTGCCGGCCGGGCCCACCAGCACGCCGACGGCAAGTATGCCCAACACTGAGACAATCTTCGGATCGGCACGCAACGGCGGCGCCTGGTCTTCCGGCCGCAGCAGACCGCTCTCCTCCAGTGCCGCCAGATATGCCGAGACCCAGGTGGTTTTATCCGCAGCGAGGTTGATGAGCGCGTCGTTCGCGGAAGCATCGGCCAGGATCGCAGCGCGCAAGCGCTTGGCCTCGCGGGTCTGTTCAGCGACGAATTCGTCGCGCGTCATCGGCGTCGCGCTCGCCGTCACGTTGAAACGGAAGGGCATGAAGTACGCCACACAAGCGTCCGGCACATCGAGCGTCGGGTCGTTAAAGATGTTCCTCAACTCCTTGTTCAGAGAATTCACCCCGCCGGCGAGCACGTCGGCCGCGGCCAGCTCCGGCCGGGCGTCGTACAGCGCACGCTTGAATCCCTCGAAATCGCGATCGGCGAGCGCCTTCAGCCCCGGATACGTCGAGACGCTGAAGCTCATCGAGGTATTGCCGCCGGCGGGCACATCGAACGCATAGCCGGGCGCCAGCATCCAGCCGTTGTCGTTGACTTCGGAGTCGAGGCTCGCCCATGCCACGTCCTCGCGCTGTCCGTCGGGCGCACCGCGAACATTGGAGTTGAAGGTCAGGAACGGCAGGTTGTAGACGAAGCCGTTGTTGCCGATCTCCGGTGCGCCGAAAGTGAAGCGCACATAGGGTGTATCGACATTGGTCAGGCTTTGCAGCGAAATGCCGTACAGCCCCGTCTGACCGGCGGGCAACACACGCGGCCCGCCAAGCCCGACGGTGACGTCGATTTCCATCGCGCTTTCGATCAGGTAGCGGTACGGCAGCACCGCTTGCACGCCGTTGGGATTGATCACGGCGACGTCGTACAAGCCGTGCGGCTGGTCGCGCAGGTCCCAGTTGGCGATGATTGTGGTGGCATCGATCACCGCGAAACGCGCCGGCTCGATCTCCGCGATGCCCGGGCGCACCAATTTCACCAGCGTGCCGGGCTGGAAGCGTGCGCCGGTGATGGTGGTGGTGACCCAGCGGCTGTCGCCGCCCTGGTCCTGTTTTATGTCGGTGATCGAAAACGGCAACGCTTTTACCGTCAAGGTCACGGGCAGATCGGCGCCGGTCCCCGACCGCCCCTGGATGAGGACGTAGTAGTCGCCGGCGAGGCTCGAGGGAATGAGCGCGATCGGGCTCGACGACAACGGATCGATGGGGCCCGCATCGAAGGCAAAGCCCGAGGGCAAGTCGGCGTAGCGCACGTAGATCTCATTGACACTGGAGGCATCGGCTGAATCGAGCTCGAAACGCAGCGTCTCGTTGGCCCCGACGGTGACTCGGAACAGTCGCTGTTCTCCCTTGGCAAGCGTGGTCGCCAGCGGCGCTCCCAGGTGCAACTCGGGCACCGTGACGGTGATCGCGTCGGGGGACGCGGTCGTATTGTTACGTTCGTCGACGCCTTCGTAGACCTCATTAAAGATATCGGTCCGGACGATGACCCGATACTGCCCGGCTTTGGCAGGCGGCAGTTTGGTTGACAGCTCAGCAGAGTAGCTGGCCCCGGCGAGCAGACCCCCGCTGCGCGCCAACTTGCCGAGCAACACGTCTCCCAGGTCCCACGAGCCGTCGACCGACAGGTACAGCGAATCGCTCCACGACCCAACCGCAGCGACCGACGATGCGTTCTGTACTGTGAACGAAATGTGCACCGGCTCATTGCTGTTGGCCGACGACGGCAATTCCAGATCGACGACCTGAAGGTCGGAGGGCGACGGCAATTCGATCAGAACCGGATTGGCCGACACCCCGACGTTGTTGTTCTCGGCGAGGGCTTCGAACACCGACCCGCGCGGCGCCCCGACGCCGCCAGGCGCATCGGCAGCGACAAACACGTAATAGGACCCGACGAGGCTGCTTGAGAGCCGGAAGTCGATTGCGATGCTGTAACTCGCGCCGGCAGCGAGCGCACCGCCACGCGCAACCTGGCCCAGGAAGCGGTCGGCCACCGGGTCGAAAAAGGCATCCGCCGACAGGTAGACGTTGTCGTTCCAGCGTGGTGCGATCGTTTCAGCGCCGCCCACGTTGGCGACCGTAAAAGCCACGTGCAGCAGTTGGCCAACTTCGAGCCGCTCGGGGGCTTCCAACGTGGTAACCCGCAGATCTGCGGCAGAACTCAACGTTACATCGATCGACAATGTGCGCGTGTTATTCCCTTGGTCCTTGAACTCCGGCACCCTGTCCCCAAGCAGGCGCACTTCGCCCACTTCGATGGGAGAGGCTGCGCCCAACCCGATTATGCCTTCGATGTCGGCGTCGCTGAAGGCGATCAGATAGAACCGTCCATCCGCATCACCCGGGAGGGTGATCGAGGCCGCGCGATCGTAGCCCTCGCCGGCTGCGAGTTTCCCTTCGCGTATGAACTGCGCCAATTGCAGGTCGTGTGTGTCAAGCGAGGGGTCACGCGACAGGAACAGCCGGTCGTACCAGAAGGCTTGGCGCGTAGCGCGCGTCCCTTGATTGGCCACCCTGAACTCGACCCCGATCGTTTGGCCCGAGTGCAGCTTGCCCGCCGGAACCGCGAGTTGCGAAACCTGCAGATCGGGCTCACGATAGATGATCGAGATATCGCCCCGGGTCGAATTGTTGTCCTGCGCTGCATCCTCATAGACATGGGTGCCGTAGAATTTGTACGATGCCCGATTGGTGGCGCTTCTCGCTTCCGGTTTCAAGTCGGGCACTTCTAGAAGTGGGTCGTCGTCCGCAAGGACATAGAAGAAATAGTCGCCGCCAATGCCAGCCGGCAATGTCACCTCAGCCGATTCGGTGTAGCTGGCACCGCTGGCCAAGGTAACGGTGTTGGCGTGCGACTTGGCGCCGATACGCACCGCCCGGTTGGCCAACGTCGGGTCAGGAGAGAGGTAGATGACGTCGGTCCAAAGCCGGGTGCCGGTCCAAATAGCAGCGCCGTCGTTGCGCACTTTCCATGTGATCGTGGTCTTCTCGCCAGAAAAATTCTGCACCGGCGCGCTGACCGACACCACCTTCAGATCGGCTGGGATTGCCACCACCTCGGCGGCAACCGTGTGGAGGTTGTTGTTTTCGACTGATTCGTCGACGTGCGGCAGCGGCGGCGGAAGCGGCGGCGGCAGCGCATCG
>SXGU01080157.1_pt1 | contig 26846 bp, 17 predicted proteins | sample 3174531 | NCBI WGS metagenome assembly SXGU01 (sample SAMN11356863, study PRJNA531348) | freshwater metagenome | isolation source: freshwater sample F1-140 | place: China: Fuxian Lake, Yuxi | collected 2017-12-25 | reverse complement strand
TGGATTTCAAGATCGCGGGCACCACCAAGGGCATCACCGGCTTCCAGCTCGACCTCAAGATCAACGGCCTGCCGTTCGAAATCGCGAAAGCCGCGGTCTTCCAGGCCCGTGACGCCCGTATCGAGATCCTCCGCGTCATGCTCGGGTCGCTCCCCGCGCCGCGCGCGGACCTGAGCAAGTTTGCCCCGCGCATCCAGACGATCCAGATCGATCCGGAAAAGATCGGCCTGCTCATCGGGCCCGGTGGCAAGACGATCCGTCGCATCACCGAGACGACCGGCGCGCAGATCGACATCGCCGAGGACGACTCTGGCAAGGTGTTCGTTTACTCGAACAACGCCGAAGCCATGAACCGCGCGATCGCCGAGATCGACGGCCTCTGTGGTGGCGGTGGCGGACCCGGCGGCGGCGGTGGCGCGCAGATCGAAACCGGTAAACTCTACCACGGTCGCATCACCGGCATCAAAGATTTCGGCTGCTTCGTCGAGTGCACGCCTGGCAAGGAAGGCCTCTGCCACATCAGCGAGCTCGCCGACTTCCGCGTCCGTCGCACCGAGGATGTCGTGAAGATGGGCGAGATGATCTGGGTGAAATGCGTCGGCATCGACGAACGCTCCGGCAAGGTCCGTCTCTCGCGCAAGGCCGCGATGAAGGAAATGGAGGCGCAGAAGCAGCAGCAAAGCGCGGCCCCCGCCGCCGAGGCCCCGGCCGCACCGGCCGCCCAATAAGCGTTTCAACCACGCTAAGCCCACGAAGCCGCGACTCACCTCGCGGCTTTTTTGTGTTTACCTCACTTCGCGGAGTCGACCGACATGGTGAGCGGCAATGACCTCCAACGCGCCACCTCCAGTCTCCAATACGATGCCTCCGGTCGCATCGATTCCGCGAAAACGTCCGCGCAACGAGGTCAGTTTGACGCCGTTGGCCGGATCGATCTCCACGTCTCGCGGCCGGCCCCAGCAGCGGTTAAGGATGGGGACGAAACCCGCCAATTGCATCCGGGAGAACTTCTCATGGGCGCGGCGAATCGCCCCCAGCACCAACCCCGCCATCGCCGCATGTTCCGGCAATTTCCCGCCTGCCACCGCATCGACCAGCCGACCCGCGGTAGTCTTCAACGCCGGATCCACGAGCCACGGACGGTTGGAGACGTTGAGTCCCACTCCGACGAGCAGTGTGTCCGGTCCGCCTTGCTCGACGAGGATGCCGCCCACCTTGCGATCGCCGACCATCAGATCGTTCGGCCAGCGCAGGCGGAGCCGCCGGACCCCGACTCGCCGCAGCGAGTCGCGCACTGCCCAGCCAACCGCGAGCGCGAAGCCGCGGGCCTTGAAGGCGTCGCCCGCATAGGGCAGCACCGCCGTCAGGTAGAGTCCGCCCGGGTCCGACGCAAAGGTCCGCGCCGCCTGCCCGCGGCCCGCCGTCTGCTCCTCCGCGACGACGGCCGACCACGGAGGTCGACCGCCCGCGAGGCGCTGCGTGGAGTCGACCTGCGCGTGGTGATCGACCGACCAATCGGCGTCCGTCCGCTCCCGCGACCCAGGCGACGAATCGGACTTCGGTGCAATTTCGAATTCGGGCATCAGGCCTCGAGGATCTTACATTTACGGAAGGCGCGCCGACCGTTTCCCACTCCCAGATTTTAGCTTCCCGATGACCGATTTCACGATTCCCTGTCCTACAGGATCCCGAGCCCCTTGAGCACCGAGAGCATGATCGCCGCCGCCATGACGGAGCCGACCTGGCCACCGGTGTTCGCCGCCATCGCGTGCATCAGCAGAAAATTCTGTTTATTCCAGCGCTGGCCTTCCGCCTGGACCAGCCGCGCCGCCATGGGGTAGGCCGAGATACCGGCCGCACCAAGCAGCGGGTTTACTTTGCCCCCGGAGAGCACGTACCAAATCTTTCCGAGAAAAATGCCGCCGGCCGTGTCGACCACGATGGCCACCAGCCCGAGACCGAAGACGAGCAGCGTCTGCCATTTCAGGAATTCGTGACCGTTCATCGTGCCGCCGACGGCGAGCCCAAGGAAGAGGGTCGAGATGTTGGCAATTTCGTTTTCGCTGGCCAACGCCAGCCGCTGGACCACGCCGCTGACCTTCATGAAATTACCCAGCATGATCATGCCCATCAGCGGCAGACCTTGCGGCGCAATCAGGCCGGTGATGCCGGTGACGACGAGCGGAAAGAGCATCAAGGCGGGGCGCGAAACTTTGCCGCGTGGGCTCGGCATCTTCACTGCGCGCTCCTTTTCCGTGGTCAGCAGCCGCATGATCGGCGGCTGCAACACCGGAACGAGCGCCATGTAGGAATAGGCGGCGACTGCCAGTGCGCCGACCATCGCCGTCGGGACCTTGTGCAGGTCGGCGAACAGGTTGGAAACGTAGATCACCGTCGGCCCGTCGCACGCACCGATCATCGCGACGGAAACCGCCTCCTCTTTCGAAAAGCCCAGGGCGAGCGCCAGCAACAGCGTGGCGAAGATCCCCAGCTGCCCGGCGGCGCCGAAGAGCAACAGCCGGGGATTCGCCAGCAGCGGCGTGAAGTCCGTCATCGAACCGATCCCGACGAAAATCAGCAGGGGAAAGAGTTCGTTGCCGATGCCGAAGTTGTAGAGCGTGCGCAGCACGCCGTGCTCCCCCATGAGGTCGCTGAGCGGCAGGTTGGCGAGCAGGCAGCCAAACGCGATCGGCAGCAACAGCAGCGGCTCCACGCCCTTCGCGATCGCGAGATACAACATCACGCCCGCGACCCCCAGCATGATCACATTGGGGCCGCCCGAGGCGATGAGGTATTTTCCCCCGGCGGCCAAACCGCCGAGGCCGGAAAGAATGGCGTCAACCACGGTCCGGCCCTCCCGTTTTCTTGTCGCCGCCATCTTCGGCCGGAAAGAGTTTCGTCAACAGCCGGAGACAGCCGGCGAGCAGCGCGAGCGTGGCCAGCGTGCCGCCCATCCCGACAATGAGCAGGGTCAGGCCAAAAGTGGTGTTGGTCATACGGAGTGAATTTGAGGGGATTGACGATCGGGGAGATGAAAACAATTACCGGCGACCTTCCTACGGCCACACCTGTTTCGCAGCTGCTGCGTCGGTGATCGAAACAATGCGAACCGGGCAATCCAGCGCCACCTGACAGGCGGCCGAAACGGCAGCTACGACCTCGGGCCGCATGGAGTCACCCGCTGGCCGACCGAGCACCGGCGTCGGCGCAGCGACGTCAGGCCGCGGGCACGGTGCGTTCAGCCGGCTCTCCAGCGCGTCGAGCCGCTGCACCACCCGGTTTAGATGATAGGCCGCCAGCAGCAGGCCGGCCAGAGCGAGCACCAGCAGCGCTTCGGTGAGACTGATCGGCGCTGCGCCCGGGGCGGCGGCCGTCGCCAGGGAAAGCAGCAATTCAGGATTGGGATTCACGAAAAAAAGCGGCGGTTCAGAAGAGGAGCATTAACGCCGCACCTTCATCGACCGAGTCACCCGCATCCACGAGTACCTCTCCGATGCGGCCGGCCTTCGGCGCATAGATAAACGTGTTCATCTTCATCGCTTCGATGGTGGCAAGCTGCGCGCCCTCCGCGACCGTCTGCCCGACCTTCACGTCGATCGAGACGATCTTGCCTGCCAACGGGCTCACCACGGAGGAGGAGGAGTCCGCCTCGGGTTTAGCGGCGAGAGGAGGCGTGACGGCAACGACGGCCGCAGCTGGAGTGGCAACCGGCGTGGCCGCAGGAGCCGACGCCGAATCGCCTTCCGAATCGACGCTCTCGACCAGCACCTCGTAGGTCTTTCCCTCGATGGAAACTCGCAATTTCTTCGCGATGCGGCTGGGCGCCGGATCCAATCTTGGCGCGGCAACCGGGAGGACCTGATTCGGCGTCCCGTTCGGTGGCGCCGCCACAACCGCCAGGGGCGCCGGCGACGCTGGCACCGGCGCGGATTTGTAGAACGCCTCCGTCTCGCGCGGAAACATCGCAAACAGCACCGCGTTCTCGTCGGAGACCTCGAGCCCCTTGGCCGCAAGTTCTTCCCGCAGCTTCGGCATCCGCGAGGAAAGCAAATCCGCCGGGCGACCCGCCACCGGCTCCTGCCCGGATTGCTTGCGCGCCAACGCAAGCAAATCCGCGTCGATCGGACCCGGCGTCCGGCCGAACTTGCCCAGGGCGATGTCCACGCTCGCCTGCGCCAGGTTTTTCCACCGACCGAACTTCACGTTGAGCACCGCCTGCGTCCCGACGATCTGCGACGTGGGAGTCACGAGCGGGATCCACCCCAGGGCTTCGCGCACGACCGGCACCTCGGCCATCACGTCATTGAACCGCGTCTCCATTTTCATCTCGGCCAGCTGCGTCCGGAAATTGCTCAGCATGCCGCCGGGCACCTGGTAACTGAGGGCGTCGCTGTCGACGCGCTCGTTGGCCGTGCTCATGAATTTCGCCAGCTCGACGGCCACACCTTCAAAATACTTGCGCAACTCGAGCAGCACCTTCGTGTCGTATTTTGGGGCCCGCGGATGGTCGGTCATCGCGGCCAGCATCCGCACCGTGTCGGGCTGACCGGTGCCGTTGGCAAACGGCGTGATCGACGTATCCACCGCGTCGGCTCCCGCATCGATCGCGGCCAGGTACGAGGCGACAGCCATCCCCGCGGTGTCGTGACTGTGCACGATGACCGGCACCGAGTGCCGCGCCTTGATCGACCGGACCAGTTCGAAAGTGATCCGCGGGGTCAGGAGTCCCGCCATGTCTTTGATGCAAATTGAATCCGACCCAAGTTCCACGAGTTCGTCGGCGAGCGCCGCGAGCTTGGCGGGAGTGTGATACGGACTCGTGGTATAGCAGATTGCGCCCTGGGCGTGCTTGCCCTCGGCCTTCACGGTCCGAATCGCGGTGCGCAGGTTGCGCGTGTCGTTCAACGCGTCGAACACTCGAAAAATATCCATCCCGTGCCGCGCGGAGCAGCGCACAAACGCCTCGACCACGTCGTCCGGAAAACTCGTGTACTGCACGATGTTCTGCCCACGCAGCAGCATCATGTGGGGCGTTCCGGGCGCGGCGGCCTTCAACTGATCGAGCCGATCGAACGGGTTCTCCCGCAGGAAGCGCAACGTCGCGTCGATGGTGGCTCCGCCCCACGTTTCGAGCGCGTCAAAACCCAACGCGTCCAGGCGCGCCGTGGCGGGAAGCATCTGGGCGGTTGTCATGCGCGTCGCCGCGAGCGACTGGTGACCGTCGCGCAGGACGGTGTTGTTGAAGACCACAGGTTTCATGGATTTGGGTGGGAGGCTCCGGATTCCGCGCGCGATTCCATTGCCCAGCCGACCCGGTGGGCTGGCAGGTGCGGGTGTGCGCACGGTACGAAATTCATTGGACCGACAAGCATACAAGTCGAACGTTGGGACGACTCACCCATTCTTGTCGAGCAGTGTGCAAGGTTTGCGGAGGCACCAAGGGCCGCGGCACACCGCCCGCAGCCGCCGGGGCGAGCGACGATGCCCCGCTCACTGGATCAGCCGAACCTCACCGCCTCCCCTTGTCCACGATGCGGGCACGTCGTGCAGTTTTTCACGAACGTCACAGCAAGTTTACCTTTGCGCCGGCCGGCATTTCTTGGCGCGCTGAGCGGATGCGGTTTTTGGTCACCAACGACGACGGGATTGAAAGCGTCTTCCTGCATGAACTCGTGCACGCGCTGCGCGTCGCCGGTCACGATCTCTACGTGGTCGCACCCAAGCGGGAGCAAAGCTGGGTGGGCGCCGCCAAGTCCCGCAACCGCCCCGTCCACGCCACCACCGCCGACCGCGGCTTTGGCTGCCCGACCTGGGTGGTCGACGGCACCCCCAGCGACGGCATCAATATTGCGGTCGGCCACCTGCTCCCGCGCACGCTGGAGATCGACGCGGTCATCAGCGGCATCAACATCGGCCTCAACGCCTCGCTCGGCTTCATCATCGCCAGCGGCACCATCGCCGGGGCCTGGGAGGGCGCCCTCCACGGCCTGCCCGCGATCGCCTTTTCGCAGGACCTCACCCACGAAGTTTACGAGAATCTGAAGGCGTCGGCCGATGTGCCCGACGACGCCTTGCACGCGATTCTGAAAAGCTCGGCGCAACACGCCGCGCGGCTCGCGCCCGAACTCGCCGCCGCGACCCTGCCGCGCAGCTTCATCGTTCACAACGTGAACTTCCCGTTCCCGTGCCACGCGCACACGGCGGTCCGGCGCACGGTCCCCGCCCGCGTCGTCGTGCCCGGCCTTTTCAGCCCCGCCGCCGACGACGGCACGCACCGCCTGATTTTCCGTCTGGGCGACGACCTGTCGCCCCCCGAGCCGCTGACCGACCGCGCCGCGCTCACCGCCGGCCACATCAGCCACACGGTGCTCGATTACAAAAAGATCGGGCAGTGAGTCGGTCACCCGGAAGGGGTCAACCCGCTGGTTGCTGCTGGCCCCAATTGGATCGCCCGCCTCCCCAACGACTGCAGCAACCAGCGGGTTGATCCCTTCCGGGCGCGTCCATTGTCTGACTCTTCCGAAACTAATACCAGCATGTTTGTCTCAATGCTCTGAACAGAGTTTTAACGCGGAGCTCGCGAAGGACGCGGAGAATGAGGTTTTCTCCTCCGCGTTCTCCGCGCTCTCCGCGTTAAAGTGGTTTGGATTCGGGGAGGTGGCTGCGCAGCCTCTTTTTCCGGGCGCAGTCTCGGAAAAAGGCCGCGCCACGATTTCTCCACCTCGCACCGTCTCGCGACGATTTCGTTTTAGTCGGGGTCGGTGACCCCGCGGAAAGACCGACTGAAAAACGGACGGGCTTGCCCGGGCTCAACAAGCCCGGCTGCAACTTGCCCAGGTTGGTTGCGGCCTTGAGCCGCGGTGGGATGCTATCCGTCCGCATCGTGCACTTCTGCGACGATTTTCAAATCGCAGAATTCTTGACCGCGGCCATTCGACAAGCTCAGGCCCTGAGCGGAGCCGAACGGGATTGCGCTGATAACGCGGATAGAGGCTGGAGGATCTCCAACTATCCGCGCCATCCCGCCTCCGGCGGGCAAGCTGCGTTATCGATCCTTCCACGCGACAATACCAAAGGTCTTACGTGATTTCGCCAGGCTTGCAGAAGTGTAACGGCACCGTATCAGCTCAGGCTCGTGCCAGGCGCCACCCTTGGCGAGGACCACTTGCGGTGTCTCTCTGGCGTGTCCATACCGGCTAGCTGAGGCCGCGGAGCGAATTGCGTCAATGAGGGATGACGGTCGATGCGAGCATACGGGGTGGCGTGATTTTCCCGACCTGCCACCCATTCCCGTGCCCTCCTGCCCCAGCGCCCTCCAACAACGCCTCGGGGCGGAAACCCTCCCCTTTGTCGTCCTCCCGATCCGCTTCGGCACGTGATCGGAACGCTCAACGTTCAACGCCCAACTCTCAAGGTTCAGAAACGTTCGCCGGACGCGAAGTCCGAAACTTAAACGTTGAGCGTTCAGCGTTGAGCGCTTTTTCCGCCCCTACACCTTCAAACCCTTCAACAACTCCCGCGTCTCCTCCTCCGGCAGCGGGTCACCATTCACTTCGAGTATCCTCCGCGCAAACGGCTCCAGCTGCTCCGCTGGCACTTCGACCATCCCCCGTCCCTCGCGCCACTGGATGACCGGCAGTCCCCACGCTTTGTTTTCGAGCACGACCCGCGCATACGCCCGCCGCATCGCTCGCATGGAGCGACGGGTTTCCTCACCGGGCACAAAGGCCATCGGTTCTTCAACCGTTTGTGGAGGCTGGTCTGGCATGACCCGAACATGGGAAGACTGCTCAATCTGCGCAAGTCTCGGTACATCGGCGACCCGCAATACCCCGTCTTCCTCCTCGGCGACCAGCTGAGGCCGGTCGCCAGTGTTGTCGTAAAGTCGCCAAAAATGAATCAGCGGCCGATAATGCTCCATCAACAGCCGGATGCCTTTGCCGAATCGTCGCTGCTGCACGTCGTCGGGAATATTGTGCCCACCTTTCACGACCCGACTCCTCACTCGCTGACTCGAAACCGCCAGATCCTGCACCCACAGAAAATCGAGCCGGATGCGATACCCCGCCGCCCGCATCTCCTCCAACATCGTCACATAGCCATAGCTCGACAGCGTCGTCTCAAACGAAAAATCTTTCCGCTCTGTCGTCAGCTGCTTTAGACGCCGCACCATGATTCGCCCAGCCTCGAATTCGGCCAGCGCCGGATCGAACGGCGAAAGCCCGGCCGCGATCAAGTCCGCATTGACGAACTCACAACGCTGCATTTCCGACGGCAGAAAGTCGCGCGCATACGTCGTCTTCCCCGCCCCATTCGGCCCCGCGACGATGTACAGATTCGGCATGACCCGAGCAAACAACTCCACTCGCGCAATGCAATCGCTCCAGCCCGCGGCGCTTGAGAAATCGGCTTCGGCCGAAACAGTGGCTTCTGCCGGAACTGTGGGAGCGGGTTTACCCAGCGAGGAATCGGGGCGTAAAGCCCCTCCCACAGTAAAACCCACCGGAAACCGCTCCGTCGTCCCGTTGTCCGTGGTCTCGTAGTCCGTAGTCCTGTTGTCCGATCCTACGGCTTCCCACTGTCCGCGCGCACGACCACGCCTTTGCGGAAGATGACTTCGCGAATGTCCGCCGGGGTCGGTCGCGTGACAATGGGCCCGCCCATGCCGCCCATGCCGCCCATCCCGCCGACGCCCATGCCGCCAACGCCGCCGCCAATTCCGATGCCTCCCGTCGAACCAATCACCGTGCCGCCGCGTCCCGTGCTGATGCCAATGCCCGTACCGCCCATGCCGATACCGGAGCCGCCGACACCCATGCCACCCATCCCGCTCCCTCCCGGATAAATGACCGACCCGGGATCTCCGCCCTTGGAATAAATCCAGATTTCGTCTCCGCCCGGGGACACCGTGACTTCGCTCGGCTTTCCCCATGCCACCCGCACCATGTCCTGGTCCATTCCCGGCTCCACTTTGCCATCGAGCACGGCCTGGCGCGTCTCAACCGGCCACGTTTCGTAGATGTCTCGATTGCGATCGATGCGGCTCATCTGGCCCGACGAACAGCCACCACCGGCCCCGAGCACCAACACCAGCGCAACATTGAACGAAAGACTCCGCTTCATGGGACACCAGAATACACCGAAGCGGCCCCTCGTAAAGTCTCCACATGAAATTCCGACGGTCGAATCACTTTCTGGATCGCGCCCAGTGTCAGGACGGTAAAAACTCTCCCGGACGGGTCGCGCAAAACCAGCGATCATCCGGAATACCCCACCGGCTCAGCCCCCTCCCGGCCCCGCAAGTCCTCCCCCATTCCACCCATGAATTTCCTCCTCAACCGATTTCGCCCCCACCTCTGGCAGATCTGGCTCCTGGCCGGGTGCCTGAACTCCCCACCCGTCGTCGTCCGGGCCCAGACCGCCGGCACCGGCACGATTGAAGGTCGCGTCTTCAACCCGACCACGGGCGACTACCTTGCCACCGCCCGGATCACCGTCGAGGGCACCGCCCTCGAGACCTTTACCGACTCGGCCGGGCAGTATCGCCTGGGGAACGTCCCGGCGGGCGTAGCGCGGCTCAAGGTGTTTCACACGGGCATCGTCCCGCAGACGCAGGTCGTCACCGTCAGCGCCGGCGAGACGGCACCATCCGACTTCAACGTCGAAGGTTTTCGCGGCGCCCGTGACCCCGGCAGCCCGATCAAACTCGCCCAATTCGTCGTCAATACCGGGAGGGAGATGAGCGGCGCCGCGATTGCGATCAACACCCAGCGGTTCGCCGCCAATGTCATGACTGTCGTCGCGGCCGACGAATTTGGCACCATCGCCGATGGCAACGTGGGCGAACTGCTGAAATTCCTGCCCGGCATCACCGCCGAATTCAACTCGGGCGAACCGCGCCAGATCGGCATGAACGGCACGCCCTCGGCCAATCTGCCCGTGACGGTCAATGGCTTCGGCCTCGCCAGCGCCCAGGCCAGCACCACCCGGGCGGTCGAACTTTATTCGGTCTCAACCAACACCCTCTCGCGCATCGAGGTCGTCTACTCCCCCACCCCGGAATCGCCGGGCTCCGCGCTCGCCGGGTCCGTGAACATGGTCACGCAAAGCGCCTTCGAGCGCTCCAAGCCGGTGTTCAACGGCAACGTCTTCCTCCTGATGCGCGACAACGCGCGTGACTTCAAAAAAACGCCCGCGCCCAACAACAAGCTCACCCGCAAAATCAACCCTGGTTTCGATTTCTCCTACATCGTACCCGTCAACCGACGCTTCGGATTCACGCTCTCAGCGAGTTCGTCCGAGCAATATCAAAATTCCGATGGCCTTGTCACAACCTGGCGCGGGGTGAGCGGCGCCACCAATGGCACCACGCTGCCCGACACGACTCCCGACAAACCCTACCTGACAGACTTCACGGTGCGCGACGGTCCGCGCACTGAGTCGCGCTCCTCGCTGGGTGGGACCTTTGACTATAAACTCAGCCCCAACGATCGGATTTCGTTCTCGATCCACCGCGTCGATTTCGGGGCCGAGTTTCACAATCACACCCTCGGCTTCTTCGTGAACAGCGTTCCGAACCGGGATTTTTCCCTGGCCCACACCCACGGCGCGGCAGGTGCCGGCGAGGTCCGGCTCACCAACGGCGAGCGCAATCGCGAGGGCTCCTCCCTCACCCCGACCCTGACCTACCGCCACCACGGACCGATTTGGAAGGCCGAAGCCGGATTCGGTTATTCCGAGGCAAACACCAGTTTTCACGACCTTTCGAAGGGCTTCTTCAGCAGCTCTGTCGCCCGGCGCACCGGAGTCACTGTCTCGTTCGACGACAACACCTACCTCCGGCCCGGGAGGGTTACCGTGACGGACGGCACGACTGGCGCCCCGGTCGACTACACGAAGATCGGCACCTACGCGCTCTCCACCGCCAACACCATTTCCTCCGAATCAATCGATGTGCAACGCACCACGTACGCCAACGTGAAGCGCGATCTCTCGTGGCGCATTCCCCTTACGGTAAAAGCCGGCCTCGATCTGCGGCACTCACTCCGCGATTTGCGCGGGCTCACCTCACCCTATAATTTCGTCGGCGCCGACGGCCGCGCGAGCCTCACGCCGATCGGAAACGACGACGGTGCCAGCGTAGTGCTCGATGAGATTTTCTCCCGTCGCACGCCCGGTTTCGGGTTTCCCCGCGTCGAGTGGGTGAACAACGCCGCCTTGCTCGATCTCCACCGCCGCAATCCAACGTTTGTCACGCTCGATTCGAACGGCGCGTATCGCAATTCCGTCAACCTCTCGAAACACGCCGAGGAACTCATCTCGTCGGTCTACGTGCGCGGCGACGCGCAATTCCTCGACCGCCGGCTCAAGCTGACCGGCGGAGTCCGCGCGGAACAAACCAACGTCAAAGCCGAGGGCCCGCTCACCGACCCCACGCGTAATTTTCAACGGGACGCCAGCGGCCGGTTGATCCTCGCCGCCAATGGCCAGCCCCTCACGATTAGTGCGGTGCCGCTCGAAGTCGCGCAACGCACCATCTTCGATCGCGGGCTCAAGGCACAGAAGGAGTACCTCCGTCTCTTTCCGAGTCTCAACGCGAGTTACAACCTGCGCGAAAACCTCATCGCCCGCGCAGCCTACTACTGGTCGCTCGGCCGGCCCGACTTCAATCAATACGCCGGCGGTCTCACCCTGCCGGCCAACCTCGAAGCCCCCCCGAGCGCGACCAACCGCATCGCTGTCAACAACGCGGCGATCAAGGCGTGGAGCGCGCGGACGACGAAGGTGACCTTGGAGTATTACTTCGAGGGCGTGGGCCTGTTTTCCGTCGCGGCGTTCCGGCGCGAAATCGAAAACTTTTTCGGCAACACCGTCTTCAACGCGACCCCGGCCTTTCTCACTCTCTACGGCCTCGACCCGGCGATCTATGATCCATTCGATGTCGCGACCACGCACAACCTTCAGAGCACCGTCCGGATGCAGGGCGTCGACTTCAACTACAAGCAGGCGCTGACGTTTCTCCCCGCCTGGGCGCGAGGCGTGCAAGTCTTTGCCAACTGCAGTTCGCTGCGCGCGACCGGCGACGCCGCCGCCAACTTCGCCGGCTACGCCCCGCGCACCGCGAACTGGGGTGTCAGCCTGACCCGCGAGCGGTTCAACTTGAAACTAAACTGGAACTACCGCAGCCGCCTGCGTCAGGCGAAGATCGCCGACGGCCGCAGTATCGATCCCGACACCTACAACTGGAGCTCCTCCCGCCTTTACCTGAATGTCGCCGCCGAAATCCGGCTTCACCGCCGCTGGTCGTTGTTCGCGAACCTGCGTAACATCACCGCCGTCACCGAGGACCTTGAGACGACCAATCCTTTCACGCCGGCGCACGCCCAACTCCGCAGCCGCGACGATTTCGGTTCGTTGTGGTCGCTGGGCGTGAAAGCGACGTTCTAGCGAGGCTTCGTCTCAGACCACGGGACTACGGACCACACGACCACGGGACTTTTCGGAAACTTTACCTGCTCACAATGAAATCCGGAGTTCAAGGACTCCGCCTCCAGTGAACTTCATGCCTCGGTCATTTTTCTTTCGACGGCGCCGGGTCGGCGGCGCCTTCCTTCTTTTGCTTTCTGGTTACGGATTCGCCGCTGCGGCGAATCCGCCCAACCTCATCGTCATCCTCACCGACGACATGGGCTACGCCGATGTCGGCTGTTTCGGCGCCGTGGGGATTGCCACGCCGCACCTCGATCGCATGGCGGCCGAAGGTCGGCGGTTCACCAACTTCCATGTCCCGCAACCGGTGTGCTCGGCCTCGCGGGCCGGCCTGCTGACGGGATGTTATCCCAACCGCATCGGCATCCACATGGCCCTCGCCCCCGGCACCAAGCACGGCCTGAGCGAGGACGAGACTACGCTCGCTGAACTCGTGAAACAGCGGAGCTACGCCACCGGCATGGTGGGCAAATGGCACCTCGGCAGCCGTCCTCCGCTCCTGCCCACGTATCATGGATTCGATGACTATTTCGGTCTCCCCTACTCTAATGACATGTGGCCGCACAATCCCGAGGGGAAGCCGGGAGCCTATCCACCCTTGCCGCTCCTAGACGGCGAAAAACCTGTCAAGGTGGGCCTCACGCACCAGGATCAAGAACAACTCACGACGTGGTACACGGAGCGCGCCGTGCAGTTCATCGAGAAAAACCAGGCGCGCCCGTTCTTCCTCTACGTCGCGCATTCCATGCCGCATGTGCCGCTGCATGTGAGCAGCAAGTTTCGCGGCAGCTCCGCCCAAGGCCTCTACGGCGACGTGATTCAGGAAATCGACTGGTCGGTCGGTGAAATACTCGCGGCCCTGAAACGCACCGGCCTCGACGAGCGCACGCTCGTCATCTTCACCAGCGACAACGGCCCCTGGCTTCGCTTCGGGAACCATGGCGGTTCCGCCCGGCCGCTGCGCGAGGGCAAGGGCACGTGCTGGGAGGGCGGCACCCGCGTGCCCTGCATCATGCGCTGGCCGGGGAAACTCCCCGCCGGCACGACGAGCAACGAGATGCTTATGACAATCGACCTGCTGCCCACTGTCGCGAAACTCCTCGGGGCCGCGCTGCCTTCGCACCCGATCGACGGACTCGACGTCTGGCCGCTCATCGCCGGCCAGGCTGGCGCAAAAAACGCGCACGAAGCGTACGTCTTCTATTTTGAGAACAACGAACTCCAGGCCGTGACCGACAGCACCGGACGCTGGAAACTGCAATTTCCGCACACGTATCGCGGACTCGGCGACCGCCCGGGCGGACGCGACGGACTGCCCGTGACCTACGACATGGTCAAACTGAAGAACCAGGAACTCTTCGATCTCAACTCCGACATCGGCGAGAAAATCAACGTCGCCAGTCAGCACGTCGATATCGTCCAGCGACTCGAAGCCTTCGCCGAAAAGATGCGTGATCAACTCGGCGACACGCTGACCCAGCGCACGGGAAACGCCCTTCGCGAGCCCGGGCGGTTGCCCGGAGTCCCCGCCGGGAAATGACCATGGTGCGCCGACTCGATCACTCCGCGACGGCCCACTGTCCGACTGAACGGAGTCTCGTCATCCGCAGGTGAAATACCTCATTCTTTTTCCGCCAAGTCTCATCGCGGTGGCCGAATGGCGTCTGTTATCCTCGCACTTCTTCGCCATCGCCCCCGTCCTCAACGTCTCATGAAAACCTCCCTCCACCTCGCGCTGTTCATCTCGCTCGCCGTCCATGCGGCGGCGAGTCCGATCCGCGTGCTCTATCTCGGGACCGAGGACCGCGCGCCGCGCATGACCGCCCACGTGCTCATGCGCGACCTCGGCCGCGACGCCATCTGGTTCGACTACGTCTCCGATCCCGCCGACGTCACGCCCGAGTTTGCCGCCAAGTTCGACCTCGTCGTCCTCGACGCCCCGGCGGACGTTTTTGCGAAAGCTCTCGCCTCCGTACCCGCCGCCAAACGCATCGCCGCCTCCGCGCTCGGCGATTCGGTGACCCCGGATTTCGCCGTTTCCGCGAAGCCCAAGCTTCTCGCCGCCGCCGGCGTCCTGCGGGTCGCCGCGTGGGAAAATTTTCTCGCGCAGCGTGAGCCCGAGCAGCGCGAAGCCCGGCCGTCCATCGCGAACTACGAAAAACGCGCGCAGCCCGTCACGTTTCAATTCCCGCTCTCCGTCAAGGGCAGCGCCGAGCGTACGCAGGTCGCCCCCGATTTGCGGCTCGAATTGTTCGCTGCCGAGCCCGACATTTCCAAACCCATCTTCATGGCCTGGGACGAGCGCGGCCGCCTCTGGATCGCCGAGGCGCGCGACTACCCTCACGACGTGAAGCCCGACGGCCTGGGCAACGACAGTATCAAGATTTGCGAAGACACCAACGGCGACGGCCGCGCTGACAAATTCACCCTCTTCGCCGATCGACTGAACATTCCCACCGGCTTCACCTTCGCGAACGGCGGCATCGTCGTCGCGCAGCCTCCGCGTTTTCTCTTCCTCAAAGACACCAACGGAGACGACCAGGCCGATGTCCGCACGGAGATCATGACCGGCTGGGGCGTGAGCGACACCCACGCGCAGGCCAACAACCTCCACTACGGTTTCGACAACTGGCTCTACGGCTGCGTGGGCTACTCCGGTTTCAAGGGCAACATCGGCGGCGTGGACAAGCAGTTCGCGCAAGGCACCTACCGCTTCAAGGCCGACGGCTCCGCGCTCGAATTCCTCCACCAATTCACCAACAACTCCTGGGCACACAGCGCGAACGAGTTCGGCGACCAGTTCGGCGGTACCGCGAACAACGCCCCAATCTTCTTCGGCGGCATCCCCGCGACGATTCTGCCCAAAGGCACTCGCGCGATGACCGCCAAGCGGATCAACACCGAGGACAAGACCCACACCATCACGCCCAATTATCGCCAGGTGGATGTATTCGGCGGCTACACGGCAGCGGCTGGCAGTGCATTCATTTACTCGGATCGCCTCCCGGCCCGCCTGCAAGGGATGGCCATGATCTGCGAGCCCACGATGAAAAACATCGCGCTGTTCGACGTGCGACGCGATGGCGCCGGTTACGTGGCGAACGACAGCTTCAATCTCGTCGCGAGCAGCGATGAATGGATGTCACCGGTCTTCGCGGAAGTCGGCCCCGACGGCGCGGTGTGGTTCTCCGACTGGCAGAATTACATCATCCAGCACAATCCCACCCCGAGCCTCGAGCGCGGCGGCTACGCGTCGAAGACCGGCGTCGGCGGCGCGCACGAAAATCCCCTCCGTGACAATTCCCGCGGCCGCATCTATCGCGTCGTCTGGGATCAGGCGAAACCGGCCCCGATCACATCGCTCAAGGGCGCCACCACCGCGCAGCTCGTCGCCGCGCTCGGCGATGGCAACCAATTCTGGCGGCTCACCGCCCAGCGCCTCCTCGTCGAGGGCCGGCGGACCGACGCGGTACCCGCCCTTCGTCCGGCCGTCGCCGGCCGCGCGCCGCTCGCGGCGATTCACGCCCTCTGGACCCTCCACGGTCTCGGCGAACTCGACGAGGCCACGCACCGCGCCGGGTTGGTCCACTCCGACGCCGCCGTCCGTCGCAACGCCACCCGCGCGCTGGGCCGCGACGCCGGGGCCGTCTCGCGGTACTTCGGCTCGGCGGTGGTGAGCGACCCCGATCCGCTCACCAAACTCGCCGCGTTGGTGAAGCTCGCCGAGTTCCCCGCGACGAAACAAATCCAGACGGTCGTCGCCAGCCTCGTCCGCAGCCCGGCCAACCAGAAAGACGAGTGGCTCAGGGAGGCGACCCGCATTCTAGGCAAGATCCACGGCGCATCGATTTACCGCGAGGGACCGAATCTCCTCCCCAACCCCGGCTTCGAGATCAGCGGCAGCGATGGCCTGCCCGAAGGTTGGAAGCGCCGTGACTACGGCAACCGGGAGGCCAACAAGACCGCCGCATGGACCGTCGTCAGCTCCCCCAAGGATTTCCACGGCGGCACCCAGGCACTCCGCGTCATCACGCGCGGCGACGCGGACACCAGCCTCCACGCCGATGTGCCGCTGAAGCCGAATACGCCATATCGTCTCGCCGGTTGGGTGAAAACCCACGCGCTGCAGGGCAAAGTCAGCCTCAACATCCACGGCGCCCGCATCGAGACCGAAACGATCCGCCGTCGCGACACTGACTGGTCCGAACTCGATCTCGAGTTCAACAGCGGCGACCGGACCACCGCCAGCGTCAACATTTTGCACGTTGCCCGCGGCGATGCCTTCTTCGACGACGTGCGCCTGACCGAGCTCATCCCCGCCGACGACACCGCCAAACTCATCGCCGCCGACGCGAAGCGCGGCGAACAGCTCTTCCGAACGCATCCCGCGGCCTGCGTGCTCTGCCACGCCCTCCAGGGTCAGGGCAGCACCGTCGGCCCCGCGCTCGACGGCATCGCCACCCGCAGCACGCCCGCCGACATCCGCGAAAGTATGCTCGAACCCAGCAAAGTAATCGCAAAGGGTTTCGAGCAGTTCAAAATCTCACCCATGCCGCCGATGGGCGACATCTTCAACCCTCAGGAACTTTCCGACATCGAAGCCTTTCTCCTCACTCTAAAATAATTCATATCTGTCCAAAACCTGAAGCCTCCCTGTTTTCGGAGGCCCTGATTTCGGAGGGCCTGTTTTCGGAGGGCGCTGCTTCGTCAGCGCCGATCCGTTGACCCGGCGGCGACAAAGCGCCGCCCTCCGAAAAGCCCGTCTTCCGCCTTGCACCCAAGTCCGCCGCACCGCGCTCTCCGTCTCCCGGTCTCTCTCTCCCTCTCTTTCAATCTCCCCCTCTCCTCAGTCCCCCCATCTCCCCGTCTTCATCCACCTCCCATGACCAAAAAAATCAACATCGCCATCGTCGGCCTCGGTTTCGGCGCCGAATTTATTCCAATCTACCAGGGCCATCCCAACGCCAACCTCCTCGCGGTCTGCCAGCGCGACCCGAAAAAACTCAAGTCGATCCAGGACGCCTTCGGCATTCCGAAAGGCTACACCGACTACGACGAACTCCTCCGCGATCCCGAGATCGACGCGGTGCACATCAACACCCCGATTCCCGACCACGCCGCCCAGTCCATCAAGGCGCTCCAGGCCGGCAAACACGTCGCGTGCACCGTCCCGATGGCGACGTCGATCGCGGACTGCAAAAAGATCGTCGAGCTCACGAAAAAAACCGGCCTCCGCTACATGATGATGGAGACGGTCGTCTATGCCCGCGAATATCTCTACATCAAGGAACTCTACGACCGCGGCGAGCTGGGTAAAATCCAGTTCCTGCAGGCGAGCCACCAGCAGGACATGGACGGCTGGCCGAATTACTGGCCCGGCCTGCCACCAATGTGGTACGCGACCCACTGCGTCGGCCCGATGCTCGCGCTCACCGACGCGGTCGCGGAGTACGTTTCCTGCTTCGGCTCCGGCACGGTCCGCCCGGAACTCGTCAAGCACTACGGCTCGCCGTTTGCCGTCGAGACCGCGCACATCAAGTTCAAGGACTCCGATCTCACGGCCCGCATCATCCGCTCGCTCTTCGACGTTGCCCGCCAGTATCGCGAAAGCATCGATGTCTACGGTTCGAAAAAATCCTTCGAGTGGACCCTCGTCGAACATGAGCCGCACGTTCTCCACACCGCCAAGCTCCCCGAACACAAGATTCCCAAGAAAATCACGGTGCCCGACTACGCGAAACGCCTGCCCGCCGGAATTCGGAAGTTCACGACGAAGGGCGTCTACGATCTCGGCAAGAAGACCCACCTCAGCTTCACGCAGGGCGCCGGCCACGGCGGCTCGCATCCGCATCTCGCGCACGAGTTTCTCTCCGCGCTCGTCGAGGGCCGCGAATGTGCGCCCAATGCGGTGAAATCCGCCAACTGGACTTGCGTCGGCCTCTGCGCCCACGACTCGGCGCTCGCTGGCGGCAAGATCGTAAAGTTGCCGGCGTTTACCCAGGGGTAGTTCGCGCTTGTCCCACAATTCTGTTTCGGCAAATCCGCCTGTCGCCCGTCGGAGCGGCGGTTTCCCAACCGCCGAAGTACGCTTCGCGATCCGATTTTGGGCGGTCGGAAAGAGGGGCGCTTGCCCAAGCGCCCATGCATGTGTCGCTCATCGGCGGTTAGGCAACCGCCGCTCCCCCACGCCGCTGTACCTGCCCCCCGTTCCCTCACTTCGAGATAGACGGGCGCGCCCGAGTCGGCGAATCTCCGTCCCGTGGAAAAGCTCTCCACTCGTGTCTCGCTTCTTTTCTTGTTTGCCGGTCCCGCCCTCCGTGGCGCGCTGATCGCGTGGCTCGCGATTACCCTTTTCGGCACCACCGTCCTGGCGCAGTCCACGACGGGTGTCATCGTGGGAGAAGTCCTTGATGCGCGGACCGGCGCACCGCTGGTCGGTGCCGAGGTGCGCGCCTCCCGCGAACTCGCCACCGCCACCGGTCAGGACGGCGCCTTTTTTCTCCGGGGCGCCGCGCCCGGCGTCTACGAGCTCACGGTCAGCTATCTCGGCTTCCAGCCCGGTCGCGCCAGCGTGACCGTCGTGACCGGCCAGCGCGTGGAGCGAAACTTTCAATTGTCGTGGGATAGCGAGGTCGTCGCCCTCGCGGCCTTTCAGGTCACGGCCGAGCTCGATGCCGAGACGCGATCGAAAAACCGCGAACGCAACGCCGTCAGCCTCACCAACATCGTTTCATCGGATGCGCTTGGAAATCTCCCGGACACCCAGGTGGCCGATGCGCTGCGCCGCGTGCCCGGGATCTCCACCATCCGCACCCGCGGTGAGGGCGATACAATCGTGATTCGCGGCGCCGATCCGTCGCTGAACTCCATCAACCTCGACGGCGTCGCCATCCAGTCGAATGCCGACAACGGCCTCTCCGTCTCGCTCAACACCTTTCTCATCGATCAACTCGCCTCGATCACCGTCGTAAAGGCGCTCACGCCCGATCTGCCCGCCGACTCGATTGGCGGCTATGTGGATCTGCAGACGAAATCCCCGCTCGACTACAAGCAACCCGTCTTCGGCGTAAATGCGAACGCCGCCTACAACACGACCCGGCGCGAATTCAGCCCGCGCGCCGGCCTGACCTACCTCACCCAGTTCGGGCGGAACAAGCAGTTCGGCCTGAGCGCCACCGCCTCCTTCCAGCGAAGGTCCGCCGAGGCCTGGCGCGTCGAATCCGGCAGCTGGGTGCTCATCGCCGGGCCGGTCGTCACGCCCACCGCCACCTTCAGCAACGTCTACATTCCTTCGACCGTCGAGACCCGCACGAATCGCAACGACCGTGACCGCTACGGGCTCTCCCTCGGTTTCGATTGGAAGGTCTCGGCGGCGACCCGTCTCTACGCGAAGACCAATTTTGATCTGCAAGAGGAATATGAGCCCGGCGAACGCCAGCGACTCACCCTGGCCGCCACCGCCGCCGCGAACTTCGATCTGTCGAAGCCCTTCCTCGTGCGCGGCGCGGATGTGATCGAGGCCACGTCCCGGGGCCGCACCACCGCCACGGCGGAGCGCAGCATCACCTCGAAATTTCAGGACACGACCTCGGTCATCATGAAATTCGGCGGTCGCACCGATGCGGACAGACTGCACCTCGACTACTCGCTCGGCTACAGCCGCACGCACACGGACGTCGATCAGGTCTTCGCCACCTTCGTGAGGAGCAACGTCGACTATCGCTACACCCAGGTGAACGCCGTCCGCCCCCATTTCGACCCGGTGACGTCCATCGATGTGAACGACCCGGGGATCTACCCGCTGAACGGGCTCAACCTCACGTACAACCAGAAGGACTACGACCTCGTGGAGGTGAGACTCAACTCGGCCTACACCCTGAGCCTCGCCGGCCACCCGGTGACGATCAAGGTCGGCGCCTCCGGCAGCCACAGCAAGAAGGTGCGGGACGACGGACCGTTCAACTCCGTCAGCGGCACGCCCCTGCGCAGCGGCCCGCTCCTGCTCAATGATCCCCAAATCAAGCTGCGCCGCCTGCCGAACAATTTTCTCGAAGGCTACGACCTCGGCGTGGGACCCGAGGGAGAATCGACCCACGAGCTGGCGCGAAAGTTCTTCGACTCCGGCCAGCTCATTCTGGCAGCCGGCAGCGGCCTGATCCAAAACGACTACACGATTGAGCAGGACATCACGGCGGCCTACGCCTCGGGCGAGTTCAAGGCCGGCCCGGCCGCGACCGTGGTGGGCGCGCGTTTCGAGCGCACCGCCGACGACGGCACAGCGTTTGCCATCGGCAGCGGAACCGGCGCCACCACGACGCGGATCACCAATCATCGCAGCTATGATTTCGTCGCCCCAAACTTCAACACCCGGATCCGCTTTGGGGAAAAATGGCAGGCCCGGTTGGCCTACACCTGGACGATGCGCCGGCCCGGCTACGACTCCGCGGCACCGCGCACCACCTACAGCGTCAGCTCCGCCGGCGCGGTCACCGTCAACACGTTCAACCCGGACTTGAAGCAGGAGATGTCGCGCAACTTCGATGTCTCGCTGGAATACTATTTCAGCCGGGCGAACCGCGTCACGCTCGGCGCCTTCCTCAAACAACGCAGCGATACGCTGTTCTCCCGGGTGAGCACGCTGCCGTTTGCGGAGACGCCCGTCGAAGTGCAGGCCCTGCTCCAGAACGTTCCCGGCACGCAACTCGTCACGCTGACCGAACAGGCCAACGGGGGCGACGGTGAGATCCGCGGGATCGAGGCGGAATACCTGCATCGCCTGAGCTTTCTCCCCGGCCTGCTCCGCGGCCTGGCGTTCAACGCCAATTTTACCTACATCGATTCCGAGTGGACGCGCCTGCAAAACAACCTCCCGCGCACCACGCGCTTCCCGCAACAGTCGCGCACCACCGGCAACCTCGCCCTCGACTACACGCTCGGGAAATGGTTCGCCCGGACCTCGTACAACTGGCGCGCGAGCTTCCTGAGCTCGGTCAACACGAACCCCGACCTCAACCAGTACGGCGGCAACGCGGAGTCGATCGACCTGAAGGTCACCTACCAATTCCGCCCCAGCTGGTCGTTCCAATTTCAGGCCCAGAACATCAAGAACGACGCCGACGTCGTCTGGATCGGCTCGGCCCTGACCCGGCTGCGGCAATACGAGCGCTCCGGCGCCGATTATTCGTTCGGCGTAAACTGGAAGCGGTGAAGCCTCCTATCCGGTGATCCGACCAAACCCTCGCATGAAAATCTTCCGCCTGTTCGCCGCCGGCCTGCTGGTGTCATCGGGAGCCGGCGCCGAGCGCACCTTTGTTCCCGTCGTCCGACCTCCCGGATTTGTCAAAAACACGCCGATCGCGCTGCGCGCCGAACCGGGGATGCCCGCCATCCTCGGGGCGGATGGAAAATTCACGCCCCTCGGCCAGTATCTGCACGAGCTCGCCCGCGATGCCGGCAACGTCGAAGTTCATTTTCAGCATCTTTTCAGCGCCGAATCGAAAAACTGGCGCGACGTGCGCTCCCCCTTGTTCACCGGAACCGAGCCGATCATTCATGGCCATCGGCTGCCGCGACTGCTCCGGCCCTTCGTGCAGCTCATCCAAGGGGCGGACGAAATATCGCCGGCGCTGAAAATAGATCTCCTGACGCCGGCGTGGACCGCGAGGGTCGAGGGGATGTTTCGTTCGATGGTGAACGCCGACGGCCTGCTCGCGCGAGGCGACCAGGTCGGCACGATGGCGTTGAGCTTTCATTTCCTGCGGAGCGGCTGGGAGATGATGGGCCTCGATCCCTCCAAGATCTACCCGCTTCCGCAGGCGCAGGCCCTCCTCCGCACCCTGCTCACGTTCACCTACATCAACCACGCGGAAGATGCGTGGCTGCCGGCCAGCGCGGACTATCTCGCCTCCTGCCGCAAAGCGAATGCCGCGGCGAAATATCCGGCCGATGATATTCTGATTCGCGACGGCCAGGTCTTTTTCGCGGGCGGACTCTTCATCGGCTGGAAAAGCACCAGGCCCTCGCTGCACGCCACGTGGGACGCACTCGCGATCATCAACACCCTGTTCAGCTACCACCCCGAACCCAATCCCGCCGATCCCCGCTCCATTTTCCATCTCTGGCATCAGCTTTCTGAGCGCGAGCAACAGCCGGGCCGCAGCACGCTGCGCAGTCTGCGACGCAAACTCTGGCTCGACTACCGGGATCATCGCGGGCCGAGCTACTGCGTAATCGTCGGCGGCCGGCCCACGGAGGACATCGCCGCTCCGAGCGAAGCGGCGCGGCTCTTCGATCACGCCGGCTACGCGGAAAAAGACCTCGCCCATTGGGCGTACCTGAGTTGGGCGGAGATGTTTGGCGATCCGGAACGGAACACGACCAACGGGGTGCAAGCGCTCCTCGCAATCGTTGACGGCCGCGTGCTGGCCGAGCTCAAGACCCCCACCGCGCGGCAGAAACGACCGGGCGCACCGGGCCGCATCGACACCGGGGACTCCGAACGTTGACCAGGCGCAGTTCGCCCACCCCGACCGATTCGCCGGTGCCGCGGCGATAAACATCTATCCTTTGCGTCCGGCCGAATTTTCCGTTCACTCGGCGGCTCGATGATCGAAGTCTCGCAACTCACGCGCGTTTTCCGCACCTACAAAAAAGTCCCGGGCTTCTGGGGCGGCGTGAAGGGTCTCTTCCATCGCGAGTTTGAGGAAACCGCCGCAGCCAAGGACATCTCGTTCTCGATCAACGAGGGCGAGTTCGTCGGCTTTCTCGGGCCCAACGGCGCGGGTAAAACCACCACGCTCAAAATGCTGGCGGGCCTGATCTACCCGACGAGTGGCACCGCCCGGGTGGCCGGCTTCGATCCCACCAAACGCGAAAACGCCTACCGCCGCCTCTTCGCCCTCGTGTTGGGCCAGAAGAACCAGCTCTGGTGGGACCTGCCCGCCATCGAGTCATTCAATCTCTTTCGGGCGATCTACGCCATCCCGCCGGAGCAGTACAAGACGACGCTGGACGAACTCGTGACCCTGCTCGAGGTCGGCCCGAAACTGAATGTGATGGTGCGCGAACTCTCGCTCGGCGAGCGCATGAAGATGGAGCTCATTGCCGCGCTGTTGCACCAGCCGCGCGTGCTGTTTCTCGACGAACCGACCATCGGTCTCGACGTGGTGTCGCAAAAAAAGGTCCGCCAGTTCCTCCGCGACTACAACCGCCGCCACCGCGTCACGATCTTGCTCACAAGCCACTACATGGCCGACATCAAGGAACTCTGCGAGCGGGTCATCGTGATCCACAAAGGCCGCAAGATCTACGATGGCGCGCTCGACCGGCTCGAAAACGCGGGCGGTGCCCGGAAGAAGATCATCACGTTTGTGCCGGCGCTGAGCAGCGTCGAAGGACCGGCGGCAACGGCTGGCGTCGCGTTTCCCGACACCTGGCAGTCCCGCCTCGCGACCACCACCACCCGGGCCGACGATGGGAAATTCACGCTGGGTGTGCCCGGGGACAAGGTGGTCGCCGTTTCGCAGGAAATCCTCAGCACCGGACCCGTCGCCGACATCACGATCGAAGAGGTGCCGCTCGAAGACGTGATCGCGGAGCTATTCAGCGCGCAGGCGTAGTGGCGTCAGGTCCGGCCACTGCCATCGCCCGTCGAGCAGCGCGGCAACGAGGCGGCGGTGCGTTGCGGCGGTCTCTTCCACCGCCACCCGCAGCCCGCCCGCACTCGGCAGGGCCGCGACGGTCACTTTGTCTCGATCCGAACCACCCAACTGCTCGAGTCGACGCGCATCGGGAAAGCTGATGTGCCCATGGCGCAAGCGCAGTTCGTGCCGGAGCCGGAAATTTGTTTCCGCCAGATGGTGGTGCAACCAGCGCTGCGCCGCCAGCAGCTCACCGCGATCAATCTTCCGACGCGTGAAGACGTAATCGCAAACAAACGCCTCCGCGAGCTGGCGGACCGCGGCGGCGTCCAACCTCGCGGGAGAAACCTCCCGCGCCACCAGATCGTAAAGCCCGGCAAACTCTGCTGCTCCCTTGAGGATGGAATAACCTCCCGCCAGAACGGCCGACAGATCCGTCAAGGCTTGCCGGGCCGGCGGCTGGTCCGCCCACCGGCCGGCCGATACGAGCTGAGCCACCGACCGCAACGGGTCGACGGGAATGATCACCAGATCCAATTCCCCGAGCTCCGAAACCACCGTCGCTTTCCGCGCGCTGCCCAGCCGGCCGGTCCGATTGACGTACGCCAGGGGAGCCAGCCCGGGGGCCGTCAGCCACGCGCCATCGTCGAACATTTCGGGTCGCGAGGTTGCGATCTGGAAATCCCAGTCGGAAAATGCATCGGCCGCCGCCACCGCATCCGGGGCGCGCGCCCGCGAACCAATGAGCACGAGCAAATGGATGGACGGCTCGGTCGTCGCCCAAGCAATCAATTTCTCGCCCAGGCTTGGGTTGCTCACAATTTGCGCAGCGAGATGAGAATCTCGGTGCCCTCCATCCCCGGCCCCGCGTGAATCTCGCCATGATGGAGGCGCAGAATCTCCTTGGCGAGAAACACCCCCAGCCGCCCTAGATTCGGCACCGCATCCTCTTCCGGTTCGGGCAAAATTCCCTCCAGTTCGAGGTGTTTGCCCTTGAGCGACAGCAACGCGGTGAGTTCCGCGCCCGTGCCAGTCGAGCGCACCTTCAGGGCGAGCTCGCGCAAACCGCGATCCGGCCGATTCTCGCCAACCGTGCGAATCAACGCCCGCAACCCAAAATCGAGCAGCTTCCGGTTTGCCATCAACACCACCGGATCCGGGCCCACCTCGACCCTCAGTCCCAGCGAATGCCCGATCTGCTGCGCCAGTTCCTTCACATCCACCGGGGCCGCATCCGCCTCATGCAAGGTCTGCATCAGGGCGAGATTTCCATTCAACGCCTCCAGATGGACGACATCGGCCTTCATCGTCTCGAAATGCGCCGGAGTGACCGGGTGGTTCTCGCCCGCATGCCGGAAAGCCGCCAACGAGACCAACGCGTTGCCCAGCTCATGGCTCAGCGTCAGCGCAAGTTCGCGCAGCACATCCCGCCGCCCGGCTCGTTCCCGCAGCGCGGCATCGTGGACCTCTCCACTCGCTTCCTCCCAGAAGGCCCACACGCCGCCGGTTTCCGCGATCACTCCGGCGTTCGCCCGAAAGGGCTGGCCCTCGCCCGGGACGGCCCGACAGATCTCGCGGCTCCTCCGCGCCTGACCAATCAGGTCGCGCACGACCAACGGAACATGGCGGGGAGGGTTTTCGTTTGGACCGAGCACCAATGTGCCGGGCAGATATTTGGCCCCCAGGCTGGCCAGTTCCGCCAGGTGATTCAGCCGCGAAAATTGATTCGATTTGGTTAACGTGTGCCGCAGCAGCCGCGCCAGGTGAATCGCGCGTTCGCGGTCCGCCTCATCATAGGCCTGGCCATCGTCCCGCACCCCGAGCGCGATTAGGCCGAGCAGCCGGCCGTTGTCGTGCACCGGCACGAGCAGCCTTGCACCCCACAGCGCGAGCCGGTTGCGCACCGCGAGTTCCGCCACCGGATCGGCGGGCGTATCCCAGTTCGTGCCGTCGATCACCGCCGGATGCTGCTCGAAATACGCCACCAACGGATCATCGGCGGCAAAGAACGAGGTGCCGCGATCCGCCCGGAACCCGTCGGCCTCGCGTTGGAAAAAAACCGCGTGCGAGGCGCGCAGCAACTGGCGTGACGCCCGCCGGAATTCCGCCGTCAGTCGTTCCCGTGAATCGAGGTTCTCCACCGCACCCTCGATCAGATCCCAAAGTTCCGCCGCATCGGTCGGCAGAGCCCGGGGGGCCGGCCGCGGCGGCTCGGCCCGGCGGTTTTTCTCCGTCAGCATCTCGACCAGGGACTGCTTTTCGGCGACTTCCTCCACGAGCGGCAGGAGCTCGACCAGCCGCGACGCACTCTCCTCGTAGGACAAATAGGCTTTCGCCCGCCCGGCCAGCCGGGCCTGCCCGAATGGCAGGCTGTGCGGTTCGCCCACATAGATTGTCGGACAACGCACCAACGACAGGGGCAACGCGTCTTCACTCACCGCGTCGAGCACGACAACCGCCGCAAATCCCGGCGCGGTTCCGCCGGGAAACGTGTGTGCCCCCAGCCGCAAGACCACCCGACCGACCGGCAATTGCCGTTCCCACGCATCCGCGAGCGCGGTGTCTTGGGTGGCTAGGACTGCACTTGCCCCACAAAAGGGGCTGTAGCGCATCAATCGTCGGCGCTGCGGGCGCGCTTCCGGGTCAGGCCGATGATTTGAACCATGGCGCGAAACTGCGCGTAGCCTTTCCACAGGCACTCGTATCCAGGATTCCCAT
>SXGU01572583.1_pt1 | contig 26850 bp, 19 predicted proteins | sample 3174531 | NCBI WGS metagenome assembly SXGU01 (sample SAMN11356863, study PRJNA531348) | freshwater metagenome | isolation source: freshwater sample F1-140 | place: China: Fuxian Lake, Yuxi | collected 2017-12-25 | reverse complement strand
GCAGCGGCAGCCCTGATAGCCGAAATGGGCGTGGATCAGGCGGGCCTGCTCGCGGCGCAGGATCTGGGCGTAAAAGGGGTACTCCCCGGTCAGTTTGAGCCAGAGCCGGTTGGCGGCCCGCTTAGCCACGGGGTAAGTGCGGGCTGAGTACAGGTGCTCCACCGGGAACTGATCGAGGTTCTGGTCCTCTTGGGTAAGGACCACGGGGCGGTAGCGGCGCAGGCGGTTCAGCTGGCTGTACACCCACGAGCCATTGGGGTGCAGGTATGGGGTGGCGCAATGGCCCACGGTTTTCACTTTTGGCTCCCTCGGGCCGTCCTGCCCGCATCTCGTGGCTGGTGCTTGACATTTGTCCAGGCTGGATCTATAATCTCTGCGGTTTTTCGGCCTTTGACAAACCCCGGTTTCCCCGAGCCCTCCCTCCCCCTCCGGCTCTGGGTCCACAACCTCTGCAGACATCGACGAAGCCAACTAGCGCCCGTCCTATGGACCCCAGATTCCAGCAAGAAAAAGGCACCGGCATCTACACCGGCAACGAGCTGATCGTCAAGGGCGCCCTGGAGAGTGGGGTCGGCGAAATCACCGGCTATCCCGGGTCCCCGCTGGCCGAGGTCTTCGAGACCCTCGAAAACATCGCCGAGTTACTCAACGAAAACGGCATCGTCGCCCAGATCGCCAACAACGAGGCCCTGGCCGCCGCCCGCCTGAACGGGGCCCAGATGGAGGAGATCCGGGCCCTGGCAGTGATGAAGAGCGTCGGCCTGCATGTCGCCGCCGACGGCCTGGCCCTGGGCAATATGGCCGGCGCCCGCGCCGGCGCCGTGGTGGCCGTGGGCGACGACACCTGGTCCGAAGGCACCCAGGTGCCGGCCGATTCCCGCTTCCTCTCCCAACATCTGTACATGCCGGTGCTGGAACCGGCCACCTTCCAGGAGATCAAGGACTGGGTGGGCGAGGCCTTTGAGCTGTCGCAGGCCTCGCGTCTGTACCTCACCTTTCTGGTGACCTCCAACCAGGCCGACGGGGGCGGCAGCGTCGAGGTTCGCCCCAATCGCTTCTCCGAGCTCAACACCCGGCGCCGCACCACCCTCGACACCCGCACCATCTCCTCGGACGCGCGGGTGATCATCCCGCCCATCACTGCCCGCAAGGAGCAGGAGGTGGTACACGAGCGTTTCCCCCGGCTACTCGAGTTGGCCCGGCAGCGCGGCCTGAACCAGATCCTCTACCCAGAGGCCCGGCAGCCCCTGGGTTTTGTCACCTCCGGGCTGGCGTACGCCTACCTCGAACACGCCCTGCACCTGCTGGGCCTCACCGGGGTCTTCCCCATCCTCAAGCTGGGTGTCACCTACCCGGTGGACGGGGTGCTGGTGGGCCAATTCGCCGGCCGGGTGCAGCACCTGTGTGTGGTGGAGGAAAAACGCGCCTTCATCGAGCCCCAGGTGGCGGGCATCCTCACCCAGTTGCGGCAGACCGGCCAGTGCCTGGATACACACCTGTGGGGCAAGAACTTTCCCGGCGACCAGGACGGCTTTCCCCAGACCATGGGCCTGCACCCCTCGCTGGTGGTCCAGCACCTGGCACGGCTATTCGCCAGCCTCGAGGGCCTGGGACTGCCGGTGGACGGTCATAAGCTGGAGCGGGAACTGCGCCAGGCCCAGGCCGCCGAGTTGCAGATCGCCCCGGTTCCGGCGCGCACCCCCTCTTTTTGTCCGGGCTGCCCGCACCGCGATTCGGCCAGCGTGCTACAGCGCACTGCCGAGGATTTCACCGACCCGGCGTACATGGAAAAACAGGGCCGCCAGCCCTCCGACCTGGTCTTCCACGGCGACATCGGCTGCTACTCGATGCTCAAGTATGCCCCCTTCTCGCGGCTGATGCACAACCTCTCGGGTATGGGACTGGGCGGGGGCACTGGCGCCGGCATCGACCCCTTCATCGACAACAAGCAGCTGGTGTTCATGGGGGACTCGACCTTCTTCCACAGCGGCATGGCGGCCATCTCCGACTCGATCAAGAACCACCAGGACATCACCTACGTGATCCTCGACAACAAAACCACCGCCATGACCGGGCATCAGCCCACGCCCGGCACCGAGACCGATATCCTGGGCAAACCCACCTTCGCCCAGGATATCGAGCGGGTGGTGCGCGGTATGGCCGCAGGCGGCGAGACCTTCATCGCCCGCATGGACCCCTCGCAGCGCGACGAGTACCGCCGCCTGATCGAGGAGGCAGTGCTGCGGCCCGGGGTCAAGATCATCATCGCCGACAAGGAATGCGGCATCACCTACCACCGCCGCGAGCGCAGCCGGCGAGCCCTCGTGCTCAAGCAGCAAGGGTACCTGCCCGCCGAAGCGCATATCAACATCATCGAGGATGTCTGCGAGTACTGCCTCGAATGTACGCGGGGCACCGGCTGCAGCGGCCTGACCATCAAACCCACCGACTACGGCCCCAAGATCGCCATCGACCTCTCCTCCTGCGTGACCGACGGGGCCTGCACCCGGGTGGAGGTGCAGGGCGGGGACAAGACCTGCCCCTCCTTCGAGGAAGTCGCCATCCACCGCCGCGGCCCCCCCAAGATCGACCTGCCCGCCGTCGAGGTGGGCGAGCTGCCCCAGCCCGAATTCCGGCCGCTCGACGAGGTGTGGTACACCTACATCGCCGGGGTGGGCGGCATGGGTATCAACGTGGTGGCCTCGGTGCTGGCCCAGGCCGGCGCCCGCCAGGGCTACGCCGTGCGCCTGACCAACAAGAAGGGCCTGGCCATTCGCAACGGCTCGGTGTACTCCCATCTGAGTTTTGCCCCGGACCAGCGCATCCTCTCCTCCATCACCCCGTACGGAGGCGCCCAACTGCTGCTGGGCCTGGACCTGTTGGAGGCGGCCCGGGGCCTGGACCCGCGCGAGCGCCACAAGATCGCCAGCCCCGGCCGCACCCGCGCCATTGTCAATACCGCCCGCACCCCCACCATCAATACCCTGATCGGGGTGGACGAGTTTGCCACCGACGAGATCTCGGCCCTCATCGCCCGCCAGACCGGACCCGAGCTCTTTTGCGGTGCCGACCTCTTTGGGCTCTGCGAGCAGTATCTGGGCAACAAACTCTACGCCAACATCATGATGCTGGGCCTGGCCTACCAGTCCGGAACCTTACCCCTGGAGCTGGCCAACCTCGAGTGGGCGATCAAGGTGGCGGTGCGCCGGGACCTCGAGACCAACATGAAGGCCTTTGCCATGGGCCGCAGATTGGCGCTGGATCCCCAGTGTTTCGCCCGGCCCGAGACGCCCCCCACCTGCACCGGCCTCGTCGAGGAAAAGTGCGCCCAGCTGCGCCAGACCCACGGCGAAGCCGCCGCCCTCCACTACCGCCAACAGGTGGCCGCTGCCCTCGAGGGTCTGCAAGTGGATGAAGGCCTGCGCCGCCACTTTGCTCTGCGCATCTGCGACCTGACCCAATACGAGGACCACGCCTACGCCGGTCGCTACATCGACCTGGTCCGCAAGGTCTACGCCCAGGACCGGGCCCAGCACGGGTACGCCGCCACCCGCGCGGTGGTCCGCCAGCTGGCCAAGGTGATGGCGATCAAGGACGAGGTCTACGTGGCCCACCTGCTCACCTGCCCGGAGAAATACGAGCGCGACGCCCGACGCTACCACCTCGATCTGAAACGCGGCGACCGCATCGAGTACCGCCACCTGACCCGGCCCCACTTCCGCCTCTTTGGCCGCGACTTCCGGCCGGACATCAAGACCCGGGATTGGCAGTTGCGCCTGGTTAGCCGCATGAAATTCCTGCGCCGGCTCTTTGCTGGCTGGTGGCACCGAGAGGAAGTGGAGTTCCGCGACTGGTACGCCACCCTGGTCGAGCGCTTTGCCTACCAGAACCAGGCCGAGTACCGCACCTGGGTGCAGGTGCTCGAGTTGCCCGAGGAGGTGCGCGGCTACCGCGCCGTGCGCGACCCGAAAATGGCCGCCGCCCGCCGCCGCGCCGCCGAACTGCTGGACCAGCGCCCCCCGGCCAGGGCGCCCGGCACCCTCGAGATCGAGCCCGTGGCCCTTTCCTCCTCGGCGGCCTCGTGATCCGGCCCTATCACCCCGCCGATCTGGATGCCCTCAAGGAGATCACCGCCCTCTGTTTCGCCAAGGTCTCCATCGATGCCAACATCGAGGCCCAATTCGGCGCCATCGGTGGCCGCGACTGGCGCTGGCGCAAGCTGCGCCACATCGACCAGGACGTGCATGGGGAGCGGGCCGAGGGGGTCTTTGTCTGGGAGGAGGAAGGGCAGGTGCAGGGTTATATCACCACCCGCATCGACCCGGAGAGCAAAATCGGCTGGATTCCCAACCTGGCAGTGCGCCCCGAATACCAGAGCCGCGGCCTGGGCCGCAAACTGATGGACCACGCCCTCGACTATCTGCGCCAGCAGGGTATGGAGGCGGCCAAGATCGAGACCCTGGCCCAGAACGCCGTCGGCTCCCAGTTCTACCCCAGCACCGGTTTTCGCGAAGTAGCCCGCCAGATCCATTACCTCATGCGTTTGTGAGAGGCGCCAATGGACCCTAAGGAAGTGGCCGGCAAAAAAGCCGCCGAATACGTCAACGATGGCATGGTGGTCGGCTTGGGCACCGGCTCCACGGCCGTCCACCTGATCCGCGCCCTGGGTGAACGGGTGGCCCAGGGCCTGAAGATCCAGGCGATCCCCACCTCCGAGAGCTCGGCCCGGCTGGCCCGCGAGCTGGGCATCGAACTGATCAGCCTCGAGGAAAACCCCGTGGTGGACCTGACCATCGACGGGGCCGACGAGGTGGACCCCACCCTCCAGCTGATCAAAGGTCTAGGCGGGGCCCTGCTGCGCGAGAAGAGCGTCGCCGCCGCCGGCACCCACCGCATCATCATCGTCGATCCCTCCAAGCTGGTCTCCCACCTGGGCGCCCACGCCCCGCTGCCAGTGGAAGTGGTGCCCTTCGGCTGGCCGGTGGTGCAGCGTTTTATGGTCGAGGAGAAGATCATCGCCGACCTGCGCCTGCGGCCAGACGGCGACGAGCCCTTTGTCACCGACAACGGCAATTTCATCCTCGACTGTCGCTTTCCCCAGGGCATCTCCGACCCGGGCCAGACCGAGTCCTGGCTCAACCACCTGCCCGGGGTGGTGGAGAACGGCCTCTTCGTCAACCTGGCGGACATGGTGATCGTCGGCCACGACGACGGCACCTGCCGGCTGATGGAGCGGCGTTAGGCTCCCAGAAGGACACTGCCATGGATCTGCTGCTCTTCCTCCTCTTCTCCGCGCTGGTTCTCGCCATTGCCTACCGCTTTGTGGGCCGGAAACTGGCGGCGATCTTCAAGCTCAGCACTGCCGAGGACACCCCGGCCCACCAGTTGCGCGACGGCCTGGACTACGAGCCGGCCCGTGCCTCCTATCTTTTGCCCCAGCACTTCTCGGCCATCGCCGCTGCCGGCCCCATCGTCGGCCCCATCCTGGCGGGCCTCTATTTCGGCTGGGGGCCGGCCTGGCTGTGGATCATCTTGGGCTCCATCCTCATTGGCGGCATCCACGACTTCACCGCCCTGGTCGCCAGTGTGCGCCACCGCGCTCGCTCCATTGCCCAGGTGGTGCGCGAACACATGAACCCCCGCGCCCACCTGCTCTTCCTGGTCTTCATCTGGTTCGCCCTGGTCTACGTGATCATTGCCTTCACCGACGTGACCGCCGGCACCTTCGTGGCCCCAGCCAGCGCCGGCTCCGCCGATGCCCCCGGACCCGCGGTAGCTGCCTCTTCGGCCCTCTATCTGCTGCTGGCGGTGGCGATGGGCCTGGCCCTGCGCCACACCTCGCTCAGTCCGCTGCGGGCCAAACTCATCTTCCTGCCCCTGGTCTTTGTCGCCATCGTCGTTGGCCCCTATATGCCCATCGACCTGGGCGGTCTTTTCCCCGGCGCCAACCCGCAGGTGATCTGGGGCTACGTCTTGCTGATCTACTGTTTCGCCGCCGCCCTTTCCCCGGTCTGGGCCCTGCTGCAGCCGCGCGGGGAGTTGGGCGGCTACTTCCTCTACATCGTCATGATCGCCGGCGTGCTGGGCATCGCCATCGGCGGTCTGTCCGGCGACCTGCACATCGCCCAGCCCTTCTTCAAGGGCTGGGAGGGCACCGACTCCTTTGGCAACGCCGCGCCCCTCTTCCCCATCCTCTTCATCACCGTGGCCTGCGGGGCCTGCTCGGGTTTCCACAGCGTGGTGGCCAGCGGCACCACCAGCAAACAATTGCGCTGCGAAATGGACGCCCGGTCGGTGGGCTATGGCTCCATGCTGCTGGAGGCCTTCTTCGCCTGCCTGAGCCTGGCTACCCTGATGATCCTGGCCCAACCCAGCGGCGGCCCCAGCGCCATCTACGCCAAGGGCATCGCCACCTTTGCCGACCACGCCCTCTCGCCCATCCTGCCAGCCGGAGTGGACGCCAGCGCCCTGCTCTACCAGTTTGCGCTGCTGTGTTTCGCCACCTTTGTTGTCGACACCCTCGACGCCTGCACCCGCCTGGCCCGCTACGTGCTGATGGAACTCTTGGGCTGGACCTCGCGGCCCCAGGCCATCCTGGCCACCGCCCTCACCCTGGTGCTGCCGGCCCTGGCCCTGTCCATCCCGCGCGTCGAGTTTGCCGGTAAACCCCTGCCTCTGTACCAGGTCTTCTGGGGCATCTTCGGCAGCAGCAACCAACTTTTGGCTGCCCTCACCCTGCTGGGGGTGACGGTCTGGCTGGCCCGCAAAGGCCTGCCCTACTGGCTGGCCCTGGGTCCCACGATCTTCATGCTGGCCATGACCATGTGGAGCCTGCTGATCTCCATCGGCCCGTACCTGAGCCTGTGGCAGTTGGGCACGGCCATCGAACCTCTGCGCCACTTCCAGTTCCTCATCACCCTCTCGCTGGTTGTGCTAACCCTGTGGCTGATCGTCGAGGCCTTCATCACCTGGCGCACCCTGATCCGCCCGTCGCAGCGCCAACCCCAGGCGGCGATGGCCTGAGCTTTGCATCAAACACCAAGGCCCTGGATTCCACTGCGAACCCAGGGCCTTTCTCTTTTCCACCGCTTGGCTCACAAATTCTCGATCACCACCGGGTCCACTGCGTCGGCCAACTCGAAGCCGAACACCCGCGCGTAGAAATAGAGTTCCGCCTCCATCGCCCGCACAATGGTCTCGGCGCGGCGGAAACCGTGCTGCTCCCCCTCAAAGGGCAGGTACGCCACCGGCAATCCCTTGGCCCGCATAGCCTCCAGCATCATCTCGGCTTGGTTGGGCGGCACCACCTTGTCCTCCAGGCCCTGGAAGAGGATCAGCGGACAGGAAAGCCGCTCAGAGAAATGGATGGGCGAGCGCTCCCGGTACAGTTCCGCCCTTTCTGGGTACGGTCCGATCAGCCGGTCCAGGTACCGCGACTCGAACTTATGGGTGTCGCGGGTCATGGCCTCCAGATCGCTGATGCCGTAATGGCTGGCTCCTGCTTTGAACAGATCGAGGAAGGTGAGGGCGCACAGGGTGGTGTACCCCCCGGCGCTGCCGCCAGTGATGGCCAGCCTTTGTCCGTCTGCCAGGCCCTGTTCCACCAGGTACTGCGCCCCCTTGGCGCAGTCCTCCATATCTACCACCCCCCACTGCCCGTCTAGGCGCTGGCGGTACGCCCGACCGTACCCCGTGCTGCCCCCGTAGTTGACATCCAGCACCGCGATGCCTCGGCTGGTCCAGAACTGGATCTTGCAGTCAAAGGCTGTGGTGGTGGCGCTGGTGGGCCCGCCGTGGCTCATCACCAGCAAGGGCGGCTTCTCCCCCGGCGGCCCGGCAAAGTCCCGGTTGTGTGGCGGGTAGAAAAACCCATGCGCCTTCAGGCCCTTGCCGGTGGGAAACTCGATGGCCTGTGGGATCGACAAGTACCCAGGGTCCAGTTCCAGTGAGCGCGACCGACGCAACACCTCCAGCTTCCCGCTTTCCAGATCCAGGCGCACCAGCGAACGCGGCTCGGTGGGCGAGCCGCCGATAAAGACGGCAAATCCCGGGCCAGTCCGCAGCTCGGCGATCTCGGTGTACGGGCTATCAACAACCTTGCTCTCGCCGGTCTTCAGGTCTAGCATGGCCAGCTGCCAGCACCCCTGCCGCGTATAGGTGCAGACTAGCTGATGCTGCGAGGCAAAGGCATAGGTGGAGGGGGCAAAGACCCACTGCGGCCTGCCGAACTCTGCCTCCAGGGGCCATAGCGGCTCTACTTTTGCCGCTCGCCAGCAGTAGAGATTCCACCAGCTCGTGCGATCGGAGACCAAGTGCAACACCCCATCGGGAGACCACTCGGGCTGGAAGATGGACTCCTCCGGCCCGCCGGCCACTTGCTCGCCCCTGGCAATGGTTCCATCCCCGGCGAACTCCCCCACCCACAACTCGCAGCCGTCCCAGGGCATGTTAGGATGGTTCCAGGTGGTCCAGGCCAGGCGCGAGCCATCGGGACTGAGGCGGGGGAAGGCGTAGAAATCGTTTCCCGAAACCAGCACCTGGCTTTCCCCGCTGCACAAATCCACCGCCGCGATGGTGTTCACTGCCTCGCCCTGACCGGTGTGATCCTCGCGCACGCAGTACAGGCACTGCCGCGGCGAGTCTACCACCCCGTCGGCGTAGCGCCACGCCCCTTCCGGGGTGAGTGGCTGCGGCGGCGCGCCGGGTGCGACACGGTACAGCCGCTGGTCGGCAAAGTTGGCGCAGTACACCACCTGCCCGTACACCGCGTACGCCCCGCCCCCATACTCGTGGACCCGGGTGCGCACGTTAAAAGGTGCCGGGGTACACTCGCTGATTTGCCCATCACCACTGCGCCGCATCAGCACACAGCGCCCCCCTTCGCTTGGCCGCGACTCGATCCAGTAGATCTCTTTACCGACCAGGCGCACACTGCCCAGAGTCACGACCTCAGTGACCAGAGCCTGGGCACTGACGGGGGATTTCCAGGAACCGTATGGTGTGGTTTTCATGCGGCTATTCCCTCAGAACTTCGCGTCGATCTTCAGCGCCACCTTGGAGGAGGGATCCCCTTCTTCGTCTATCCCGTAAAAGACCTGCGCTCCTAGGTCGATGTTGCGGTTGTAGGCGTACAGGAGACCCGTCGAGGCTTGGAAGTAGGTGCCGGCAAACCGATATTCCAGGCCTTGCTCCAAGTCTATATCCAGCAGGTCGGAATCATAGGTTTCGAAGAACATATTCCACCTCAATCCGTCCTTCAGATAGTTGCTCAGGTCGTAATTCCCCTGTAGATAAAACCCCCTGGTTGCAATATCGATGTCTTCGTTGTCGATGGTGATGAATTCACCTAGCAAGGTGAGACTATAGGTAGCGCGGTAGCGATAGGACAGACCGAGCGCATGTGATGGCTCTGCATCTCGCCCCACATCGTGCAGGTACACATTGGCCGCCAGGTCTAGAGGGCCCAGGCTCCTCCCCAGTACGGCAACGGCGTCCTTGAAGTTGTCGACGTCTTTGTTGGTAAAGGTGTTCTCCCCCTGAAGCATCCCGAACTGGTACTCAGTGCCCCACGCATCACCAAAGACCACAAATCCCAGATCAGTCCTTCTCAGGGCAACACCGAGGGATACGGGATCTGTTTTCAAGGCGCTGAGATTCCTGAACAGGGAGTAGTCGTCCCAGAAGCCAAAGGGATTGCGGACCCGCCCCAATCTGACGCCAGACCTGTCCCCGAAGCGGAAATTGATCTGCGCTCGTTCAAAGCTGGCTTTTTCGCTGGCCCGGTCCAATTCGCGGATCTTGGCGCCGATGAGCTGGCCTATCTGTACCTTGCGCTCGTCCGCCTCTTCCAGGCCCATGCCCTCCAGCGCCTCGGCGATGGTCAGATACCCTCCTAACAGGTAGAGATCAGAGGTCAGGGGTTGGTACTCGATGATGAAATCGGTCTTAGCACCTAGACTGCCTTCGAGATTGAGAAAGAGGTTATTGAAATAGAACCTGCTCCGTTCCTTGCCGTCCTCGCGGATAGAGTCGGTGAAGTTGAGCAGATAAATAGCCTCCATCCTTCCCGAGAGGAGCAGCTCGTCGATAACCTCGATGCTGTCTGGCTCCGACGAAAGCTGGCTTTCTGCCAAGGCTTCCCTCAGGCCCAAAGGAAAAAGCGCCTGGATCAGGATCAGGGCCGCAGCCAGGGACAACTTCGCTGTGAAAACCCTATTTCTCATGGAATTCCCCGTCCTTGTACCGTTTCAGGATAACCTTGGCCACCGCCGCCCTGGACTCGCCTTTTGCCAAAAGTTCGCCGATGGCTTTTGACAGGTCCCTGGGTTTGAGCGCGATGGTGGTCCCCTGGGAGATGTACACGTCCTCGAGGTATGTCTGCAGCTTCATGGTGGTGAAGCGCGCCTGGTCTCTGTTGTCCTTCTCGACCAGGCTCAGTATCTTGGTCAGGGACTTTACGGAGTTTACCCTGGCGACCTCGGGCAGGGTCTGGGCCGTAGCGGCGCAGACGCTCAGCAGGACAAGTAGGACGATGAATTTGCCCCTGGCCTCGCGGTACAATTGGCTCGCCCTGCGCATCAAATACAAGATCCTGGGCTCGGTGCTGGCGGTTTTCATCCTCATCTACAGCGCCACCCTGAGTTATATCTACAGCCATCTCAAGCAGGACCTGCTGCACTCAGCCCGTCAGGAGGCCTTGAGCACCACCCAGATGCTGGCCGCCACCTTGTATCGCAACTACGAAGTCGACAGCGACAGCAGGGAGATCCAGAGCTTCATCCTGGGCGCCGTGACCTACAATACCAAGCTCTTGGAAATCAGCGTCATCGATCGGAACCTGGAGGTAGTCAGCAGCACCGAAGATGAGAAGCTGTTTGCGGCTGCAGTGGGCCAAAGGTATACCGAGGCGCTGGAGAATACAAGCTCCATCCAGTTGCTGGCCGAGGAGCCAACGCCCTATATCAATATCGTCTATCCCATTTCCGCTGGCCCCGATACGGGAAATTACGTGACCGGCGCGGTGGAGTTGAGATCCAGCCTGCAAACCCAGTTCCAGTACCTGGCCAGTATCCGCACCAACACCTTGGGTGCAGGCGTGGCTATTCTGATCGGCATCTCGCTGGTGATCACCCTGTTGTCCCAGTCCATTACCCGGCCCATTCGCAACCTCTACACCGGCATGGGCAGGGTTAACAAGGGGGACCTGAACATTCAGGTGCCCGTGGTCAGCAGGGATGAGATCGGCTACCTGACCACCACCTTCAACGACATGGTCGGTTCCCTTCGCGTCTCGAATGAGCGGATCAGGGCGATGATGGAATCGTCCAGGCGCTTTGTCCCCGACCAGTTCCTGACCGCTCTGGGCAAAAACGACATCACCGATGTGCGGCTCGGAGACGCCATTCTCAGAGATATGACGGTTTTGTTCATGGATATCCGCAACTTCACGGACATGTCCGAGCATATGTCAGCAGACGAGAATCTGCTCTTTCTCAACTCTCTGTTAGAAAACGTGCTGCCGGCCATTGAAGAATACCGCGGCTTTATCGACAAGTACATGGGCGACGCGGTCATGGCCCTTTTCCCCGACAAACCCGACCACGCCCTGCTGGCGGCCATTGCCCTGCGCCAGGGCATGGCGGTTTACAATCGAGAACGGGACGAGCGAGGATACCCCAAAGTAGAGGTCGGGGTGGGCATCAACTCCGGCGAGTTGATCCTGGGAACCCTCGGCTCGGCCAGCCGCATCGACACCACCGTGATCGGCAGCACCGTGAATATCGCGGCACGGCTGGAAAAGCTGACCAAGGAATACAAAGTCCCCATCATCCTGCCCGAAGAGGTCTTCCTCGCCATGGATCCTTCGACCAGAAACCTGGGACACACCAGGAGCCTGGGCCCGGTCAAAATCAGAGGTATAGAAAAGGAGATGCAACTGATTGGTGTGCTGGCCTGACGACCAGCAGTGTTGCTAAAGCGCGTGCCGGTAGTACCGCCCGTAATCGTTCACCAACAGGTGCAGGGGCGCCTCGTCCTCCTCGATGGCGGGGAAGCGGCCCACCCCACCGAAGAAGCAGTTGTCGGTATTGTCGTCGTTGACCTTGGAGACCTCGCCCACCAGCACCCGCTCCTCTACCCCCCAGAACTTGTGGTAGCAGTGGGGCTCCAGGGTGATGCTCTCGCCGGGTTTGAGCACTACGGTGGTGCCGGCCTCTACGGTCCGCGATTCGCCGTCCAGGCTGACCTGCACCGGGGTTTGGGCCAAGGTTTCGTCCGAGGCAGCGTTATAGAGCTGTACCGCCAGCTGGCCGCCACCCCGGTTGATGATGTCCTCGGTCTTGAACCAGTGGAAGTGCATGGGGGTGACCTGGTCCACCCCGACCACCAGGATCTTCTCGCAGTAGTTCTTGCCCTGGCCGCCCGGTTCGCCATTGCGCAGGGTGAAGACAAAGAGCCCGATACGCTCGTAGTCCTCCTGGCCAAAGTCGGTGATGTCCCAGCCCAGGCGCCGGTCGGCGATCTGGCGCACCTCCGCCCCGCGCCGGCCCCATTCCTCGGGGGTCCAGTAGGCAAAGGGGGGCAGATGGAACTGGTGCCGCCGCAGAAAGGCGTCGGCCTCCCGCATGATGGTGTTGATCCGCGAACGTTTCATGCTGCGCCTCCCTTCTGGAGCAGATCGCCCAAGGTCTGCAGGAACTGTGCCGCCAGCACCCCGTCGGCCACCCGGTGGTCCACACTCAGGCTCAGGCGCAGCTGCGGCACCAGGTGTATACCCCCCTGCCGCACCACCACCTGCTCGGCCACCCGGCCCACGGCCAGCATGGCGCTCTGCGCCGGGTCCACCAGCGCCTCGAATTCGTCGATGCCGTACATGCCGAGGTTGCTGATGCTCAGGGCCGCCGCTGCCGCGTCCTGTTGGGTCAGCGCCCCGCGCCTGCCCCGCTCCACGGCCCCGCGCACCTGGGCCACCAGCCCGGACAGGGGCAGTGTGTCCGGTTCGGGGATGGTGGCCACCAGCAGATTGTCCTCGGCGGCGATCACCAACCCCACGTTGGGCCGTTGGTAGCTCCTGTACTGCGGCCCCGCCTCCAGCCACACCCGGTTGAGCTGTGGGTGGGCGCGCAGAGCCCGGGCAGCGGCCCGCAGGATCAGATGGGTGTAGGTGAGCCCCTCCAGGCCAGCGGCCCGCTCTTGCTCGAGAGACACGCGGGCCTGATCCATATCCACCCCGAGGGTCAGGCGGATCTGCGGCACCTCCCGCGCGGATTGCAGCACCCGCTGGGCGATGCGCTGGCGGTGTCTGGGCACTGGACTGTCGCTGTAGGCAGGTCCGCTGTCCGCCGCGATGAGCGCCTCCACGTCCTTCTTCTCGATGCGCCCGCCCGGCCCGCTGCCGCGCACCTGCGCCAGGTCGATGCCCTGCTCGCGGGCCAGGTGGCGGGCGACCGGCGTGGCCACCACCTTCGCGAAAGGAGGGGCAACCTGCTTTTCCCCACTCGGCAGTGCCTGGCTCGGGGCTTGGACCGGGGCAACCACGTCCACCTGCTCCCCAGCCTTGCCCACGTACGCAATTACCGCCCCGGCCTCGGCGCTTTCCCCTTCGGCACAGGTGATCGTCAACAATATCCCGGCAACAGCGGCCTCGACCTCCAGGGTCGCCTTGTCGGTCTCGATCTCCAGCAGCGGCTCGCCGGCTTTGATGGCCTCGCCCTCGGCCTTGAGCCAGCGCAGGATGCGCAATTCGTCGGAGGTCTGCCCCAGCGCCGGCATGCGTATTTCGGTGGCCATGTGTGCTCTCTATTAAAACAGGTGGCGGATGGTCTGGACGATGCGCTCGGTGCTGGGCACCACCTCCTGCTCCATGATCGGGGCAAAGGGCAGGGGCACGTCGGCAGTGGCGATGCGTTTGATCGGCGCCTCCAGGCTAAAGAGGCACTCGTCTGCGGCCCGCGCCGCCACCTCGGCGCCCCAGCCCCCAGTGAGGGTGTCCTCGTGTACGATGACTAGTCGGCCGGTCTTGCGCACCGAAGCCCACAGGGTCTCGGTATCGAGGGGATTGAGGGTGAGGGGGTCGATCACCTCGCAGGAGATCCCCTCGCCGGCGAGGATCTGGGCGGCGGCCAGGGCGCGGTACAGGCTGATATGGGTGGCGACGACAGTGACCTGCTCGCCGGGACGCTTGATCACCGCCTTGCCGATGGGGAAGAGATACTCCTCCTCGGGCACGTGGCAGGTCAGTTCGATGCCCCCGGCCATAGCCCTGCCCTTGCTGCCGTAGAGCATCTTGTGCTCGAAGATCAGCACCGGGTTGCCGTCGCGCACCGCGCTCTTGAGCAGGCCTTTGGCGTGGTACGCATCGGAGATACAAACCACCTTGAGGCCGGGCACATGGATGAAGAAACTCTCCGGGCACTGGCCGTGCTGAGCCCCGCGGTTGGTGGTGCCCACCGGGGCGCGCATGACCATCGGCACGCTGAGTTTGCCACCCGACATATAACGCATCTTGGCGGCCTGGTTGACCAGTTCGTCCATACACTCGAAGAGGAAGTCGGAGTACTGCATGTCGGCGATGGGGCGCATGCCCATCAGCGCCGCCCCGGTGGCCGCCCCGGCGATCACCTTCTCGCTGATGGGGGTGTCGATGATGCGCTCGTGCCCGAACTGCTCGGGCAGGCCCAGGTACACCCCGAAGGCGCCGCCGAACCCACCTTCCACGCCGATATCCTCGCCGATGAGGAACACCGACTCGTCGCGGCGCATCTCCTCGGCGATGGCCTCGCGCAGGGCCTCGGCGATGGTCAACCGGCGCTCGCCGCTTTTCTGCTCGCTCATATCAACACGTCCTCGTAGGCCTGGGCCGGGGTGGGATCTGGGGATTGGCGGGCGAATTCCACCGCCTCGTCCAGTTCGGCAACCACTTCTTCCTCTACCACAGCCAACTCCGCCTCGCTGAGCCGGCTGGCCGCAACCAGCCTACCCCCCAGACCCGGAATGGGGTCCCTGGCCAGCCACTCGGCCTCCTCGGCCTTGGTGCGGTACCCGCGCGCGTCGCTGCGGCTGTGGCCGGTGAAACGGTAGGTCTTGCACTCGATGAGGGTAGGACCTTGCCCGCTGCGAGCGGCCTCAACGGCCTGGGCAGTGGCCCGGCGCACCGCCAGCACATCCATGCCGTCGACGATCTGGGCCGGCACCCGGTACGCCGCGGCGCGTTCGGCCACGTCCACCACCGGCGAGACCTGGTGGTACGCGGTGGAGGCGCCGTAGAGGTTGTTCTCGCAGACAAAGACGATGGGCAGCTTCTGCACCGCGGCGAAGTTCAGGCCCTCGTGGAAGGCCCCCTCGTTGGTGGCCCCGTCGCCGAAGAAACACACGGCCACCTGGCTGGTCTTGCGCAACTTGAAACTCAACCCCAGGCCAGTGACCACGGTGTTGCCGCCCCCGACAATGGCGATGGCCGGCAGCATGCCCACTGCCGGATCGCCAAAATGCATGGACCCCCCCTTGCCCCGGCAGCAGCCGGTTTCCTTGCCGTAGAGCTCGGCCATGGCGGCGCGGCTGCTGACGCCCTTGGCCAAGGCGTGGCCGTGGGGCCGGTGGGTGGAGGTGATCCAGTCATCGGTATTGAGGCAAGCGCACACTCCGACCGCCACCGCCTCCTGCCCCTGGTACTGGTGCAGGGTGCCGGCCAGCTCGCCCTGCAAAAAGAGGTGGTACACCCGGTCCTCGAAACGCCGCAACAGCACCAGCTTGCGGTACAGGCCGCGCAGGTGTCCGGTGCTGAGTCCGTCGAAATCGTCTGTGGTCATGTTCTCCTCTGTCTGTTGTTCATCCCCAGGCCTTCCCGCTGCCGCCGTACAGTTTTATCAGCCTCCGCACCTCAGCGGTCATGGCGGCTTTGCCGGCACTGAGCAGATCGGTCTCTTTATGTGACCCCAGCACCTGATGGGGGTCCACCCGCTCGGGCCAGGCCGCCACCTGCGCCCGCACTGCCTCCATAAAGCGCTTTTTCAGCATGGTCCCCACATTGAACTTCGCCACCCCGCCGGCGATGGCGCGCGGCACGGCCTGGGGCGGAAAACTGGTGCCTCCGTGCATCACCAGGGGCAGACCCACGCTCTGGTATATTGCTTCGAGATGGTCCAGATCAACCGGCGCGTACCCGGCGGTGAGCAGGTGTACGTTGCCCACCGATACCGCCAGGCAGTCGATGCCGGTGTGGCGGGCGAATTCGGCGGCCTGTTCCGGGTCGGTGAGGGCCGCGGCCGAGTCGTCGATCCCTCCCTCCACCGCGTCCGGTAGCCGCCCCAATTCGGCCTCCACACTTGCCCCACGCGTATGGGCATAGGCCACCAACTCGGCAATCTCCGCCACTGCCCTTCCCCATGCCCAGGCCGAACTGTCCATCATCACCGCGTTGAACCCGGCGTCGAGGCCCCTTTTGGCTTGTGCGAGGGAGTGGGCCTCGTTCAGCAGCAGCGCTACCGGCACCCGCGCCCGCCGGGCCAGGGACAATCCCGTGCCGGCCAGCATCTCGATGCCGCCGGCGTCCAGCCATCCCCCGTCCGCCATCATGCAGCCGAAACCCAGGATGACTGGCGCTTGCTCTGCCTCAGCCGCCTCCAACACCGCTTCGAGCGAGTAGCTGTCCCAGGCCTCAAAGTACCCCACCGCGTACCCGCCGGCACGGGCCTGCGCAAAGAGATCGGTCATCGGCACCAGAGGCATCAGCGGTCCTTCAGAAAAACCTCGGCCTCGGCCCAGGTGAATACCCCCGGCGTACACCCCAGCTTGGTGCAGCACGAAGCCCCCACCGCACTGGCCAGGCGCAGACAGTCGCCCAACTCCCAGTTGCGCACCAGGCCGGCGATCAGGCCGGCGGCAAAAGCGTCCCCCGCCCCGGAGCCGTCGACCATGGGTACTGCGAAGGCCGGCAGTTCCATGGTCTGGCCGGCACGGGCCAATAGCACCCCTCGCTCACCCCGGGTGATGATCGCCGCCCCGCAGCCCGCTGCCAGCAGGCGTTCGGCCTGGGCTCGGGGCTCCTGCTCGCCGGTGAGCAGCGCGGCCTCGTGGTCGTTGGGGGTGAAAAAATCCACCTCCGGCAGCACCGGCGCCAGCGCCGCCCAGCCATCGCCGCCCTCGGTCACCACCACGTCCAGCACGGTCTTCACCCCCTGCCCGCGCGCAAAAGCCAGCAACTCCCGGAACATCCCCACGTCGAAACCAGGCAGGATCAGGTACCCGCCCACGTAGAAGACCTTGGCCCCGGCGACCTGCTCGCGGGATATATCATCCACCCGAAAGTCGGCGTTGGCCCCAAAGGTGTGGAGGTAGCGGCGGTCGTCCCCGGTTACGGGCAGGATCACCGTCTCCGAGGTGCCCAGGCGCTCGGAGCGCCGCAGCCCGGCCGTGTCCACTCCCTTGCCCCGGAGATCCCGCTCGACGAACTCCCCCCCCGCGTCGCGGCCCACCATGCCCACCACCCCCGCTTGCACCCCGAGCTTTCGCAGGCAGGTGGCGGTATTGGCAGCACAGCCACCCGAGTCGTGCCAGAAAGTGCCGGTGGCCATCAGTTCCCCGGCCGCCGGCAGGCGCGGCAGGGGCGGCACAAAGGTATCGGCCACCAGCACCCCGGCGCAGACCACTTCGACCTTGTTCATCTCAAACTCCCGCGGCGCGCAGCCGGCTCTTGTCGATCACCCTGTCGGGCTGGTTCGGGCCTTGCTCAGGGAACACGCAGCACCACCCTGAAGGTCTTGATCTCAAAGGGGCCGAGGTCGAAGACCAGCGTGTTCCCCGCGCAGTCGATGGGCCGCGCCTCTTTCTCGATCAGGTTGGTCTCCTCTGCCTTGGCCAGCGGAAAAGCGAAGTGCAGCTGCACCCCGGCCTGGCCCTGGCCTGCGGTTTCGTATACCCGCACCACGGTGCCCTCGGCGCCTTGGCGCACCGCCGACACCGCCACATGCTCGCCCTCGAGCTCGATCAGGCTGAAGCGCCGGGGAAGGCGGCCCGGGTGGTTGGTGGTCTTGAGGCCCAGCAGCGGCCGGTTGAACTCGGCGCCTCGCCGGCTGAGCTGGGCCTGGCGCCAATCGCCCGCGTGCGGCGCCAGCGCGTAGTCGAACTCGTGCCGCACCCCCAGCTCGTACCCGTCGGTGGTCTTGGTCTTGTTGTCCCAGCCACCGCCCTCGCCGTAACCCTCCTTGAGCGCCGTGGCCTTGAGCAGGGAGAGCATCATCACCCCGTTTTCCACATTGTTGCCGGGCAGCCCCCGGTTGAGCACCGCGATGCCCTGTTCGCCGTCGCCGTAGTCCATCCAGTGCTGGGCCGCGAACTCCCCCGAGGGCCGCTCGATGGCCCCGAAGGGGATCTCCTGGGTGATGGTGCCCTCGGGCAGGCTGGTGGGCAGGGCCACGCGATAGCGCACCCGCTCGTCCTCGTTGACCAGGGTGGTGTGGATGTCGATGCGCGGCAAGCCGGCATAGAGCCGGATACGGGTGGCGAAGAACCCTTTGCCAAAGGCGAAGTTCACATTGTATTCCAGGCGGGCAAAACCCCGCCTCACCCGACCGTCCCCCCCGTAGTGGTGCGAGAAGGCGGCGCGGCTGTCCCCCTCAGTCGGCAGGGGGTGCAGGCGGTTCATGGGATATAGCGCGTCCCCCTTGCAGTGGCCATTGTACTCCCAGAAGTTGCCGTTATCCAGTTCGCGGACCACCGTGTTGCCGTAGGGCCTGGCCGGGTCGATCACCTCCCAGCCGGTGCGCTTGTCGCGCAGGCTGCGGATGGCCCCGTTCCACGAGTCCACCTCCAGGCGGAAGAACTCGTTCTCCAGCACGTCGGTGTGTACGTCGGCGGTGATGAAGGTCACCTGGTTGGTGGACAGGGTCGAGGCGGCCGGCAGGGCCGCCGCCGGGAAGGCCCGGTACACCTCGTACCCCAGGGCCGGCACATCCCTGGCGACAAAGAGCACCGTGGCCCGTTTGACGCCGCCGGTCTCGTAGCGCTCGCAGGCGATCAGATCGCTGGCCATAACCTTGCCGGCGCTGTCGCGGATCTCGACCTCGAAGACGTCCTGCTCGGCAAAACCGATCCGGAACTCCACCGCGTCGTCCCGCGCCCAGCCCAGCGGATTGAAGACCACCAGGGGGATGCCCTCGCCGCTGGTGTCGATCTGGCCGAGCAGCTGGTCGAAGGACTGCTCCAGGCTCTGCTCCGCGCGGGCTGCCGCGGCTTTGTACCGGTCGATGGTGTGGTGGTACACCTTGTCCACATGGGAACCACAGATGATGTCGTGGAACTGGTTGAAGAGCACCCCCTCCCAGGTCTGGGCCAGCTGCGCCGCCTGCGAAACCCCGCCCAGCAGCACCGCCAGGGCATCGGCCAGTTCGGCATTGACCAGGGCGTTCTCCACCTTGCGGTTCCACTGCTTGACCCCGATGCGGGCGCTGTAACAGCCCTGGAAAACCGGGTTGAGGTCTCCCTGCCGGGTGGGGAACTCGTAGTGGTCCTTGACCAGATCGAAGTATTCCTTCGGGGTGGCGATGCGGAATTCGAGGTCGTCGTAGGCCTGGTTGTACTCGGCGAAGATGCGGGAGACATGGGGCTGGATATGGGTCAGGTCCGCACCGCTGACCGCCAACAGGTGCGGGGTGGCGGCGTGTTTTTTCAGCAGCGCCAGGCGCAGGTCCACAAACTTCTTGAACTCGTGCAGGTTTCCGGGCGCCGGGTAGAGCACACAATAGGTGCTGCGCTCCCAGTGACAGAAGAGCCGGGTCCCGTCCAGGCCCTGCCACCAGTATTCGGTGGGGCCGTCGAAATCCCCCAGGCGCTGGAAGACGTTGTACTCGAAGCCGCACTTGGCCATCAATTGCGGGATCTGCGGATGCTGGCCAAAGGTGTCGAGCAGCCAGCCGGAACGCACCTCCACCCCGAGTTCGCGCTCGGCCCAGCCCTTGCCGGCCAGCACCTGGCGGATGAAGGACTCCCCCGAGGGGATGTTGACGTCGGGCATGGCGTACATGCCGCAGGTGATCTCCAGACGCCCGGCGCGGATCATCTCCTCCACAAAGGGCCGCTGCTCGGGATGGTTGCGCAGGAAAGGTTCGATATAACAGATCTGGTCCAGCACGAACTTGAACTGCGGGTCGGCCCGCATCGCCGCCAGGGCCCCCAACGCCACCGAATAGCCGATCTCGAAGGTCTCGTCGCGGGTGAGGAAAACCTCGGCGTCGTAGTGGGTGTGCGGCACGTAGTGCACGATTCGTTTCATTGGCTCAGGCCTTTCGGCAGAGGAGGAGGCGCGTCGAAGTAGGCCGGACCGGCAAAGTGGGGGAACATGCCCAGCGGGTCTGCGTCCCGCTCTTCCCAAACCAACCCGGTCTCGCAATAGGAGGTGGAGCCGTGACCCGGCGGGTTGAACTCGGGATGGGAGAGCAGGTCGGCCCGCCACCAGGCGCTGCGGTGGCGGAAGCAAATGCCCTTGTCCATGATCTGCTCGGCGAATTGGACCATGTGGGGAAAGCCCCGCTGGAACGCTGCCCCCGGCCCGAATTGCAGCAAGGCCCCCAGGCCGGCACCTTCCCGCTGGATCTCGGAAATGGACAGGGGCGCCCCGTTTTTCCAGGCGATGGCGTCGCTGTTGGGGTCTACCATCACCCACTTCCCGTACTCTTCCATCCACACCTCGGCGAGGAAATGGCCCTCTCCGCTGTTGATGGCCCCCGTCACCGCGGCGCAGCGGGCGGCCAGGCCCAGGGCCTGACAGCAACTGACCAGCGCCACGGCGTAGTGCACACACATGGCGATGGGGCGCTGCCCGTTATGCCCCTGCTGGGAGGGGCCCCAGGAAAGGATGGTGGGTGTATCCCAGGGGGTGTACTGGGCGGCGCGGCCCGAGCTGGTGTGTTCCCAGCTGGAGGCCAGCCAGGTGGAAAGGGCCTGCACCTGGGCCAGGGGATTGGTGGCCCGGCGGGCGGCGGCGGGGATCAATTCGCGCAGGGCCTGCACCCGGGGGTGCTGTGCCTCCTCCCAGACCAGGGCCGGGGCCGGGGGATCCTCCCCCTCGGTTAGGCGCAGGCGAACCACGTACTCGCCGCGTTCGCAGTTGAGGCAGCCCATGGCGTGATTGCGCCAGGTCTGGCCGCCATCGTCGCTGGTCCAGCTCTGCGGCTGGGCGTGCCCGCCCTCCAGTGCCAGGGCCCAGGTGTCCAAGGCCACCGCGTCGGCCCATAGCTCGATGGTATTGGCGCCCGCCCGCAACAGGCCGGGGGCAACACTGATCTCGTACCAGGTATAGCCGATAGGCCCGGGCGCCACCGGTGGCAGGGGCTGACCGTTGAGCTGCAGTTGCAGCGGCGGGACCGCCGGGCTGCGGGGCCGCGCCAACAGGTACAGGGTGGCCGGTGCCGAGGTGGCCGGCAACTCCAGCACCTTGCGGGCCCGGCGGAACCTGCCCAGTTCCTCCCCCAGGGTGGGGACGACGTGGCCTTTTTCCGTGTGGTAAAGTCTGCTCACCTTGCTCCTCCTGGCTGCCGGTCGGCGTGGGCCTCAACGGTACGGCGGGCCCACAGAAAATAGCCATGCCCGGCCTTGCGGCCCAGCGCCGAAAAAGCGGTCGCCGACCTGGGGCCGCTAAGTTGGGCCAAACCGCTGGCCGAGTTGTGCCCCGCACTCGGGTTACGCCGCGCCCGCTCGCTCAGGCGATGACCCCGGCCGGCGGATAGACCTTGGCCGGATCGCTGTAGGTATTTCCGGCTTTGTCTCTGCCCTGCGCCAGGTAGATCTGGAAGTTGGGATTCTGTTCGGTGATGAACTTGACGTGGGTGGGAAAGTAGCGGATGGTCAGGGCGCTGCGCCCGGTCTGGCCCAGATTGGGCGCGGAGCCGTGGATGATGCTGCCATGGTGTATACACGCCTGGTTGGGCTCCAGCACCAGCGCCACGGCGCTGGATTCGTCCATCTGGTCTGGAACGACCTCTCTATTGAAGATCTCTTTGCTGGGATCGGGGACCGGGGCATAGTCGGAATAGCCGTGGCGGTGGGTGCCTGGCAGCACACAAAGGCAGCCGTTTTCCAGCGTCGAGGCGCCCAGCGAGAGGCTGATCGAGGCGACTTCGATGGGTTCGAGCCTGCCTTTCCAGTAGGCGGAATCCTCGTGCCAGGGAACCCGCTTGCCCACCTGGGGTGGTTTCTGGAGCAGATGGCAGGCAAAGACGGCGATATCGGGACCGATCAGCGGCTCGACCAGCGAGAGCATCTCTTCGGCAAAGAGCCATTCGAAGAGTTGGGGGTCGCTCCAATGGGGGCAGTCGATGAGCGAAGGGGCCACGCCCCCCGCCTGCTCGGCATGGGCCGCGAACATGGCCACCGTCAGGTCGATGAGTCTGGCGAAGGATTCCTGGGGGAGTATACGCGGCGTCAACAGGAGATATCCCTCCTCTTGATAGGCTTGCACCTGCGCTTCGCTGAGCGGGTGTTTCATGGCCTCGGCTCCGTGGTTTGTCGGTGGTATGGCCGCGCTGCACACCTCTTCGGCGCGGTCGACCAATTTAGGTCCGTGCCCGTGCCAGGTCAACTGCCGCTCCGCCGGCCTTGATCCCCTCTGTGGGTGGTGGTATCTTCCGCTTATCCCCTGCCGAAAGAACGACGCCCTTGAATGCGCCCGAGTCAGCCATCCCCGCCTGGGCCGAGGTGTACCGCGGCCCGCTGTTCAGCCCCTGCGCCGAGCGGGCCCTGGTGCTGGCGGCGCTGGACATCGACTACATCCTGTTGTCCGAGCAAGAATCGTACGCCCTGCTGGTCCGGGCCGGAGTAGCCGAGCGGGCGGACGGGGAGTTGCGTCACTACGAGCGCGAAAACCTGGGCTGGCCTCCACCCCCCGAGATCCTGCCCGCCGAAGTGCCCGGCAAACTGCACAGCCTGGTGGGGTACGGCGGCCTGCTCTGGGCCGTGTTCTACCTGGAGCGCACCCAAACCTTTGCCCTCGACTGGTGGCAGGCGGGCCGCGGCCATGCCGAACTCATCCTCGCCGGCCAGTGGTGGCGCATCCTCACCGCCCTCACCCTGCACGCCGACGAAGCCCATCTGCTCAGCAACCTGCTCTTCGGCGCCTTCTTCGCCTTCCTGCTCTGCCGACAACTGGGCGCCGGGGCCGCCTGGTTCGCCATCCTGCTGGCCGGCGCAGCGGGCAACCTGCTCAACGCCCGGCTGCAACCCACCGACCACTTTTTCGTCGGTGCCTCCACCGCCGTCTTTGGCGCCATCGGCATGCTCTCTGCCCTGCAGTGGAAACCCCGGCCCTCGCGCTGGCGGCAATGGGCCCCGCTGGTGATCGGCGCCCTGCTCCTGGGTTTTTTGGGCACCGGCGGCGCACGCACGGACGTGCTGGCCCACGTGGCCGGCATGGGTGCCGGGCTGGGGCTGGGCCTGTTCTGGCGCTGGCTGCCCGCACCGCTGCCACCCGCCGCGCAGTGCACCCTCGGAGCCGCCGCGCTGCTCTCCCTGGTGCTGGCCTGGGCACAGGCCTTGCTGGGCTAGGCGTTCCCCGGCCAGGGCCGATGACAACCCTGCACTCGACCCCGGTGCCGATCAACCTGGCCAACCCGCCGCGGCCTTGATGGGGCGCGGCCCATAGAGCTTATTATACCCGTGCCGCCCCGCCTACCCTGCCCGGAGATCTGCCATGAACAAGCTGCTCGTCCTGCTCGTTGCCCTGCTGCTCGGCGCCACCGGAAAACACCCAGCCCTCGCTGCCGACCCCAACCCGGAGCCCTCTGCCATGCTGCTGCCCCACAGCACCCCCGAGGCTCAGGGCATCTCCTCGGCCGATCTCCTGATCTTTGTCGAGGAGGCCGAGAAACGCATCGACGCCCTGCACGGTTTTGTGCTGGTGCGCCACGGCCATACCATCGCCGAGGGCTGGTGGGCTCCCTATGCCGCGGACCAGCCCCACATGCTCTACTCCCTCACCAAGAGTTTCACTTCCACTGCCGTGGGTCTGGCAGTCAGCGAAGGCAAACTCAAGGTCAACGACCTGGTGCTCTCCTTCTTCCCCGGCGAGGCGCCGGCCCAACCCGACCCAAACCTCGCCCGGATGACGGTGCAGGACCTGCTCACTATGGAAAGCGGCCATGCTGAGGATACCTGGCGCCAGATCCGCAACGACACGGGCAGTACCTGGACCCGCAACTTCCTCTCCCTGCCCGTGGAGCACAAACCAGGCACCCACTTCGTCTACAATACCGGGGCCAGTTATATACTTTCGGCCATTGTGCAAAAAGCCACTGGCCGGACCCTGCTCGATTACCTGCAGCCCCGCCTCTTCGGCCCGCTGGGCATCCAAAACCCTATCTGGGAAAGCTCCCCAGAGGGTGTCAACTACGGTGGCTCTAGGTTGAGCATCACCACCGGAGACATTGCCCGCTTCGGCCAGCTCTACCTGCAAAAGGGCATGTGGCAGGGCAGACAACTGCTACCCGCCGCGTGGGTTGAAGACGCCGTCTTCCCCCACGCCGACAACAGCATTGCCAGGCCAACCGTAGACTGGCAACAGGGCTACGGATACCAGTTCTGGCGCTGCCGGCACGGGGCGTACCGGGGCGATGGGGCCTTTGGCCAGTACTGCATCGTCTTCCCCGAACAGGACGCAGTGCTGGCCATCACCTCCGGGGTCAAGGACATGCAGGCCGTGCTCAACCTGGTCTACGAGCAGGTCCTGGCCTCGATGAAGCCAGGCCCGCTGCCTCCCGACCCCCAGGCCCAGGAAAAGCTGCAGGCCAAACTCGCCTCCCTCACCCTGGCCCCCCAGGCGGGACAGCCCACCTCCCCCCTGGCCGCCAAGGTCTCGGGCCAGCACTATTTCTTCGCTGAAAACGAGCAGAAGATCGAGGCCATCACCCTGGAATTCGGCGAAGCCCAGGACACCATCACCATCCGCAACGACCGGGGAGCCCACTCCATCGCCTGCGGACACGGCGCCTGGGTCTCCGGGGTGACCAACCTGGAAAACGAAAAGCCCGAACCCATAGCTGCCACCGGTGCCTGGACCAGCGATAGCACCTACGTGGCCAAGCTCAGCTACTACCAGACGCCCTTCTGCCCCACCCTCACCTTCACCTTTTCCGAGAGAGCGCTGCACTATGACTTCGAGTCCAACGTCTCCTTCGGCGACACCAAACTCCCCCGCCTGACGAGCACCCGGAAATGAGGCTGCGCTCGGCCAATCTGTCGCTGCCCAAGGAGGTGGAACACGAGGGGGAGAGAGTGCGCACCGGTATCTTCAAGGAACCCGCCGCCGGCCCGGTGCAGGTGCGTGTCGCCGGTTTGGACGGCGACGGCCAGGCCGACACCGAAAACCACGGCGGGCCCTTCAAGACCGTGTACGCCTACCCCTGGGAACACTACCCCCACTGGGAGGGCATCCTCAAACGCGGCCCGCTCCCGCATGGACACCTGGGAGAGAACCTCACCACCGAGGGCCTGCTCGAAGACCAGGTCCACATTGGCGCCCTGTACCGGATGGGCACCAGCCTCTTACAGGTGACCCAGCCGCGCAAACCCTGCTTCAAGCTGGGGCTCCGGGTGGGCATGAACAAATTCGTCAAGATCTTCTGGAACAGCGGCCGGACCGGAATCTATTTGCGGGTGGCCGAGGAAGGGGTGATACAGCCCGGCGACGCCATCGAACTGGTCGAGGACGCGCCCCAAAACCCCACGGTGCGCCGGCTCTGGCAACTGGCCTACTTCGAGGAGGAATGCTTCGAGGAGTGCTTGCTGGCCCTGCGACTGCCCCACCTCTCCCCCGAATGGCGCCGCCCCCTGGCCCTGCGCCTGCTGAAAGCAGGAATCCCGTTGGAGCCGTGATATGTACTATTCGATAGCGACGGAGAGATGACCCCGAAAGCCTTTCTCGGGGAGAGGTTGGGCAGGGAAGACCGCGTGGTCGGGGGTCGGGTAGCGGAGTTATGCGAGCGAGGGGGCAGGGCGCGCCTTGAGAAAGGCTGAAGTGGGTCCCTCCCCGACGCAATGACAACCCAACATAGAGGAGGACACATGTCATCAGGCAATCTGGCCGGCAAAGCCGCCATCGTCACCGGAGGCGCCCAGGGCATCGGCGGGGCTACCGCCCGCCGCTTGGCCGCTGCCGGTGCCAAGGTATTGATCGTCGACGTCGACGCCCAGGCCGCCGCCAACAACGCCGAAACCATCACCCAGGCCGGCGGGGTGGCCGCCGCCATGATCGGCGACGTGTCCCAGGAGGATACCGCCCAGGCCATGGTCGGGCGCGCCGTGGGGGACTTCGGCCGCCTCGACATCCTGGTGCAGAACGCCTACGGCGGGGGCCGGGACCGGGCCGGCAGTGCCGTGGAGGTAGACCCCGCCGCCTGGCGCGAGGGCCTCGACCTGCTGGTGGGCGCCCTCTTCCTGGGCGCCAAATACGCGGTGCCGGCCATGGTCGAGTCCGGCCCACCCCCCGGGTACGACCCCGGCCCCTGGCAGGGCGGTGGCCTGCGCCACGGCGCCCCCCCGCCGCGCGAGGTGGGCCGCATCGTCAATATCTCCTCGGTCCACGGCATCCTCCAGGCGCCCCGCTCCCTGATCTACGAGACCGGCAAGAGCGCGGTGATCGGCCTGACCCGGCAGATGGCCATCGACTTTGGCCCCCAGGGCATCACCGTCAACGCCGTGGCCCCCGGCCATATCGTCACCGAGGGCATGGAGCGGATGTGGCAGAAGACCGGCAACGAGGAGGGCTTCCACCTCTTCGAGCTGCACTATCCAGTGCGGCGCACCGGCGTGCCCGACGTCATCGCCGGCGCCATCGCCTTCCTCTGTGCTCCCGAGGCCGCCTACATC
>SXGU01130500.1_pt1 | contig 26853 bp, 19 predicted proteins | sample 3174531 | NCBI WGS metagenome assembly SXGU01 (sample SAMN11356863, study PRJNA531348) | freshwater metagenome | isolation source: freshwater sample F1-140 | place: China: Fuxian Lake, Yuxi | collected 2017-12-25 | reverse complement strand
GGTCGCCGTATCGATCGCGGCCGGCCTGGTGGCGAGCACGCTGATCCGCCGGGGAGCAGCCGTGGCACCGGCCGGCGAGTCTGCCGCCCCGCTGATCGCCGTGCTGCCGCTCGGCAGTCTGGATCCCAAGGGCACCGACGGCATCCTCGCGGATGGACTGACGGAGGAGCTGACCGCGGCCCTTGGCAAGGACCCCCGGCTCCGCGTCGTGGCCAGCACCTCGGTCCGATCCCTCGCAAAGCTGCAACTCGACGCCCGCCGACTCGCCGACTCCCTGCGCGCGTCATACCTGCTCGAGGGCTCGCTCCAGACGGACGGCGACACGGTCCGGGCCAGGATCCGATTGATCGACGCGAAGGACGGCTCGACGCGTTGGTCCGAGCAGTACGATCGCGAGCGGGGCGGCCTGCTCGCCCTTCAGGAGGAGATCGCCCAGACGGTGGCGATTGAGCTGGGCGGGCGCCTGACCCGGCCGGGAGTCGTGCCCCCGGCTCGCTATCGTCCGAATCTTGTCGCGTACGACTGGTATCTTCGTGGCAAGAGCGCGGCCCGGGCCACGACCCACGCCGAGCGACTTCTTCGGATTGAGGACTTCCGTCGCGCAATCGCGGCGGACTCGAACTTCGCTGCGGCCTATGCCGGACTGGCGTGGCTCTACTTGTACGAGGCAGGACGGGAAGGTGGAGCGGGGCACCGGGTCTGGTACGACAGCGCCGAGTCAGTGTCCCGACGGGCCGTCGCGATCGACTCGACCGTGGCCGACGCCCACTCGGCTCTTGGCTGGGCCCAGATGGCGAATCGGGACCTGGCCGGGGCGGAGGCCACGCTCCAGCGCGCTATCGCGATCGATCGGGGCGCCAACCGTGCCTTCGAGGGGCTCGCCCGGGTTTACATGCAGTTGGGCCGACCGGCCGCGCAGCTTGCCGCGGCTCGGCAGGGCCTTGCGATCGACCCGTACTCGACCCAGGCCATCCGCGAGATGGCCCTGGCGTTGAACATGAACCATCGCTGCCCGGAGACCCTCGAGCTGCTCCAGCCGCTCAAGAAGCTGAGCCCGCCGGCCGGCGTGGCTGGCATCATCCGGGGTCAATGCCTGGCCCGGATGGAGCGCTGGCCGGAAGCGATAGCCGAGTTCCGCTGGACCATGGAACACTCGGACGCGCGAACGGCCCTGTCCTTCCTGGGCTACGCGCTCGCCCGCGGAGGTCAGGCCGTGGAAGCGGAGGCCATCCTGGCAGATCTCCTGGCGGAGCGGAAGAACAGCCACGGCGCGTTCGGCGTCGCCGTGGTGTACACCGGTTTGCGCAACTACGATCGGGCCTTCGAATGGCTGGCGAAGTCGGTCGCGGACCTCTCCTTCCGGGACTATATCTTCGATCCGCTGTTCGAGGATCTCCACCGGGATCCCCGGTTCGCGACGCTCTTCAAGCCGACCCCATCTCCGTAGTCGTTTCCGTTCGCGTTCGAGCCTCTCGGACCAACCCGCGGGCGTACCGACTAGGGAACTGGCCGCCACGCGGGGCTGTGTCCTCCATTCACCAGCACGCCACGATCGCTCCCGTCTGCCCGGATCCATCGAATCGCCCCACCCGAGCCGTATGCCAGCGTCTTTCCATCCGGCGACCAGGTCACCCGCGACAGAGCCCGACCCACGGCGAGTGGGCGGAGGCCCGGCGCATCGACCCCGATCAGGTAGATCCAGCTCGTCTCGCAGGTCTCGTAGTCGGCCGGGCACCCGACTGCCGCCAGGTTACGACCATCAGGCGACCACGCCGGCCGATCGAACATTGGCATCACACGGTGGGAGGGTGACGGACGGGATTGAGTCAGACTCATGATCGCGCCCCCGCTCAAGCCGGCAACAAAGATGTCCAGGCCGTTGTCCCGCACGCCCCAGTCACTCGAAAAGGCGATCCGGGTTCCGTCGGGCGACCAGGCGGGGGAGCGGACCCCGTCGCCATTAGCCACCAGGGTGGTCGGACTGCTACTGCCGTCGGCCGCAATCACCATAACACCGACGCCATCGTAGGCAATTCGGCTGCCATCGGGCGACCACGCCGGTGAGCCGAGGTATGAACCGGTCACGAGCGGTCGCGGGTTGGTGCCGTTCGATTCCATGACGTAGAGCGCCCGGGCCGGGGAACCGAACCCCCCGCGGACGAAGGCGATCCGGCGGCCATCCGGCGACCAGGCCGGTTCGCCGTCCTGATAACCCTGGGTGAGCTGCACCAGCCCGGTCCCGTCGGAGTTCACGAGATGAATCCCTCCGTCCCTGGCGAACGCCAGTTGCGTTCCCGGCGCCAACGGCCTGGGGGCGGTCGACTCGCACGTCGCGATATACTCGATGTCGGCCGTCGGACTGGGGGTCTCGATGAACGCGGTCGGTCCGAGCCAGCCGCGGGCCTGAGCTGCGCAATTGCTCGCGACGCCTCGAAGGGTGAGGTGGAATTCGGTTGGTAGTAGTTGGGCGGGCATGGCGATGTTGACCCGGCCGTTGGTCGCGATCGGCATGTCGACGCGAGCGTGAGTGCGCCACGTAGGTTCAACTCGCGCCGTGTACCCGTCGACATCCGGGTCCGCTCCGGTCGTCGTGACGGAGAACCTGAGGGTGACCTCCGTGAGGCACTCGATAGCCAACGAGACGGTCGTCGCCTCGCTGAACCCGACCTCGACGGTCGGCCAGCCTTTCCACGGTGCCGTCACGGTGCAGTGAGGCGGCAGGTCGTCCAGGCTCAGATGACGGGTTCCGGCTCGAATGAGCGGAAAGACCGTATTGCCATTCGGGTCGAGCCGGGTGGTGACCTCGACGCCGTCGACCCGGAGCAGGTACCCGCTCGCGGGGACGTCGAAACCCTTGGTGGTCGTTTGCACCACGATCGTTCCGACGTCCGGGGTGCAGGGAACCTCGAAGTCGACCCTCGTGCGCCTTCCCGAGATCACCCGCACGGTTCGGTCGCCGTCCGCGATGCAGTTCCGCGCGACGTCGGCCAGTCGGATCACGTGATCGCCCGGGGTGACGTCGGCTACCAGGGTCGAGCCGGTCGCCGGGACACGCCCTTTCTCGCCGCCGTCCAGCAGGACGACGAACCCGTTGGAGTCCGGGTCGGGGCCGGTGGTCGCGCTGGTGATCTGGATCGTTCCCGGCTCGGGTGGCGGCGCGGGACGCACGGGCTCGCTGCATCCAGCCGCAATGAGGCTTCCAACCAACAGGGCGGTCAGGGGTCTTGCCGGACTCGACACGATCATTGGAACTCTCCTCGGACAGAACAGGGTCGCCATCATTGAGGAAGACACCGAATCCGCCGAATCGGGGCCATCGTGGACTACCAGTATGAGCGAGGGTGTTGCGGGCAATCCGAACCGCTCAGAACCGGTAGCGCACCCCGATCTGGAGCTGGAAGGCCGACTCAGGACCGAGCGTCTCCCACTCGGGGCGGCCCGGGTCGAAGTTGAACTGCGGCTGGAACTGTTGGGGTGTCCCGGTCGTCTGGCCGACGTGGTCGAGCAGCCGGGGTGTCGCCACCCGGTAGAGCCCCCACCCGCCGTTCACCAGATTGAGGAGATTGAAAGCACTCAGCTCGACCTCAACGATCCGGCCCGCCAGCGGCGCGCCAGTCCGGACCGAGGTGACCATCGTGTGGGTCCACGGTTCCCGGCAACTGTTCCGTTCCATGATCCGGCCCCGCTGCCGCCGGAGACACGAGGTCCGCTCGACCAGGGCCTCGAAGGCGGCGGCCTGGGTCGCCGCGGTGACGGTTTCCGTGCCACCGCCCGCTGCGGGCCGGCTGTAGGGGAGGAACGCGATCTCGCTCGGATTAGTCGCGTCGCGAGGCACGTAGATCGGATCGTTGGCGTTGGAACCGTCGGCGTTGAGATCGCCGCGGCGGCCCACTCCGGTCGCGGTGTAGGTAAACGGACTGCCAGACTCGCCGACGTAGTAGAAGGCGAACTCCGTGGGCCACCGCCCGGCGGCGGTCTTCCAGGTTACCGCCGCGACGATCCGGTGGGGGAGGTCGTTGAGGGAGATCCCCAGCGTCGGTTCTTCGTGGCGGGCGGAGACGGCGCCGGCGTCCGCCCACAGCGCCAAGCCGGTCTGGTTGACCCGGCTCGGCGACTGGACGTCCCGGGTTCGGGAATAGGTATAGGAGAGCACCCCGCCGACCCCGCTGGATGCGCGCCGTTCGAGCCGGCCCGAGAGCTGCCAGGACCGGTTGGCCGAAGTGTTCTGAAGGTCGATGACCTCGGCGAAACGGGATCGGAACGCCGGCGAGGCAATGGCGTTAGGTCCGATCGATCCATAGAGCACCCGGCCGAACCGATCGGTGGCCTGCGGTCCGACCAGGTTGAGGTTGACCCACCGGAAGTCCGCCAGCGCGCGGCTCACCACGACATCGGCCGTCGCGACGAAGCCGGACCCGAAGCGACGCTCGTAGCCGAGCGAGGTTCTGAGGGTCCGGGCCATGCTGAGATCGGAAGCGAGGAGGTCGACATCGCCGAATGGGCGGGCCGCGACGGTTGGGCCGGTGGCGCAGCGGGCGGGCGCCTGGCGGTAGTCGGGCTCGAATCCAGGTGGCAGGCCGGCGTCGGTCGGTAACCCGCCGCAGGAGAGGACGCCGATCCCTTCGCCATAGTTGGCGAGGCCCGGAACGAGCCAGGCGAGCGGCGGACGCCCGGTGAACACGCCGACTCCGCCGCGGAGCCGATCGTGCTTGGCGGCCGACGGGTTCCAGGTGAAGCCGACCCGGGGCGAGAGGTACACCGTCGCCCGCGGCATCCGGTCGGTGCGGCGGCCGAAGATCGAGTCGATCTGGGCGTTAAGGGGGGCCTGGCCGTCGATCGCGAGCCGGTCGGCGCGGAGACCGGCCGTGATCGAAAGCCGGTCGCCCGGCCTCCACTCGTTGGACAGATATCCCGCGTACTGCCCTCCGCGAAGCGGTGCCATTGCGGTGCCAAAGTCCTTCCGGAGGTCGTAGCGCTCCGCGATCCCGGCCTCGAGCGCGTCGAGGTTGCTGAAGGTCCAGACGCCGTAGCCGCCAGTGACGCCGCCGCGGAGGATCCGGAACCGCTCCAGCTGGAATCCCACCGTCAGGAGCTGTCCCGCCGCCCACGGCACGCTGAACTCGTCCTTGAGCTTGATCGACGTCGAGCGGCCGAACCGCCCCTGTGCGCTCGTCGGTGTTCCGGCGGACAGCACCACCGTACCACCGTTCGCCCCCGGCGCCAGCACCCGGACCAGCGGCTGGCGGACCGCCGGGTCTGGCTCCGACCAGTCGAGCACGTGAGAGACCGCCAGTTCGTTGTGGGCCCCGCGCCAACCTGGGAAATCCGTATGGACCTGGAGGGACCCGAGGCGGAGGCCGCCGCGGCTCGAGACCTGGAGGCTCGAGAAGGCGAAGCTGTCTCTTGGGGCGCGGGAGAACTGTTCTTCGTCGATGCTCGAGTAGGTGACGAAACCGAAGACGCGGCTGTTCAACGACGGCAGGGAGCCGTCGATCCGTGCGAAGAGGTTCCTGAGCGGGCTCGCGTTCCGAACGGCGCCCGCCGAGCCGGTCGAGAGACCATGCCGGTCGCGCATGACCGCCGCGAAGCGGTCGAGGTCGGCCTGACGGGCGGGAATCGACGGCACCTGGCCGGCGGGCTGGCCGAGGTATGGCCCAGCGGCGGGCTCGGTCACCCGCTGGAGTTCGGGGGCGACGAAGAAGTGGAGCCGGTTTCGGACTATCGGCCCGCCGAGGGAGAGCCCGTACTGGAACCGGTCGTAGGGCTTGGCGGCCGTGCCGTCGCGGCGGAGCCGGGAGCCCCGCCAGGCCGCGAAGGTGGTCCCGGTGAGGTCGTTGCCGCCCGACTTGGTCACCGTGTTGATCAGCGCCCCGGCGAAGTCGCCGAACCGGACATCGTAGGGCGCGACCAGGATCTGGTACTCCTTCACTGCATCAATCGGGACCGACTTGGCATTGTTGCTCGCGGCGGAGACGTTGCCCGCCACGTACCGCTCATCGGCCCCGTTGATCAGGAAGGTGTTGAACCGCTGGTTGGCGCCGGCGGCGGAGACGCCGGTCCGGCCGAACCCGACCTTGGTCGAGATCTGCGGGGCAAGGGCGACGAAGTCGTAGAAGTTCCGATTGAGGGTCGGGAGCCGCTGAACCAGCTCTTCCGGGATGGTCGTGGCGGTTCCGTCTCCGGTCCTCGGCGTGCGGCGCGTGGCGGCCACGTCGATCGGCGCCAAGGTGACGGCGGTTGGGTCGAGGATGAACCGGAGCTCGAGCGCGTCGCCGAGGGCGAGCGTCAACGGGCCCTGCCGCTGCATCCTGAAGCCGATCCGGCGGGCCTCGACGGTGTATGACCCGGAGAGCTCGAGGCCCTGGACGACGAAGCGGCCGTGGCGAACCACCGCGTTGGTCATGAACCCGGTGGCCGTGTTGATGACTCGGACTGCAGCGCCGTCGAGGTTTGCTCCGTCGGGGCCCGTGACCCGCCCGCGGATGGTTCCGGATGCAATGCCCTGCGCGGCGGCGTTCCCCAGACCAAGGAGGACGCTCAGCAAGACGGTGGTGCCGATGGTATGCCACCACGCTGCCGATGACTGCCGTCGTGAGCCGGCGCCTTCCACTTGCACGAATCAGGGCTCCGGGGCAGGTCTGGATGGAAAAATAGCCGCACGACGCCGGGGATGGGGTACGGAGCGGGATCCCGTTCTGCCGGCCCAGCCTTCAAACCCTGCGCCACCGTCCACGTGGAACTAGACACCGAACCCCGGAGAAACGGGCCACGCCGGTTGCCGTTATCTGGCCGCTGGCGGCTCCCCCGTCGGCCACCGGGAAACTGGAACATGATGACGGTCGGGAAGACGATGGGATTGCCGGGAACCTACGCGTCGAGGGTGGGGTGACGAAGAGCGCGACGCGGAATGGAACTCACTGAGCCGGGGGCGCTCAGATCAACGCTGGGAACGCCGCTGCCGGAGCATCAGGCCGCCGACGAATGCCGCGAGCAAGACCCCGGACACCAGGGCGGCGATCCCCGCATCCGCGCCGAGGACGCGGGCGGCCCCAAACGAGAACCCGGCGCCCGTGATGCCCGCGAGCAGTGCGGTTCCGATGATTCTCAGCATGGATCCCTCATTGGTGTGGTTACCCAGGCGTGAATGCCCTTGGTGGGCCCCCGGGGCGAGCCCTCCGACGAACCTCTCCGCGACGCATTCATGGGATTCGCCTGGGTAATCCGAAGGCTTCACGAATGAACTGGTGAACCGGTTGCCAAAACGGGGTGCCCGGGGCGATCACCCCGAAGTGCCCGCCGGTCGTGACGTTCAGTACCGCCGCGCTGTCGCCGCGAGCCCGGGCCGCGTCCTGGTACGCTTTCGCGTCCGCGAGCGTGAGGACCGCCGCGCTCACCAGGTACTGCCGCGCTCCGAACGGCAGGATCGCCTTGGGCGAGGCTTCGAGATACCGGTCCGGGACCTCGTCCGGCGTTCCGCCCATGAAGGGTGCGATCACTGGTTTGCCGCAGATCCGGGCATCGGGCCCTACCAGGGAACCCAGATCGCCGGGCCCGTCGATTGCCACCGCGGCGCGGACGATCAACGGATCGGGGCCCCGAACGCGGCTCGTGGCGGCAAGATGCGGGCGACCGGCGCCCCAGAGTGCCAGGTGCGCTCCCGCTGAATGGCCGATTAGCACGACGTTGCCGAGCTCGAGCGGATGCGTCGCCGCGAGGGTCCGGAGATAGTCGATGCCGGCGCCCACATCGGTGAAACTGCCCGGCCACCCGGCGCCCGGGTCGCCCATCTGGCGATACTCGATGTTCCAGGTCGCGATCCCGTCGTCGAGGAGCGCGCTCGCGACGGCGGCCGTGTTCCTGATCGTGGCAAACCCCTTCGTCCAACACCCGCCGTGGATCACGACGGCCACCGGAAACGGACCCGGACCGCTGGGCAGCCGAAGCTCGCCGAACTGAAGGGAGTCGGTGCCGTAGGCCGCCCGCAACTGGGGCGGCCGGCTGGGCAAGGTATCGACGTCCCGAGGCCCGAGTCGTTGCGCGGCGGCCGAGGAGGCGAGCAGGCCCGTCGCGGCCGCGAGGTGGGTCCAGGTTCGCATCTAGGGTTTGCCGATCAACTGCTCGCTCAGCAACCGGAGTTTTTCCCGGGCCGCGGCGTCATTGGCCTGCGCCTGCGGCTTCCACGGTTTGAGCTGGTTGAAGAAGGTCCCGGTCGGTTCCGTGGTGGTCATGGCGTAGATCACCGACTCGACTCCCTCGGCGATGGTCGAACGCGGGGTGACCTTGAGGGCGAGCGCCATCGTCGTGCCCATCGTCGTGGCGGGGTGGAGCGAGTAGGTCAGAATGCCCTGTTTCTCGAGGGCGGGTGCCATGTCGATCGTCATCATGACCTGGGCGAGCTTGCTCTGGGCGTAGCCGCGCCCCCCGTTGTAGCCCTTCGTCATCATTACGTCGTCGAAGTCGATGGCGGTCTGCGATCCCGAGGACACGTTGATGATCCGGGCCGGGGCGCTCGCCGCGATCAGCGGGAGCAGCCGCTTGGTCAGGAGATAGTGGGCCAGATAGTTCACCGCGAAGTGCATCTCGTAGCCTTCGGCGCTGAACTTCCGGGTCGAATCGAAGATGAAGCCGACCCCGGCGTTGTTGATCAGGACATCGAGCCGCTTCTGGTCGCGAATCACGGCGTCGGCGAGCCGCCGGGTCTCCTCGAGCGAGGCGAGGTCGGCCGGGTAGAACTTGGCGCTCCCCGTGCCGCTCTTGGTGATTTCGGCGACGAGCGAGTCCCCGCGGGCCACACTGCGCCCGGTGACCAGCACGTGGGCGCCGGCGGCGGCAATCCGCCGCGCCACGTCGCGGCCGAGGCCGTCGGTGGAGCCGGTGATCAAAACCACTTTGCCCCTCATGTCGGGGAGCGGCGGCGCCTTGGCGTAGGTCCGCGTCGGAGGTTGCGGCGTGGCCTGCGCGAGGAGCTGTCCCGCAAGAAGCAACGTTCCGAGTGTCAGTACGGGCGTGCGGATCATGAATGGGACTCCGAGTGGCGGTGTCGTTCAAGATAACGGCACCGCGCGCGATCATCACGGAATTCTTCATGGTCGGCTCGTCGGGCCCGGTCCGTTAGATTCCCCCCAATGACGTTCCGGATTCTGGTAACCGACGGGATCGACCGCGAGGGCATCGATCTCCTGCATGCCGTCCCCGAGTTCATCGTTGACGAACTGCCCACCCTGCCGGCCGGCGACCTGCTGGCCCAGATCGGCGACTACGACGCCATTGTCGGACGAAGTGCCACCAAGATCTCCGAGCCGCTGCTCCGGGCCGGCCGCCGGCTCAAGGTCATCGGCCGGGCGGGCGTGGGGGTCGACAACGTCGCGATCGACACGGCCACTCAGCTCGGCATCGCGGTCATCAACGCCCCGGCCGGTAACACCGTGGCGGTCGCGGAGCTGTGGTTCGGGGTGATGCTGAGTCTCCTCCGCCACCTGCCCCAGGCCGCCGCCTCGATGCAGGCCGGCCGCTGGGAACGGGACCGGTTCCTCGGCACCGAACTCAAGGGGCGGACGTTAGGCGTCGTCGGATTGGGCCGGATCGGGGGCGAAATCACCACCCGGGCCCGGGCGTTCGGGATGAAGGTGCTGGGGTACGATCCGTACGTCTCCGAGGAGCGCTTCCTGGCGCTGGGCGCCGGCCGAATCACAACGTTAGGCGGGCTTTGCGACGCGGCCGATATTCTGACGGTGCACACCCCGCTGACCGATGAGACCCGGGGCCTGATCGGGGCGGCCGAGCTGGCCCGGCTCCGGCCCGGGTCGATCGTCGCCAATTTGGCCCGCGGCGGGATCGTCGACGACGAGGCCCTCCGGGAGGCCCTCGAGCGGGGCCACCTTCGGGGGGCGGCTCTCGACGTCTATACCTCCGAGCCCCTCAAGGGCGACCACCCGTGGCGGGGGCTCGATCAGGCCATCCTCACCCCCCATATCGGGGCGTCGACCGCCGAGGCCCAGCGGAACGTGGCGGTGGACGCCTGCGAGGCGGGTCGCGACGCCCTGCTCCGGGGCGATCTCTCCCGGTCACTCAACGTGAATCTGCCGGCCGGCGACTGGGCTCTGCTCAAGCCGACCGTCGATCTCGCGCGCCGGTGTGCCGGAGTGGCGCGGACTCTGCTGGCCGACCGGGGGGCCCGGGCCATTGAGTCGATCACCTTGAAGCGAGGGGGCGACCTCGGTTCCGCGGGCACCACCCTGCTCGCGGCCGCGGCGTTAGGCGCGCTCGACGGCGTGATGGACGAGTCCCGGCTCAATCTCATCAATGCCCGGGCCGTGGCGACGTCCCGGGGTATTGCCCTCGGCATTGCCGAGGACGCGGCGCCGTCCCACGCGCGGGCGGTCGAGGTCCGGATCGTGGCCGACGGGCAGGAAATCCGGATCGGAGGGGTGGCGCCGCTCGATGCCTTGCCGCGGTTTACTCAGGTCGGTCCCTTTCATGTGGACGTCGCGCCGAAGGAAACCCTGATCGTGCTCACCAACCGGGATGTGCCAGGGGTCATCGGGCATGTCGGGACGGCGCTTGCCGAGGCCGGGGTGAACATCGCGGAGTATCACCAGGCCCGGCTCCAGGCCGGGGGCGAGGCGCTCGCGGTGATTGTCGTCGACGGTCCTGGCGAGCCGGGGCTCCGCGATGTGCTGCTCCGGATCCCCGACGTCCAGGCCGCGTCGGTCATCCACTTCCGGGCCGACGACTGATGAAACTCGTCACCGACCGGGACGTCCTCGAAGGGTTTGCCGCCGACGCCTCGGGCCTGGTGATGCGGCCCGAGGCGGTGGCCCGCCCGGCCTCGGCGGCAGAGGTCGTCGAGATCCTCCGGGAGGCCACGGCATCCCGAATCGCGGTGACGCCGGCCGGCGGGCAGACCAGCACCACGGCCGCGAGCATTACCGACCGGGGGATCTTGCTGTCGACCCGGTCGCTCGACCGGGTGCTCGAGGTCGATCCGGTGGCCCGGATGGCCCGGGTCGAGTCAGGAGTGCTGATCGGCGATCTCCAGCGGGCCCTGGCCCCCCATGGATTGTTCTTCGCGCCCGATCCGACCAGCGACCAGGAGTGTACCGTCGGCGGGGCCATTGCTTGCAATGCGTCGGGGCCAAGGACGTTACGGTATGGCGCGACCCGGGCCCACGTCCGGGCGCTGACCGTCGCGTTGGCCGGCGGCGAGGTCCTCGAGATCCGGCGCCCGGCGTTGGAGAAGAACACGGTGGGATATCCGCCGCTTCAAGACCTGGTCGATTGGTTCGTCGGGAGCGAAGGCACCCTCGGCGTGGTACTGGCTGCGGAGTTGGCGTTGGTGCCGAAGCCCGCTGTCGAACTCGGCCTGGCGATTCCCTTCGGCACGGAGGCCGAGGCGCTCGGGTTCGTCGTGGCGGCCCGGGAGTCGAAGGCCGTCGCGCCGCGGTGTCTCGAGTTTCTGGACCGGGCCGCGGCCGCGATAGCGAGGGCCGACGGCGGCGACGCGGTCTGGCCGGCGGACGTCGGTGCCGTGGTGTACGTCGAGGAGGCGCGGGACGACGAGCCGCCGCTCGAGGCATGGCTTGCCCTGGCCGAGTCATTCGGTGCCGATACCAACAGCGTCAATGTCTTCGACGGTGAGGCGGCGCTGGCCGTGGCGCGGCGGCTCCGGCACGCCGTGCCGGCCGCGATGTACGAACGGGCCGCCCCGTGGCGGGCGGCCGGCGGGCGGCGGGTCTCGACCGACTGGGCGGTGCCGTACCGGCGGTTGGCCGATGTGGTGGCGGAACTCCGGCGGTGGGCCGCGGAGGCCGGCTTGATGCCGCCGGTGGTGTTCGGGCACGCGGGGAACGGGCACCCCCATTGCAACTACATCGGGCGGGACGCGGCGGAGGTCACGCGGATCGAGGCCGTGGTCGAGCGCACGTTGCGCGAAGTCATCGCGTTAGGCGGGACAGTGGCGGCGGAGCACGGCATCGGGAAGGTCAAAGCCAAATGGCTCCCGCTGCAGTTCAGCCCCACGCAGCAGCGGATGCTCCGGGCCGTCAAACGGGAGCTCGATCCCGCAGGGTTGCTGGCGCCCGGCAACATCCTCGTTGACGCCCCGGCCAAGCCCGACTAGACTGGTCCCCATAGTTGGCCGGATTCACAGCGTCCAGCGAGGCCGTCGTGGTGACGAGGTCTCGCTTTTTTCGTGAGCCGATCTACCCCATTTCGGATGGTAATGATGTCGACCGATACACTTGGCTGGGTCGTCTTCGCGTCGGTTTCGGCGCTCCTGCTCGCGGCCGACCTCTTCATTCTCAATCGCCGGGCTCACGTCCTTTCGATCAGAGAGGCGAGCCGGTGGAGCGCCGTCGTGATCGCCACGGCGCTCAGTTTCGGCGGATTCGTGTGGTGGGCCAAGGGCCCGACCACGGCGCTCGAGTATTACGCCGGGTATCTGGTAGAGTTGTCACTTTCGGTCGACAACCTGTTCGTGTTCATCTTGATCTTTCAGTACTTTGCGGTTCCGGCCGTGGCCCACTCGAAGGTCCTCAACTGGGGCATCTTCGGGGCGGCGGTCATGCGGGCGATCATGGTCGTTGCCGGTACCGTCATCTTGGGCCGGTTCGAGTGGCTGTTCGTGGTGATGGGGGTGATCCTCGTCCTCACGGCGGTCAAGATGGTCCAGGCCTCCGAGCAACGGATCGAGCCGGAAAAGAACCCGCTGGTCCGCGTGTTTCGGCGGCTGGTGCCGATGTCCGGCGCCTACGAGGGCACCTCGTTCTTCGTCAAGTCCAAGGCTGGATGGCAGGCGACGCCGTTGCTGCTGGTGGTGTTTGTCGTCGAGTGGACCGATCTCGTGTTCGCGATCGACAGCATTCCGGCGGTCTTCGCCATTACCCGGGATCCGTTCATCGTCTACACCTCGAACATGTTCGCCATCTTGGGACTCCGCGCGCTGTACTTCGTTCTGGCCGACGCGCTCGACAAGTTCGTTTACCTCAAGCCGGGCGTTGGGTTGATCCTCGGGTTCGTCGGGATGAAGATGATCGTAGGTCACTGGTATCACCTGCCGATCGGGATTTCGCTGGCGGTCATCGTCACGATCTTGACCGGGTCGATCGTCCTGTCCATTACTCGACCACCGGCCGCACCCGGGGCCTCATCCTGAAAGCCGTGCGCTGACGGGTTAGACTCGGAGGCGTGGGTCCGCGGGCCGAATCAACCGGCCGGCCAAGGGGACCGGTCGCGGAGGACCTGGATTCCATAGGGGACGCAGGCGATCGCCAGCAGGATCGATGCGGTCAGGTTGATGATCTCAACCCCGTCGGGCGTGGCCACCAGGAGAACGCCCACCAAGAAACAGGCGCTTTGCCAACGGGGAAGTACCTGGGTCTTCAGTAATGCTATGGCCTGAATCGCAAATCCCACCGGCAACAGCAGAATCCCCCACAGCAGTACCAGCCACCCCTCCTTCGCGAACATCGCCCGCAACCCCGGCATCATCTGCGCGAAGTCACTGTCCGGCAGGGTGTCCAACGCGCTCATGGTCAGGCACAACGCCCCTTTGTCGGCTGCGAGCATGAGCGCACCCAGGACGGCCAGGCCGCCGCCCACGAAGCCGGTCCCGGCCGAAGGACCGCCGTCCAACAGTTTCATGAAACGGAGGGCGACCACCACCAGAAGAGCCGTGTTCAGGGTGACCAAAGCATGACCGAATTGGAGCAGGCTGTTGTTGCGGGCCCGGAGGATGAGTTCCTCGGGGCCAAGCAGGCGTGGGGTCAACAGCCCCGGATGACCGGCGAAGGCGAAGATGAACACCAACGGGAAGATGATGAACGCGAGCCCTGTGATGATCCGTTTGGCTGACATCACGCCTCCAGTGGGCCGGTGCAGCCGTTGAGGAGCGGGGCGAAGTCCATTGAGGCAGTGTAGACGGTGTCCGCTTAAGGAGTCATGAAAGACTCATGAGAGTAGGGGTCCCGCTGGTTGCGTCACCTCACTGGGTTTAGCCGGCTCAGGTTGAGCGGTCCGAAGACGGCGATGATCACCCCCGCCACCACCCAATTGGCGGCCAAGGCGGGTATCCGGAGGTCGCTCCATGCCGCCGTCGCCTCCCCGATGAACACCGGCGCCAGGACCTGATGCCAGAGGTTGGTGCCAAGGTGATAGAGCACCGCGACGCCGAGACTTCCCGATGAGCTATGGTACAGGAAGGTGGCAATGATCGACGTCGCGATGACCCCGAGCATGTAGATCCCGACCGACTCCAGGCCGGGCGCCACGTTCGGAGGCAGGGCCACACCGGGTACCCAGAACATCGGTAAGTGCCACAGGGTCCAGACCACGCCGATGATCACGCTGCTGGAGAGCGCGTTCCACCGGCGCTGGAGCGCCGGGAGGAGAAACCCCCGCCAACCCGCCTCTTCGGCCAACGGTCCAAACGGCAGAGCAAACGCAACCCGGCCGACCAGCGCGGCGGTGGTGAGTGCGCCCCAACTCGGGGCCGGCAACTCCGCGCCTCCAATGGCCTTCAGCGCGATCCCGCCGAAGAACACCACGAATGGGATTCCGAGCGCCAGCACCGGCCAGATCAGCCCCGCATCGAACTTGACGTACCGGGCCAACAGGGCCCGAACGGCCGGCCGGCCGCCGGACCGGGCGGTGAACAGGAACGCCGCGATGGTCGGGCCATAGGCACCGATCAAAGTCAGCCCCAGGCCCAGTGGTGTGATGCGGGGGTCCGCCCGGTAGTTGAGAACAGCGGGAATCCAAAAGACCCAGCTCAAGAGATAGCTGGTGACCACGAACGCCAACGCGGTCGGCCTCCCGGCGGAGTTCACGGCGCCGCGAGGTACCGGTTGAAGAACGCGATCGTCCGCTCCCACGCCAGCTTGGCCGCCGCCGCGTCGAACCGCGGCGTGGTGTCGTTGTTGAAGCCGTGCTGGGTGCCCGGATACAGGTGGCGCTCGTACCGCACGTTGGCCGCCTTCAACGCCTGCTCGAAGGCCGGCCAGCTCTCATTGATCCGCGGATCGACCTCGGCCGACTGAACCATCAGGGCCGCCCGGATCTTCGGGACGTCCTCGAGGTTCGGGGAGGAACCATAGAACGGGACCCCCGCCAGGAGGTCGGTCCCGAGCCGGGTGGCCAGGTAGTTCACCATCCCGCCGCTAGCAGAAGCCCACCGCACCGATCCGGCCGGAGCATTCCGGGCGCCCCTTTAGGAACCCGGTGGCCGCGACGAAATCCTCCCGGGTTTTGGCTTGGTCGAGTTGGCGAAACGCTTCCCGGGCCTTGTCCTCGTCACCCGGGTACCCCCCCAAGGGAAACAGGGCGTCGGGGGCGAATGCCACGAAGCCGTCGAGGGCCAGGCGCCGGGCAATGTCTTCGATATGGGGGTTGAGCCCGCGGTTCTCGTGAATGACCAAGACACCCGGCCGCCGGCCGGCCCCGCCGGCGGGGCGAACGAAGTACCCCCGCATCCTCCCGTAACCATTCGGCGAGTCGTACTCCAAATACTCGGGCTCGATCCGGGGGTCCGCCGGTTTCACCACCTGAGCCTCGAGGAACTTTGGGCTCAACTGGTCCAGCAGCATGGCCGCTGTCACGCCGCCGACCGCGAACTTCGCGGCGCGGTCGAGGAAGGTCCGCCGGTCGATGGCGCCGTGAACGTAGGCATCGAACAGGATCAGCAGTTCCTGGTCGAAGTCGTGGGCGGTCTTGCGATCCATGAGCAATCTCCGTTGTCGTGGTAATGCCAGTCGGTGGTGCGCGGGGCCCCGGTTTATCGTAGCTTGGTAGCGTGCCCTGGCACAATCGGCTGCCGAGGCCTGCATTCCATTCTTTTGACGGAGTTTCCTGCATGCGATCCACCCGACGTGATTTCATCAAGACGGGCGCCGCCGCTGCGGGCGCCCTCGCAATCGGCCTTCAAGCTTGCGCCAAGGGTGAGGCGCCGGCGCCCGATGCGCCGCCGAAACCGCTCCGGATCTTGGTCCTCGGCGGCACCGGATTCATCGGCCCCCACATGGTTCGCCGGGCCCGCGAGCGCGGGCATACCATCACGTTGTTCAATCGGGGCAAGAGCAATGACGACCTGTTTCCCGATCTCGAGACCCTGATCGGCGACCGGGACGGCAAGCTCGACGCCCTGAAGGGCCGTCAGTGGGACGCCGTGATCGATACCTCAGGCTACGTTCCCCGCCTCGTTCGCGACTCGGCCGGCTTGCTCAAGGGCGCGGCCAGCCAGTACCTCTTCATCTCCTCGATCTCGGCCTACCCCAAGTTCGACGTGCCTGGCATCACCGAGGACGTCCCGGGCGGCACGCTCAAGGACCCGACGGTCGAGGAAATCACCGAGGAGACCTACGGGCCGCTCAAGGTCTTGTGCGAGAAGGCCGTTGAGGAAGCGTTCCCGACCGGCGCCATCGTCGTCCGGCCCGGTTACATCGTGGGCCCCGGAGACAGTACCGACCGCTGGACCTACTGGCCGGTCCGAGTGGCGGCCGGCGGTGAGGTGCTCGCGCCGGGAGAGCCGGCCTATCCGATGCAGATCATCGATGCGCGCGACCTGGCCCAGTTCGTCGTCCACCTCATCGAGCAGCGCGCCACCGGCACGTTCAACGCGGTCGGGCCGGCCAAGCCGTTGCCGATGAGCGAGGTGCTCGACCGCCTCAAGGCGGCCACCGCCTCTTCGGCCACGTTTACGTGGGTGGACGCGGCGTGGCTCGAGCAGCAGAAGGCGCAGTTCCCGATCTGGAACGGGCCCACCGGACTCTACGCCCAGGTCCATACGGTGAGCAATGCGCGGGCCGTGGCGGCGGGCCTTACCTACCGGTCGTTCGAGGAGACCACTCGCGACACGCTCGCCTGGTGGAACGGACTGCCGGAGGAGCGGCGGAACGGGATGCGGTCGGGCCTTCGGCACCCCCCTGCGTTCGGGGCGGAGACGGCGTCGATGGCCCAGCAAATGGAGGCGGAGGCCAAGCTACTCGCGGCGTGGAAAGCCCGGAAATAGCGAGCCCCCGCTCAGAACGTACCGCCCAGGAACACCGCGTTGGCAAAGATCGGCATCAGCCCGCGGAAGAGATCCCGGTAGTTCGGGTCATGGGCAAACGCGATGATCCGGCCTTGCCCAACCGACTCGGTCCAGAGCCACGGCGACTCGCCGAGCCGGGCGGGCACCTCGGGCCAGTAAAACCCCGCGAGACGGACCCGCGTGGCCGGCGCCGAAGGCCAACAGGGCAATGCGGAAAATGCGAGGCATCGGGATTACCGTTTCGCTCCGGTGCTGGCCGCCGGGACAATGGAGAGCACCACCGCGGAGGGATGAGCCGGGCCGTGGTGGATGACGTTATGCGCCACCACCGGGTCCTTCTCGTTGTAGTTGGGCCCGCCGGTGTTCAAGTTGCGTTCATACACCGGGAATGCGCTGCTCGCGATCGCCACCCGGATCCGGTGACCCGCCTGGAAGGTGTTGCTGGTCACCAGCGGCGGAATCTCCACTTTGTAGACCTGGCCCGGTTCCATGAACACCGGAGCGTCGTAACCCTCCCGCCACCGGACCCGGAGCGCCTGTTCGTCGAGATTGTACGCCTTCCCGTCGGGATGGACGTCGACCAGCTTGACCATGAGGTCGGTGTCTTTGACGTCCGAGGATAGGTAGAGCGTCACTGACACCGGTCCGGTCACATTGACTGGGGCCGCGAGGGGCGGGGACGTGTACACCAGCACATCCGGCCGGGCCTGCACCGGCGACTGGTCGAACGAACCCGGGATCGCGGCGTTGAAGCAGCAGACTTGCCCGCCAAGACTCGGCGCGGGGCGGAGCGGGTCGTAGGTGTATCGGTCCAAGCCGGCGGCCTTTGGGCGCGCCAACGTCAGGCGCCCGTTGCCGGCCGCGGTGTTCGCTCCGCCGTCACTGGTGAGGAAATAGGTTTGCCGGGTGGACTCGCGCGGGGGCCAGGTGTCGTAGGTCTTCCACGCTTTAGCGCCCATGTCGTAGGCCCGGACCCGGGGCTCCTTCTCGATCCCGTTGTCGATGCCCTTGAGCCAGCGGTCGTACCAGCGGACCAGGAACCCGGTGTAGTCGAACCGGGCATCGCCCATGTCCCGCTCGCCGATGACGGTGTGCTCGCTCTCGACCCGCCCCATCTGGCAGTGGGCCGTCGGGGCAATGATCATGAAGGTGTTGTTCCGGGCCACCTCGGTCGCGGCGTGGCGGGTCTGATACTCGAACATCGCCAGGTTCGGCCCCGTCGATACGTCGTACCACGAGTTGATATAGAGCGCGGGGGCGCCGTTCCGGTCGCCCTCGGACCCGAACTCGATGGTGCTCCACCGCGGATCGCTGAGCGGCCAGGTCATGAACGCGTCGAGATCGCTCGGCGCCGAGCCGATCCGGCCGGGGATGGCGCTCAGGGGCAACGTGTTGATGACGCTGTCGAAGCTGATCCGCGGGATCGTTTGGGGCTCGAGATTCCACGACCGGGCAATCCGGAGCATGTCCTCCCGGCTGAGTTCCGCCGGAAATGACGGCTTGTACTTGTAGCCGGCCCCATGGTACCAGGACAGCCAGAAGTTCTGGAACACCCCGCCCCGGTAGTGGTTGCCCATCTCGTTGTAGGGCCCGATCCGGCCGATGCCGGCACCCGACCCGCGCGGCACCGCGGCCGCGAAGGCCGGATGGTGCATCGCGTTCATCTTGTGCTGCTCTTCCGCACTCGACGAGCAGCCTAACGCCCCGACCTTGCCGTTGGACCACGGCTGCTTCGAAATCCAGTCGATCGTGTCGTAGGAGTCGGGGCCGGACCCGCCCATGTAGGTGTAGACACCCTCCGAGAAGTATCGGCCCCGCACGTTGACGTAGGCCAGCGCATAGCCGTTCTCCAGGAACCGCTGGTTCTCGGCCGAGGCGGGGTTGATGAGATAGGGATAGAAGGTCAGGATCGTCGGCAGGTTCTGGCGCGGCCGGTTCTTGGGAAAGAAGACCGAGCCGTTGAGCCGCTTCCCGTCGCGCATCGGGATTCGGAGCATCTCCTCCCGGTCCACTTGGGTCGCGAAATAGGTCGCCACCGGATTCGCCGGGGCCTGGGCCGGCAGGGTTCCGGGCATGGCCGCGACGAACGCCACGGCGGTGGCCCAGGGAAGGCGATGAGACCGACAGGTCGGTGGCATGAGTACTCCAGGGCTGTTGGTATGGACGCGAACGATATCCGGGGCGCCGCCGGGTTGCCAGGCACGCCCGCCGGAAATGAGAAAGCCGCTCGCGAACGGCGAGCGGCTTCCCCTACTTGGCTCCCAGCGCTGCGTCGGAGTCCTGCTCTGTTCAGTACCCGGTGAAGAGGAGCCGGTTCGGGGACCCCGTGCCCGGCGAACCGACGACTCCCGCCGTTGCGGCCCCGGTCATGACCCCAGCGACGGTAGCAGGGGAGGCGCCCTGATTGGTCTGCAGGTACAGCGCCACCACGCCTGCCAGGTGGGGCGATGCCATGGAGGTTCCGCTGATCGTGTTGGTTGCCGTCGTCGAGGTGTGCCAGGCTGACTTGATGCTGCTTCCCGGCGCAAAGATGTCGAGGCAGGTCCCGAAGTTGGAATACGATGCCCGGATGTCGGTGCTGGTCGTGGCGCCCACCGTGAGGGCCGTCGGTACCCGGGCCGGCGAGTAGTTGCAGGCGTTCGCGTTCGAGTTCCCGGCCGCGACGGCGAAGGTCACGCCGTCGGCGATGGCGCTGGTGACGGCTGCATCGACGCTCGAACTGGCGCCTCCGCCCAGTGACATGTTGGCGACCGCCGGGTTGGTGCCGGTATGGTGGTTCTTCACCCAGTCGATGCCGGCAATGATGCCCGACCAGTTGCCGCTCCCGCGGCAGTTGAGCACCCGAACCGCAATCAGTGCCACGCCCTTGGCGACGCCGTAAGTGGAGCCGCCGACAATCCCCGCGACGTGGGTCCCATGGCCGTTGCAGTCGGACGAGGCCCCCCGGCCGCCCACGGCGTCATAGCCGTAGACCGCCCGCCCGCCGAACTCAGTGTGGCCGAGAAGGATGCCGGTGTCGATGATGTACGCGGTCACCCCGGCGCCGGTGTTGGTGTAGGAATAGGTGGTCGATAACGGGAGGTTTTGCTGGTCGATTCGATCGAGCCCCCAGGTGGCTCCGGTCTGGGTGGCCGACAGCGTGACCTCCTGATCTTGCTCGACGTACGCCACGTTCGGGTTCCGGCCTAAGGCGGCCGCGGCCTGGGCGTTGAGGTTGACCGAGAAGCCCTTGATCGCATGCTGGTACACGAATCCGACGCGGCCACCCTGCGCTCCCGCCAACCGCCGGGCCGTATTCTCGACGTCGCGCACGTCGTCCTTGAACACGACGATGTACTGATCGGGAACCGGCCGGCCGCTCTGGGCCGGGGCCACGTTGAGTACCGGTTCGAGGTCCAACCCGGTCGGTTGGGTGCCCTCCGAGCAAGCGGTCACCAAAACCAAGGTTCCGGTTCCGATCAATGTCCATCGGTTACGAATCATGAGATGTCCACTCCTTCGCGTTGAGGATGTCAACTACGCGTTTCCCGAATCTTAGGTGAATCCGGTCCAATGCCGAATAGCCTGGGCCCGACCGGGCGGTAGGCCCGGTCGGTAGCCGGATCGAAACGAGGTCGTGATCAGTCGGGGTCGCCGTCCCGATCCTCATCCTCGAAGGCATGGAACGACCTCCGGATGTTCTGCTCGATCTGCGACCGGACCTGTTGGGAAGGCGCCAGCGGGCTGAGGAGCGCCCCCCCGGGTCCTGCGAACCAGGAGGCCAGATCGATCTGGAGCGTCATGGCGGCCGGTTGGCCCGCGGTCACCTCGATCGGCGCGTCGAGCTCGATTTCGACTTCGGCGGTGATGGCACTCGTAAAGGTGAAGCCCGTGCCATTGAAGGTGCCGACAACCCGGACGCTGATGTTCGCGAAGCCCGGGTTAGCCGCCAAGAACGCGGCTGCATCGGCTTGGCCACCGGTCGGCTTGTGGACTTGCAGCTTGAGCTCCTCATACACCCCTTCGGGTAGATCGACGTTGAATACCGCGATCGCGTCGGGACCGACCGGGGGACTGAGGATCCGGGGAGCCAGCCAGACATTGGGGCAGTCCTCATCGTCGTCGCTTCCTTCGCTGCTGCTTGGCGCTGGGCCGGTGGTTGCCGGTTCGACCGGGCAGGTGCCATCGGCCCGTTCGAGTCGGATCTTCCGGGCCACGATCTCGACGGTCGTGAGCGTCAGGACGTCGGCACCCGCTCTGAAGGTGGGGGCCCCGGCGGCGGCGCTGGAGGGGCCGGCCAGCTGGAACGCGAGCCGGCCGGTTCCCGCCGGCCCGCTCGAGTCGCAGGCTAAAAGCAGCAGGGACCCCGTGGCGATGACGACCATTGACCAGATGCGCATATTCGATCTCGAGGTGACGGGTTGCTCTGTAAAGTTGTTGCAAGAGGAAAGCCAAGGTGGTGACGTTTGACGTGCGAGGGCCTGCACTCCCCGCGGTCCGTCAGCGCCAAAGAGCAAGCGGCAGGAGTCCCCAGCCTGCCAGCACCGCGCACCATTGTGCCGCGGCGATCAGCGCCAACCCGTCGACGCGGGTCGCGCGACTGGCGACGCCGGCCCGGACCCGTCGAATCCCGGCCAGGATCAACGTGACCGGCAGCAAGGCCGTCAGGGCCGCGACCACGAGATTCGCCGGTGTCGGGTCGCCGATCGCGAGGAACGGCTGGGTCAGGTAGAGCGCGGGTGCAAGAATCAGCAGACTCAGGCAGAGCGTTGGTGCCACCAGCGGTTCGGCCCGCCACTCGCCCCGGCGAAATGCCCGGACCGTTCGGGTGCCGCCAACGACCAGGAGGTAGAGCAGGGATGCGATCCCCGCGATCGCGCTTGCCCAGAGCGAGTAGAGGCGCCCGGTCGTCACCCGTTCGTAGGTCCGTTGGCCGTCGGCGATCAGGGTCCGGCCGTCCGCCGCCCGGAGCAGGACGTGCGACGCCTCCCGCCGGTCGGTGCCCCGGAAAAGGGCCCCCCCGACGGGGAGCAGGGTGCGCGCCGGACCCTGCAACGGGCGGAGGGTCAGGGAATCACCGTGCCACCGCACCCGGGTAATGCCCGTGAGTTCATCGAGGTAGGCGAACTGCTTGAACCGATTTGGGCGGACGACGTAACTGCCGTTCCATTCCGCCGGGGCGATCGACGGCGCCGCCTTCGGTCGCTCGGCCAAGGGCCCCACACCGAGGGCGCGAACGAGCATCCCGTCCACCCGATCGAACTTGCCGCCCTCGGGGTCGGTATTCAGCGCTAGAAAGAGGCCGCGCCCCTGATCGGGGTAGAGACAAAGGATCGCGCGGAACGTGCCCATGTTGCCGAGGTGGCAGCTTCCGACGACGCCGTAGCGGTCCCGCCGCACCAGACCGAGCGCATAGCCGGCCCGAAGTCCGGCCCGACTCGCTTCGGTCGTCGAAGGCACTGCCATCGCGCGGAGGAGTTCGCTCCGCACCAGCGGGCGGCCGTTCACCACGCCGTCGCTCATCAGGAACCGCGCCAGCCGCGCCATATCCTCGGCGGTCGTGGTGAACTGGCTCGACGGACGGACGAAGTTCGAGATCGTGGCGCTCGTCGTCTCCGGGTCGAAGTGTCCCATCGCGAGGGTCGAATCACCGTTCGCGCCGGTCTGGGTCACGAAGGCGAAGGTACTTCGCTCCATGCCGAGCGGCGTGAGGAGCGCGCGGTCGAGGTAGGCCTCATAGCGGGTGCCGGTTACCGCCTCGATCACCATCCCGAGGAGGAGGAAGCCGCTGTTCGAGTACGAGAACCGCTCTCCGGGCCGGTGGCGGAGCCCCAACGCGCCCCGGTCGAGCGCGAGGCCGTCGCGAAGGGGCGCGTCCGGGGTGGCCCGGAGGGTGAAAACCTGCCACATCCGCGCGTCGTCGAGGCCGCCGGTGTGATCGAGGAGATGACGGATGAGGAGCGGCGGGTCGTCGGCGGCGTGGTACCTGATCGGTAGGTCGGGAAGGTACCTCGCGAGCGGGGCGTCGAGATCGATCCGTCCTTCGCTCACCAGGTGGAGCACCCCGAGGGCGAGAAGGGTCTTCGCGACCGACCCCACCTGCACCCGATCACCGGCCCGCATGGCCGTCCTGAGCGAGGCGTCGCGGAGCCCCGCGGCACCGATCACCGTCGTGTCGGGCGTCACGAGCGCCCAGGTTCCGCCGACGAAGCCTTCTTCACGGATGGCCGTCGCCATGGCCTCCCCGAGCGAATCGGTCGAGACCCGGGGCAGCTGGGCCTCGACCGCCGGCGTGCCCAGCCGGCCCGCGAGGAGGACCGCCATCAACGCCACGATCCTGAATCCGCCGAACCCGGTCGATCGCACCGACGCGGGTCCGGTCCGTCGCCGCTGGTCTACCGCCCGGCTCCGCCCGTCGCCGGGGTCTGTTTGGGAGCGCCGTCGGGGCCCTTGTCCCAATCTTGGGCGCTCGAGATGTTCGGCATCGACCAATCGTGGCCGTTCCAGCCCTCGAACCCGTCCATCCGGAACGCCCAGAACCCAGTTTGCGTGTCGGAGATGAGCACCAGTCCGTCGGCGTTGCGAACGTCGATCCCGAAGGCCCCGTTGAAGATGCTGGTCCCCTCCCACTGCGGCACGCCCCCGAATCCGGTTTGGTGGGGGCAGAGACAGGTGTAATACCAGCCCATGGTCGTCGGGTTGGTGGGGTCCATCATGTTGAATACCTGGAGCCCGTCCTCGTACCCCGACACGAAGACGTAGGGCCAGCGAACCTCGTGGTTGTGAGCGTTGGTCCGCCAATCGGGCGACCACGCGCCGATCGACTGGCTGATCGTGTTGACCTTCCCCTCCAGCCCCGGCCGGAGATCGAAGATCCGGAGTGGAGCGTACTGATACTCCGTCTCCGCCACCGCGAATTTGTGATCGGGGGTCGGTGTGAAGGTGTGGCCGCTGGTGATGCCTGACGCCCCGACGATCGACGTCAGGAGCTTCGGGTTCTGGCGCCCGATCTGGCTCACATCGTAGATGAAGTACCCGCCCCGTCCGGCCCCGTAGAACTTGTCCTGCTGGGTTCCGGCGTCGTAGGCCACGTAGTAGTCGTGATAGCCGAAGTTACCCACCTGGGTGGCGGCCATCTCAGGAATCGGAATCCGCCCGATGAGCCAGGTGTTCTCCGGGGCGCCCGAAACGATCTTGTCGAGATCGTAGACGTTCGCCCAGGGTCCGCCGACCGTAGTGAACAAGAGCGCCCGGCCGTCCGAGTGCTTGTAGGCGAAAATATTGTGAAATCCGCCGAGATACTCTTTCTCCTTGATTCGGGCGACGATCCGGATCTTGCTGGTATCCGGGAGGCCCGTGATGTCGGCGATGACCGCGCCCAGATCGGCATCGGGCCCGCTGTTGCCGAATTGAAGCGACTGGGCCAGGTAGTACCGGCCCTTGATCTTGAAGGACTGCGGCTTCATCCCGCCGGTACCGCCATGCAATTCCGGATTCTCGATGGTCCACGAATAGATCTTCTTGATCTTGGTCAGGTCCGCGAGCGAGATGATGCTGAAGCCCTGGCGGTCCCGTGACTGCGACACGTAGGCGTAGGGTCGGCTCATCTCTTGTTCGACGTCGATGTCCATCACGCGGAAGTATCCGCCGAGCGGAATATGTGACAACACTTTGATGTTGGGGCTTCCGCCGACCTTGTTGCGGACCGGCTCGGTCCATTGCGCCGACCCGGTCGACCCCATGACCGAGAGTGCGAGCGCCGCGCCGCCAATGCGGACCAGTATTCGATTCCTTCGCTTCATGTCGGCCTCGTGGTGAAGTTCCTAGGGGGTTACCGAAAATACCATCATCATGCCCGCTTCGAGATGCTCCGCGATGTGGCAGTGGGTCATCCACTTCCCGGGGTTGGTCGCCTCGATCAAGAGGTCGACCGTCTGCCCGACTGGAAGGAGAATGGTGTCGCGCCAAACCAGATTCTCTTCCGGTATCCCGTTGCGGGCCACCACGAGCAGCCGCTGCCCGTGAAAATGAATCGGGTGGCTCATCGGGTGCATCGACGTGGCATCGTTGCTCATCCGAACCTTGATGACGTCGCCCTTCTTGAAGGTCCAGGCGATATCCATGTTCTCTTGTTTGGTGTCGAGATCGCGGAGGATCCAATGGACCTCCCGCGTGGTCGAGACCCAATTCATGTCGCGCATCCCGTCGACCCATTCCTGGGGCGGGAAATAGGTCGTGTCGACGGCCATGAACGCCGTGATGGTGATCGGAAGTCCTTGGATATTGACCGTAAGCAGTAAGTTCTTGTCCGGTGCCTTTGCGAAATACGATTGGTACGGAGCAAACTCGGCCGAGACTTCCGGCAGCGCCCGAAGCGTGTTGAACGTCTTGGCGTTGTCCTTCCCGGTCGGCGTGGCCGAGACGGTGATGGTGCCAAGGGTGTCGACGGTCTCCTGGAACTCGCCCAGGAAGTTGTTGAGCGCCTGCACCGCGTTGACGATCGGATAACGGCCCGGCCGGTCGAACTTCACTTCCACGACGTAGCGCTGAGCCGGGGCGATCACCACGGTTTCGACCCGCTCCTCCCGCTCGAACCGGCCGATGTCGGCGCCGATCAACTTCACCGGGTTGTCGCCGAACGAAAGGTTCATGGTGCGGCTGTTGGCCACGTTGGTCAGCAGGAAACGGACGACATCACCCTTCTTGACGTCGAGGTGGTAGTCGGGCTCGCCGTTGACCAGCAGGACGTTGCCGAATCGCCCCATGATGGCGTAGTTGGCGACGTCGCGGCCGTACGGCAACAGTCCCTCGTCGTCGACCAAGAGGTCGTCGAGCATGAGGATCGCTTCGTGATTCACGGGGTTGTAGTAGGCTGGGTCGGGGGAGTCGACCACCAGGTTGCCGTACAGACCAAGGTCCTGCTGGATGTCTTCGCGGACGTGGGGGTGGTACCAGTAGATCCCCGGATCGGGAAAGTGGATCCGGTAGATGAATTGGCCTCCGACCGGTACCGGGTCCTGGGTCACTCCCGGTGCGCCGTCGAATTTGTTGTCCAGCCGGATCCCGTGCCAGTGGACGGCGGAAGGTAGGTCGATCTCGTTCTTGAACCGGATCGTGATGGTGGCGCTCTGTTTGACCCGAATCAGCGGGCCAGGGTACTGGCCGTTGAAGCCGTACATCGCGAGCTCAGTCCCGCGGATCGTCCGCTTGACGAATCCGGCCACCAAGTCGAGCGAGTCGCCGTCGGCGAGGTCAACCAGTTTGCGCGGCACGGCCGGGGCGATGGTGCTCAAGTCCAGGTCGGAGCCCGGGAGGTACGCCGCCATCCGTGGAGACAGGCCTTTCATCCCAGGGATCGGCGGCATTCGCATGCCTTTCGGCATCGGCGGCATTCGCGAGGTCCCGCTGCCGTGATCCATGCCTTCGTGTCCTGGGTGGGCCTGGTGCTGCGGGCTCGCCTTGGCCGTGTCGGGCTTTTGGGCCGCCGCGCGACCGCCGACCACCAACACCACGGCGAGCGGGACCATCCACCTCACTGGGGCACTCCGCCGTTGAACATCGTGTGGCCGCTGAAGTTGGTGAGGTAACTGGAGGCCGACGTGCCCCGCATCACGATCGGCCCGGCCCACTTGGCGCCCCCGGCGCCCGACTCAGCGGTGATGACGACCAGGAACTTCGCCATCGCGACTTTGCCGCGGGCCTTGGTCCCGGCCACCAACGGACCGATCCGCTCGATCCGGTCGAGGTTGGCGGTCGTGACCCAGGCAACGTAGCCCGTGGCCGCGGGCGAGAAGGCGGTGGGTGGCGGCAGGAGCGGCACCTCGACCGCGATCTCGAAAATGAAATGGCCG
>SXGU01287127.1_pt1 | contig 26861 bp, 23 predicted proteins | sample 3174531 | NCBI WGS metagenome assembly SXGU01 (sample SAMN11356863, study PRJNA531348) | freshwater metagenome | isolation source: freshwater sample F1-140 | place: China: Fuxian Lake, Yuxi | collected 2017-12-25 | reverse complement strand
GCCATCGCCACCGCAATCACCCTGCGGGATCTATCGACTAGGTGAACGCCATAGGCTTAGCCCGTGAAAACCTTCGACGATCTCTACGCTGAATTAGCGCGGAAAATCGACCAGCAGGATGTGGACTCCGGCACCGTGAAGGGCTTTTGGCGGCTCCGCGCACCCGTGGCGGAGCTTGCGGACATCAACGACGCCGCTGAACTTGAGCGGGCACGCGCCCTTGTCAGGTCCAAGGCACGGTCCACGACCTGGCTGGAGCCCGACGTTCGGTCCCGACGGCTTTTCAGCATGCTGTGCCGACGCGGCTACCCATCGTCGGTCGCCGCCAGCGTCGTACGGGAACCTGTAGGGATTTGAAGCATCCCGGGTTCATGCGGCATCCTTTCTAGCGGAGGATGCCGGGTGTGCCGAAGAAGTACCGGAGCGAGCAGCGTGAGCGTGCAATCCGGATAGTCCTTGAGCGACCGGATGACCATCCGTCTGTGTGGGCGTCGGCTGCCGACACACCCACTGCTCCAAGGATCAGACATCACCTACCGGTGCAGCGGATTCACAATTCTGGCCCGTGAACTTTGTACCTATAGGACATGGACCGGCAACGTGATGGGTGTCAGCCTCTAACAGGTGCTCTAACTGCGCGTCAGCAATCTCCGCGTCGCAGACATAACGGTAGCGCCACGGAGGTAGCGAAGAGGGGAACCGATGACAACTGAGCACGCCACACTGCCGGGGAATCGGAAGTTTGTCTGGTTCGAACCGGCGGGCCGGTTCGCCACCGAGTACGAGATGTTCACCATCGGTCAACAGTCGAGCCCGTCACAGTGGCTGGACACTGACTGGCCTCTTCGTTTCGACGATGGCCGGCCGCCCTACCGGATCGAGTCGACGGCGGTGCGCTGCTCAGACTGGGAAGGCTTCAGGGACCCGGCACAGTTGTGGTACCGCCCCTACGTAGCCGCGACCAATGACGAGGAGCAGGCGCTCGAACGGCTGATCCCGGCCGCTCTCGCCGATGGCGTCGCCGACCGGATCGATCCGGCGTGGCGTGAGCACGTGCTGCAGAAGTACTACGCAGCTTGGCCTTTCGTCGAGTACGGGATATTCCTCTCGTTGTGTCATCCGGTACGCGAAGCGCTCGGCGACTCGGTCATGTTCGCCACCGTATTCCAGGCCGCGGACAAGATGCGGCATCTCCAGGACATCGTCCACCTCACCTTCGACCTCGTCGACGTCCTGCCAGACTTCGACGACTCCGGCGCTCGCGCCGCGTGGATGACCGACCCCGCGCTCGTCCCCACCCGCGAGATCATCGAAAGCCTGATCGTGGCCGACGACTGGATGGAGGTCTTCACCATCGTCAACCTGGTATTCGAACCGCTTGTCGGATCTTTGATGACAACCCACTTCATGAGCAAGGCGGCCCCGCATCACGGGGATCCAGCCACGCCGCTGGTGCTCGCAGGCACCCGCCGCAACGCCGCGCGCCACCTCGCCGCGGCAAAGGAACTGATCCGGTTTCTACTGAACGACCCCGAGAACGGTGCGGCGAATCGGTCCGTGTTCTCGGGCTGGCTCAACGCCTGGACGCCGCGCGTGGACGCCGCGGCGGTCGCCTTGTCCGGGGTGTTCTCGCTGCCAGGGATCCGAGCGGTTGACCCGGCGGAGGCGCTTGCCATCGTCCGCTCGGATGCCGCGAAGATCCGCGCCGAACTTAGTGTCTGACGAAGGAGAAGCCGTGACCGAACAGGTGCAGGACACAGGTACTGGGCTGCGCAAGGGGCCGCGCGACACCATCGGCATCACTCTGATGGCCAGTGCCGACACCGAGGCAGCGGTCGCCATGATCCGCGAAGAACAGCCGGACGCGCGGGTGAGTTTCCGCGGGGTCACCTACAAGATCGAGCGGGACGGGATTCTGGAGTTCGACATGGGACGGCTCGGCGAGCGACTGGGCCGCCCCATGGACACGGATTTGTTCCTGGTGAACATGAGTACTTACTACGGGCGCATGGACGTCGGCGACGGCGTGGTCCGTATCCACTCGGACATCCGGCCCGAGCGTTTCCAATAATCCTGCGCGGGAGAGGAATCAGAAATGACACGCAAGCGGAGTCTCGTTGAAGTTCACGAGAAGTCAAAGAGTTACGACTGGGACTACCCGGACACCGATCCCAAGTACCCGTCGCGCTTCATCATCCCGAAGACCGGTAAGGACCCCTTTCGAATGCTCGTGCGGGATTACGTCCGGATGGAGGAGGAGAAGGACGCCCGGACGTACGGCTTTCTCGACGGAGCTCTGCGGATGCGTGTCGCCGAGAAGGCCGAGCCACGCTTCATGGAGGCGTTGAAACTTACCCTGCCAGATCTCACCAACGCCGAGTTCCAAGCGGTGGCCGGTGTCGGCATGATCGCGCGGGGCATCAAGAACCAGGAACTACGTCAAGGGTACTACGCGCAGATGCTCGACGAGGTGCGGCACACACAGCTCGAGATGGGCCTTCGCCGCTATTACGTTGAGCATGCCCCAGACCCCGCTGGCTGGGATATCGCGCAGAAGGCCCTCTACCAGCACCCGGGCGGCCTCGTCTCTCTCGCACTCTTCCAGAACTTCAACACCGGGGATGTCATCGACGCCGTAATTAATCTGAACGTCGTCGTCGAGACCGCGTACACGAATATCCTGCTCGTGGCAACACCCCAGACGGCAGTGGCTAACGGCGACGACGCGCTAGCCACGACGTTTCTCTCGATCCAGTCCGACGAGGCGCGACACATGGCCAACGGCTATGGAACGCTCTTCGCCGTCCTGCAGGACGAAAGCAACGTGCCGCTCGTCAACGAGGCTCTCGAACGTCACTTTTGGCACAGTCACCGGGGCCTGGACGCCTTGGTCGGCTGGCAATCGGAGTATGGTGCCGTTCAGCGGCCTTGGGCCTACAAGGACGCGTGGCAGGAGTGGGTCGCCGACGACTTCATCGGAAGTTACCTCGACAAACTCACCGAGTTCGGCGTCCAGGCGCCGACCCGGCTGGCGAAGGTCGCGCAGGACGTCTCTTGGATTCACCACAGCACCGCTCTGGCGCTGGCCGCGATCTGGCCCCTGAACTTCTGGCGCAGTGACGTCATGGGCCCCGCGGACATGGAGTGGTTCGACAGCCACTACCCCGGCTGGTCGGAAGTCTACGGGCCATTCTGGCAGGGGCACGCGGCGATGGCCGATCCGTCGTCCGGGCGGCTTATGCTTCAAGAGTTGCCGTCCCTGCCGCCGTTCTGTCAGGTGTGCCAGTTGCCCTGCATCATGCCTCGGCCAGACCGGAGCGAGATACGGGTGTTCGAGCACGGTGGACGTAATATCGCCGTCTGCAGCGAGGGCTGCGACTGGGTTTTCCACCGCTGGCCCAAGGCCTACGGGGGCAGGCGGAGTTTCTGGGAGAAGTATCACGGCTGGGATCTCGCCGACGTGATCCTCGACCTAGGCTACGTCAGACCCGACGGCGTCACGTTGATGGGTCAGCCGAGCGTGTCGCTTGAGCGGCTCTGGACTATCGACGATATCCGTCGGATTGGGTTTGGGGTCAAGGACCCGCTGGCCGCTTGACCCGCATGCTGTGCTCGCTGGCTCCTTACAGATCCGTCCACCACTCGCGAGAGGTTCTGTGTCCACGAGGATAAGCGTCGAGCCCTTTGGTGAGTCGTTCGAGTGCGCGGATGGCGAAACGATTCTCGATGCAGCTCTGCGCAACGGGTTCTTCCTCAAATACGGCTGCCGACACGGCGGGTGCGGAACTTGCAAGGTGGTGTTGTCGGACGGCGACGTCGAAGGTGCAGGTTCGTCGTTCGCCGTTTCCGAGGGCGAACGCGCGGATGGAGTTATCCTCGCGTGCTCCTCTAGGCCCGCCTCGGACTGCGCCATCGACGTCGAAGCAATGGAGCTCACCGAGGACGAGTTCCGGGCCGGTGACCAGGTCGAGGTTTTCCAGGCGGAGATAGAGAGTCTTGAATGGCTCACGCACGATACGTGCTCGCTGAGTCTCATGCTCCGCTCGCCGGCGTCGATCCCCTTCACGGCCGGGCAATTCGTCAACGTGGCGGTTCCTGGGACCGACATGGTGCGCTCGTACTCGCTAGCGAACGCACCAGATGACTCGGACCGAATCGATCTCATAGTCAAGGTGCTACCAGGGGGCGCCTTCTCGGGGCTGCTCGCCTCCGGGCTCGGCGTCGGGGACTCCCTGACGCTCCACGGCCCGCTAGGTGGGCTTCGGCTACGGCTGTCGCACCGAAGAGTGCTAATGGTGGCCGGCGGATCCGGGCTCGCACCGTTCTTATCGATGTTGCACAACCTGGAGCGGCGCAATCGTCCACGGGAGATTGACCTGGTCTTCGGCGCCCGCACGCGGACCGACCTATACCTCGTCGAGGAGCTCGAGAGACTCGCGGCCGCGCTTCCCGGGTTCACGTTCCTGCCCACAATCTCCGAGCCCGACACGTCGCCATGGAACGGGGACCGAGGCCTTGTGACGGAAGTGATATCTGGCCGGTACGCATCGCTAGACGGATACGACGCCTATCTCGCTGGGCCGCCGGGGATGATCGAGGCCACCATCCCGGTTCTCACCGGGCTCGGCGTCCGACCCGCCAACGTGCACTTCGACGCGTTCGTCCCCTCGGGGAGCTGACCGTCAGGACGACGAACCAGGGCGATTTGACGCAGACCCGTCGGCACCTGAGGACGTGAGCTGCTGGCAGGCCGGGGACCCGTCGTGAAGGCTGGCATGTCGTCGGTCTCGTCAAGGAGGCAGGGCGGCCCGCACCTGTTTGGTCCACTCATTCCGGCATGCGACGACGTTCACGGGGCGGGGGAGTCAAGAGTGCAGACAGCCCAGAGCAAGCGTGGTCTGCCAGGCACGGGTCCCCAGCTGGAGGTTGAAGGAGATCTCGGGATCGGATAGGTCGAGGCCCGAGATTTGACGGATCCGCTGCAGTCGGTACTTCAGGGTGTTGCGATGCACGAACAGCGCTTCAGCGGTCGCCCGGTAGTTCCCGCCGTTTTGCAGGTAGAGCATGAGGGTGCGGACCAGCTCCGCGTTGCGCTTCTTGTCGTAGTCGATCAGGGACCCGATCCACCGCTGGATGAACCGATCTATCTCGGGCAGTGCGCCGTTGCCTGCCAGGAGTCGGTAGATCCCCAGGTCGTCGAAGCGCACGGCCTGTGCCATCCACTCGGCCGACTTCATGAGTTGGAGCACGAACCGAGCCTGGCTGAAAGACTGGGGGAAACCGGCAACGGTGAAGCAGTCCTCGCCGACCGCCACCCGCACCTGCCCGCCTCCGAGGGACCGCATGACCGCCTGTCGCAGCGACTCCCACTCGACCGGGCGGTCAGCCAACAGGACGATTTGGAGGCCGCGGGCTACCAGCAGGCTGCCCGCGCCTTCATCGCGCGCGGCAATCCGGACGGCTTGGAACAGCCGGTCGACCCCGACGTCCAGACGGCTACCCTCGACGAGCACTACGCGATGCGGGCGCTGGAGGTCGTAGCCGAGTGCGCCCGCGCGAGCGAGTGCGCTCTCCTCCTCTGCGCCGTTGAGCAGCTCGTCGACGAGGTCCCGATGCACCCGAAGCTCGCTCTCGGCGAGGCTGCGGATTCGCGCGAGTTCCATTGCCAGAATCGTTGCGCCGTGCTCCAGGGCCATGATGTCGTGCTCGCCCGCTACGCCCGAGGGGTCGACGAGGCTGATGACCCCAAGGACGTCCCCTTGGGGACGGGCGAGGGCGATCAGGCTTCCCCGCTCGCGGATGGGACGGTCTGACACCTTGGCGCGGCGCAGGAGGGCCTCGCGTCGGCTCGTGGACTCCTTCGGGTACGTGTCCGGACGCTCCAGCCCCGCCCAGGCCTTGAGGTTGCCGTGACGGTCCTCGATTGCGACCGAAAGACCGGTCAACTCGTGCACAGCGCGGGCGATCCCTTCGCGTCCCTCCCCCGACACCGCCACCGCCGTGAGCCGGTCGTGGATCTCAATACTGCGTTCGAGCGCCGCGAGCGAAGCGCGGAGCCTTTCGTTGACCTCCGAGAGCTGCTCGGCGGCCGCGAGCTCCCGTGCATGCAGGTGGCGGTTCGCCAACGCTGCTCCGGTCTGTTGGGCGAGCGCTCGCAACAGGAACTGCTCCTCCCACGATGGCTCCTCGTCCGCGGCAACGACGAGGACTCCGAAGCGGCCGAGTGGGTTGCCGAGCGGGTAGACCCAACCCCAGGCGGCGCCGTCCACCGAGACCAGGCCGCCTTCCAGCCCGTAGCCGGTCACGGACTCCCGCGAATCGACCGGGCCTGCGAACTCGTGTGCCACCACCCGGCAGCAAGCCAGCGAAGGCACCGCCGTGATCGCCAGTTCGATGATCTGGCGCTCCCCGGTGCTCTCGGTCATGAGCTGACCGAGTACCAGCAGGCTGCGCATTGTCGATAGCAGCCCGCGACCAAGCTGGTCGGATTCTTCCAGCTCGGTCCGCTTCATACCTCAAGGAGGTCTTCGAGTTCGACGTACCAGGGGTTGTCAAGGACCTGACCGGACATGAGCACCCTCGGGTGCGACTTGAGCACTTCCATCAGCACGCTTCCGTCGGTGAAGCGCTCAAGGTCGTACAGGCACAGAACCGCCTGCGGGTAACGCGGGAGGAACCGGTTGAGTTGCGCCTCGTAGCGGACCAACTGGTCGACGCCGGGGATGTCGCGCAGGGCCCACGTCATTTCCCCGACCGACCGGACGAACGGAAAGCCCTCCTTCCCGACGGCACGGCCGACGTTGTACTCCCAGAAGTCGAGCATGCGCTCGGTCGAGAAGTAGCCGCCGGTGATGTACGCCGACACGCTACTGAGCAACTCGAACTGCCCGCTCCGCAGGTGGGTCTCGACGTCGAGTACCAACGACAGCGGGTTGGTGATCTGTTCAACGTCGGGGTCGTCCATCACGGCGATGCACTTGTGCCCCGCGACCAGTCCGTCGCGCAGGAACGGGAGCAAGATGTCGTCTTGTTGGTCCGCGCCTCGGAAGAAGGCACAGATGTGGTCACCCGAAGCGATGGTCACGCCTGGATGCGCCAGTGCGACGTGAATCGTGGTTATGACGCAGCTCCCCTCATACGCCGTACTTTAGGATGTGCCCCGCGAACAGCGACTCGGCGTCGACCATACGCGCAACCGAGGGGCGGGACACCCAAGTGAGGTTCACGAAGTGACGTGCGTTGACGTTCTCCGTCGTGATGCCGCCTCCCCAGGTGCCGCACGACAGGCTGAGCGTGAAGGGCAGCCCGTTGCGACCGCTACCAGCACCCTCGTTGAGATTCTGGTTGACGAGGACCCGGGCCGTCTTCGTCCCGTACGCGACCGCGTCGACGTGCGCGTCGCTCGTGGTGTGGATGCCGCAGGTGTGACCTAGGCCCTGGTAGTCGGTGATGGAGTTGACCAAGGCGACTGCGGTCCCGATGCTGCCGGCGTAGCGGTAGAGGGCGAGCACCACCGAGAGCTTCTCGCCGCTGAAGGGGTGGTCGTGACCGACCCCGTCCTCCTCAACGACCAGGAAAGTGGTGGACTCAGGGACGTCGATCCGGGCCAGGCGGGCAATGTGCCCTGCAGACCTAGCGATGACGTCCGCGGTGGGGACCTCACCACCGTCCGGCCACATGACGGTCCGGAGCGCCTGCTTCTCGGCATCGTCGCAGAGGTAGCCACCGGAGGCGACCAGGCGTTCGACGAGGTCGTCGTACACAGACTCGTGCGCGATGACGGCGTTGTCGGCCAGGCAGCTCGTTGCATAGTCGAAGGTTTTGGCCGCCACAATTGCTGCCGCAGCGTCCGCGAGGTCGGCGGTCTCGTCCACAATGTGCACCGCGTTGCCGACCCCCACGCCGAAGGCGGGAGTCCCGGAGCTGTAGGCCGCCTTGACCATGCCGGCGCCGCCGGTAGCCACGATGAGGTCGACTTGGTGCATTAGCTCCTGGGTGTAAGCGATCTTGGCCTCGGGGAGGACCTGGATGAGGTCGGCCGGAGCCCCCACTTGACTGCACGCCTCGCGCATGTAGCTGACGACGGCATCGGTCGTCCGCTTGCTGCGTGGGTGGGCAGCGAAGACGATGGCATTGCGCCCGGCGAGCGCGCAGAGCGCCTTCACCGGGGGGGTGGCGTCCGGCCCGGTCGTCGGGACTAGCCCGGCCACTACCCCCACGGGCTTCGCAATCTTCACCAGGCCCCGGGCCGGGTCCTCCTCCACGACGCCGACGGTGGGGGTCTGGCGTAGGTCGGCAAGGACTCCCACGACTCGGCGCTCGATTTTGATTACTTTATCCTCGAATTTGCCGAACCCGGCCTCATCGACCGCCAGCCGCGCCAGTTCCTCCGCGCGGTCCTTGCGGGCCACGGCGTAGGCAACCGCCGTAGTCAGTTCGTGGACGCGGTCCGCATCCCATTCGGCGATCACCGCCTGGGCGGCTCTGGCTCGGGCAACGACCTCCGCAACCTCCACGGGGAACCTCCTGTCGGTCGTGCGCTCAGCACGCGCTGGTCGGTGCCGCAGCGGCTCGGGGGCACCCTGATAGAGAGCACCAGGCGAGGCCATACTTGCCTGGGCCCGAAGCCTAATGAAGGGAGACTATGTCAATCGCTACGGGAAAACTTCATCCTGTTGGGACGAAGTTTGATGTGATCATAGTTGATTCGCCCTATTGGGTTGGCCCGCCCTGCAGGAGCTTCCAGTCCACAGCCACGGCTTTACTGGGGGACACCAGCACCGGGTTGAGGTCGAGCGCCGCAACCCCGGGTAGGCCCACGAGGGCATCGCCCGCCCCTACCAGTAGCCGGGCCAGCGCCTCAACGTTCGCAGCCGGCCGCCCTCGCCCACCCGCGAGCACGGCGTGGAGTCGAAGTCTCGCGATCAGATCCCGGGCGTCGGCCAGGCTCAGAGGAGCCAGGGCAAACGCCACGTCGCCGAGCGTCTCGACCCAGATGCCGCCGGCACCCACCATCACCACCGGGCCGAAGGTCGGGTCCCGGACCGCTCCGACCACCACTTCAATGCCCTCAAGATGCTCGGACACCAGCACGGATCCGGAGCGGTCGAGGAGCTCGCGTGCAGCCGCCTCGACTGCGGCGGTGCCGAGCAGCCCGAGCCGCACTCCCTCTAGCTCGGTGCGATGGGCCGCCCGGCCCACCTTGACGACGGACCTCTCAGGCGCCACGGCCACAGCCTCCTCGACCGTCCAGCACTCGAAGGACGCGACCACCTCCACGCCGAACTCCCGCAACAGGTCGGCCGCGACCTCAGGGTCGCTCAAGTCGCCGACCCAGGGCTTAGATGCCGGCGCCGATGCCACCGTGGAGGGTCCGCTGACCCGTTCGCGGGCGCGCGCCACCTCGCGTGTCAGCGCGAGCGCCCGGGCCGCCCGGGCCGGCCATCGCAGCACCGGCACCTGGGCGGCCTGTAGTTCGCGGGCGAGGTCATCGGCCGATGCCGGGGCAACCCAACAGGCGTGCACGGGGATCTTGACCCCGGCGGCCCGCAGGCTGCGGACCGACTCGGCTACGGCGCGTACCGTCGCCGGGTCTGTCGCCGAACGCTGGAGCAGGACGACGACGACCGCGTCCACCTCGCCGGAGCGGGCGAGCAGGTCGACGAGCGCGGGGTAGACCGTCGGGAAGAGCGACCATGCGGTGGTCACGTCGACCGGATTGAGGGTCGAAGCGTACGCCGGGAGCAAGGCTCGGGCCTGTTCTTGCAGCGCGGGCGATAGGGCTGGGACGACCAGCCCCTCATCAGCCAGCAGGTCGGCGAGCTCGACACCGGTACCGCCGCTGTTGGTAATGATCGCGACCCGGTCGCCGCCGGGCAGCGGCTGGCCGTCAACGGCCCGGGCGACATCCAGCAACTCCTGCCCACTTCGCACCTCGACCGCGCCGGCCTGCCGCAGCGCGCCGTGCCAGACCGAGGCGCTCGAGGCGAGGGCCGCGGTGTGCGACGTGGCGGCCCGAGACCCAGCCTCGGTTCGCCCTGTCTTGAGGACTAGAACAGGCTTCCGGGGCGTGAGGCGGCGTGCCGACTCGACCAGTGCGCGGCCGTCCACAACCGACTCCAGCAGCAGACACACCGTGCGCGTGGCCGGGTCTTCGCCCAGGGCGTCGAGCAGCTCGGCGACGGTGACGTCGGCGGTGTTGCCCGGGGCGCAGATTTTAGCGAACCCCACCTGCTCCTCGTGGGCGAGGTCGTGGACTGCCATGCCGTAGGCCCCGGACTGGCTCACCACCGAAATCCCCCCTCCGCCGACCGGGGCCCCGCGGGCGATGGAGGCGTTGAGCGGGAGGTCGCAGTTCTGTACCCCGAAGCAATTGGGTCCCAAGACCCGGACCCGGTGGCCATCGGTGTTCGCCGCCGCCAGCAGCTCGTCCTGCAGTCGCGCACCATCAGGCCCGGTCTCCGCGAAGCCTCCGGAGAGCACGATCATGGCTTCGACGCCGGCTGCCGCGGCATCGCGGGCAACCTCGGGCGCGGCCGCCGCGGGCACCGCGACGATGGCGAGGTCGATGGGTGGCACCACGTCACGCAAAGACTGGCCCACGTGGACGTGCACCACCTCACCCGGGAAGTCCGCAAGATTGGAGGCGAGGAGTTGGCCGAGGCTGCCTTGCCGGTTCGAGGCGCCCACAAGGGCTACCCGGCGCGGCGAGAAGATCGCGTCGAATAGGCTCGGTCGGCTCACCCCCCGGCGCCGAATCGCCGGTCCAGCTCATCGGCGGTGAACTCGGACCGACGCACCCCGAGCGGATCGACGGCACGCACCTCGGCCAACTCGGCTTCGGTGGGATCCGCGACGACACCGAGGTTGGGCAGCACGTCGAGGTCGAAGCCGGTGGCCCGCTCGATGTCGCCGAGATCGACGTCGGGGAAACGGGCGATCAGCCGCGCCCGGCCGTCGAGAAAGTCGAAGACGCCAAGCTCGCTGACCAACCACTGCGGGCCACCGCCGCGGTGGGGGAGCGCGGTGCGCGTGCCCGCTGGAGTGAGGTGCCCCAGGTCAGTGATGAAGTCGAGCTCGGGCACCAGCGTGCGACCGCTGCGATGGTGGGTGGTCCAAAGGGTGAGCGCACCGATTGTCGCCGAGATATTCGGGCCGCCGCCGCCGCCACCGAGCTTGATCTTCGGTCTGGGCATACCGCCGATCGCTGTGACGTTGGTGTTGCCGTGCGCGTCGATCTGTCCGCCGGACAGGAACATCCGATCGACGTCCCCGCGGCAGGCGGCGTCGAAGAACTCCTCGAAACGCATCCGATATGTCGCGTCGCGGTGTAGCGCCAGGTCGTTGCCGGTCGGCGGGATGAATACCGCCACGGGGTCGACGGCGTATGTCGCTCCTTCGATGAGCATCGAACGTGGCGCGTGCGTGCGTCGGGCAACATGCATGGCGACCTGCGCGCACGGGCTCGCGAATCCGTGGAAGACCACCTCGCGATCCACGATAGTGCGCGCGAGTGTGACGACGAACCATTCGTCCATGGACCACCCGCTCATCGGAACAGTTCCATCCACGCCTCGTCCGAGGTCGACCACTTGGTGAGCCGGTTCGGCTCAACGCGCGTGCGGTAGGCGTCCTCGCCGGGAAGGACGTAGGTGTCCAGGTACGCGGCCATCGCCTCCGGGCCAGCCGACGCAGCGGCGACGTACTCGGCGATATGCGGTCGGTCGTAAGCGTAGCCGGGGTAGCAGGAGGACGGATGCGCCCCGTAGGGCACCTCTGCCACAGCACTGACTACATGCGCCGGCAACGTGACCCCCGCCGCCACGACCTCTTCGGTGCTCACCAACCGATCCACCGTCGCGACGACGACCCGCGACGCGTGGGCGAAGCGCTCGTCGAGGACGTAGGGCTGGTCGAGGTGCAGGTTGCCTGCGGCGTCGCCCATCGGCGCGTGCAGCAGCGCGACGTCCGGGGAGAGCGCGGGGACGGCAGCAAGCTCCTCCCCGGTGAAGGGGCACGTGACCGTGCCCCACTCCGGGTGCAGCCCCAGTAGGTCTCCGCCGAGCAGCCCCCGCACCGGAAGGAACGGCACGCCCATCTCGGCAGCTCTAAGTTGGGCGAGGACGACCACACACGAGCTCTCCCGCACCTCCAAAGATCCGCTCTCCGCGCCGCGCCGAAAGGCTGGCGCAAGCCCGAAGTCCTGTTCGAAGCCCACATATGACTCCTCGCAGACCGTCACCACCCCAGCGGCCACGAGCAGGTCGACATCGATGCCGTGCGCCGACCCAACGACGCGCAGCCCGGTCCGACCCTGCCGTACGAGCTCGCGTGCCAGGGCCATCGGAAGACGCGCGGACAGGCCGCCACCGAGCGCAATCGTGTCGCCGTCGGCTACCCGCGAGGCAGCCCCGGGCAACGTGGTCCGCTTGTCGACGTCGAGGGAGAATCGGCTCATGTCACTGCGCGGTCATACCGCCGTCGGCGGCGACCACCGACCCAGTCATGAACGCCGCCTCGTCGCTCGCCAGGAACAGCGCGACGCGGGCGATGTCGTCGACGTGACCGAGCCGACCAAGGGGGTACTTGACCAAGGTGCGCTGCAGACCCAGGTCAAGGTCGCCGTCCCCGCGGGCCCGGAGCATCGGTTCCATCAGCGGTGTGTAGACCGTGCCGGGGCAGATGACGTTGGCCCGCACGCCACGACCGGCGAGGTCAACGGCCATCGACCGGGTCAACGCCACCACAGCGCCCTTCGCGGCGCAGTAGGCAGCGAAGTTCATCACACCAACCAGCGCCGCGACCGATCCCTGGTTGATGATCGAGCCGCCGGTCCCCATGTGCGCGAGAGCCGCCTGCGACATTAGGAAGGTCCCCTTGACGTTGACGTCAAAGCAGCGGTCCCAGTCAGCCTCCTCGGCGACGACCACTGAGCCGCGCGAGTCCACGCCTGCGTTGTTGTAGAGGATGTCGATGGATGAGTACTCTGCGGCCAATGCGTCGGCGGCCGCAGAGACCTGCGCCACCTTCGACACGTCGGCGGTGAGCGCAAGTGCGCGACCCCCGGCGGCGGCGACCAGCGCGGTGGTCTCCTCAGCAACGGCGCCGTCACGGTCGAGGACCCCGACGGCGGCACCTTCAGCAGCGAAGAGAAGGGCGGCAGCGCGGCCGATGCCCGAGCCTGCGCCAGTGATGAGGGCGACCTTGCCAGCGAGCCGGCCAGTTCGCGAAACGTGCGAGTCCGTGGCATTCATAGTGCTGTGTACCCTCCGTCGATGACCAGCGCGGCGCCGGTCAGGTAGTGGAGCCGGTCCGAGGCGAGGACCGACACGAGATCGGCGACGTCGTCGGCCGACGCCACCCTGCCGAGCGGGATGCGCTGCTCGATCTGCGCGCGCAGCTCCGGGTCCTCGAGCCGCCAGGATGTCATGGCTGTGTGCGCCATCCCCGGGCAGACCGCATTGCTGCGGATGCCCACGCTCGCGTAGTCGACCGCGATGGAGCGAGCCAACTGCAGCGCCGCACCCTTGGATGTCGTGTACGCGCTACGGCCCGGGAAGGCAACCTGGCCTGCGACCGACGCGATGGTGATCACGTGGCCAGACCCGTGGTCAATCATGATCGGCAGGACCGCCCGACTGAGCAGGAAAGGCCCTCGCACGTTCACCGCTATGACCTTGTCCCATTGGGCCACCGGCGTGTTGTGGAGCACGGTCGCCGATTGGTCCCCCGTGATCCCGGCGTTGTTGACGAGCACGTCGATCCGGCCGAGGCGCTGCGCGGCCGCGCCCACGAAATCCTCGACAGAGGCCTCATCGGCCACGTCCAGCAGGCCGGATAATCCGTCAGGCCCGGCGGCGTTCGCCGCTCCATCGAGATCTAGGTCACCCACCGCGAGCAGGAAACCGTCAGCAGCGAGGCGTCGGCAGGTCGCCAAGCCGATGCCCGATGCCCCGCCGGTCACGAGGGCGACTCGTCGCGTGGTGTTCATGTCGGCCCCAGCTGCCGGACGGCGGCCTTGGCGGCGATGGGAATTGGATCGTAGACCGGCGGGTACCGCGGCGCGTTGGCGAGATCGAACGACGCGAGTTCGCTGACAGTCATCCCGGCCCGCGGCCCGGTGGCCAGCACGTCGATCCGGTGGGCGGCGCCCTCGCCCCCGACCATCTGCGCTCGCAGCAGCCGACCCGCTCGACCTTGAACGAGGCGGCGCACGTGGAGGGCCGACCCGCCCGGGTAGTACTTGGCTCGACTGCGATGCACCACATCGGTTGCGAGCGCGGGAAATCCGACCGCGCGCCCCTCGGCGAGGGTCAGTTCGGTGCGGGCCACCTCGAGGTCGAACACCTTGACGACCGCGCTGCCGACGATGCCGTCGAAGCGGGCGGAACCACCAGCGGCCACCCGTCCGGTCTTGTTGGCCGTGGTTCCCAGTGGCACGTAGGCGGGCTGCCCGGTCACGCGGTGCAGCGGCGCAACGCAGTCGCCGTCGGCCCACACGCCGGGTAGCGACATGCGCATTCCGGCGTCGACCACGAGCGCGCCCGCGGGGCCGGTCTCGGCACCGGCGTCGCCGGCCAGCGTGGCGACTGGGCGGACCCCGACCGACACGACTGCGAGGTTGAAGCCCGGCAGGTCCGCGGAGGTGGCGTCCGCGCCGAGTCGCAGGTCGACCTGCTGGCGCACGTGTTCCTTCACCACGGGCGCTGGCTCGGGGTCCAGTTTGGGCAGCACTTGCCCTAGGCGCTCAACGACGGTGACCGAGCAGCCCCGGGCCGCGAGCGCCTTGGCCATCTCCGGTCCGATGTAGCCCGTCCCCACTACGAGGGCGGACCTGCCCATCCCGGCGTCGAGCAGGTCGCGAGGGGCGATCGCCTCGTTGAGGGTGCCCACAGTGCGATCGGCCGCGACCGCAGGGACGACGAGGGAAATGGGCGCCGCACCCGCGGTGACTACGACGCTTGAGTACGACCGAGAGTGCGTGCGACCCGACTGGCGGAAGGCTACCCGGCGTTCCGTCGAGTCGAGTTCGGTCGCCACGGCCGCTGTGCGCACGGCGACTCAGCAGTCCTGGGTGAAGTGCGCCAACGGGTAGGCGAACAGATCGTCTGCTGAGCCCACCACGCCAGACAGGTAGTACGGGAGGCCGCACAGGCCATCTGCGACATGGGCCGTCGCCTCGAGCAGCACGACGTCGAGCCCTAGGTTGGTGCGCCGCGCAGCCGAGGCGGCCGACATCCCTGCCGCGCCGCCGCCGCTCACCACCAAACGTCCAGACATGCGCCGAATGCTAGGAGCACCGACGTGAAGCCTCTAGGTCCTCTAGGGCCCAAGGCCGCCCTGTCCCCTGTCCGTTCGAGACAGAGAACACAGCGACCTTGGGCCAGAGAGTGATTAACCGCAACCGCAACCAGAGCCTCCGGCAGCGAACAACCCGCCCTCATGGACATCGATGGGCGTCGCTTCACGGCCCCCGCAGGACGAGCAGACCCAGACCGCAGGCACCCGCGCGCCCTCCATCACGAGGGAGCGGAAGGTGTTCCCGCAGGCCGGACAACGCAGCGTCCAGACCGGCATCGCACTCAGCCGCCGAGCTTCTTTCGCGCCAACTCGGTGCCGGCAGCCAGAGCGTGCAACTTGTCGATCGCGATGTATCGCTGCAGCAGGATGAGGCCGCAGTCAGTGGTCACTCCCAGACGCTCCGGCGGGACGTACTCCGCGAGACGCAGGATGCGGTCGCAGACCTCCTCAGCGGTCTCGGTGATTGTCGACTTCACGTCGATGACGCCGGCCCAGAAGGTGACGTTGTCGGGCAGTGGGTGGTCCTTAAGGACGGCGAGGCCCGACAGGTCATCGGACCGGCGGCCGCAGTTCTCGAGATTGAGAATGTCGATCTTCGCCTCGTAGGACTTCGGGACGACCGATGCGGTCGCCGCCGGTGCCGCGCCCTTGCGCTGGCTCAGGTCGAAGATGTCGCCCGACTCGGCGGTCTCGTCTGGGAAGTACGCGGGTGTGCCACCCCAGTTGCCCCAGCACACGTGCACGATGATTTGGGCGTTCTTGACGCCCTCGACAGCGCGGTTGAACGCCTCAATAGCCCAGTCTTCGTAGAAGTAGGGCCAGGTGAACTCGTCTAACTGGATGAAGTCGACGCCCATGCCGTCGACCTCGAGGATGTCCTCGTTGATGGCCGCGGCAAGCGCCATCGCCCGATCCCGAGGGTTGTCGTAGTAGAGGTCGTTGGTGCATTGGGCCAGCACCTGGACGCCCGTAAACTGGATTTTGGTGGGCATGTCAGTCGCCTTCTTCAGCGCCCTCGCCTGCTCAACCATGATCCCGCCGCGACGCTTGATCTCCTGCGTTAAAGTGCCTGCGTGTAGCCTGCTGTAGATCGGGAACCCCAAGTGGCCGCCCTTGAGGTCGTACCCCAACCGCCGCATGTAGTAATAGACGGCAGCGTCGGCGTAGTTATCTCCGTGGAGACGGCCGTCAGAGATGATGTCCAGCCCCGCGCTCTCTTGGTCGTGCGCGATGGCCTGGATGGCGTCCTCGAACGCCTCCCGTATGAACGCGTCTGGCGGCTCCTGGTCCCCGTGCCAGGCGCGTGCGGGACCTGCGTCCCACCACCTCGGGTTGGGGTAGTTCCCGACCATCGATGTCGGGATGAGGATCTCTTTGTCTCCGACTCTCATTCCATGTACTCCTCTGTCTCGGTCGGGTCGCAGTTGCGGCCGCGGACGACTGGGGTTATCGGACGGCCCTGGTGGCCGGAACCGGATCTGCCGTTTTCGGATAGGCTCCCCGAGCAGAACGTAGACCCGCCCGGGCGCCGACTGCTGCGTGCGTACGGGCTATACTCCTGACCCAAACTCGTCCTGTGGGGCTATGTGATGCGACGGCTCACTCACGTCATACTTGACTTTTCGGGGCGCGGATGCGGTGTGCCAAGTGTCGGTTTGCCTCAGGAGGAGTGCATGTGTCGTCGTTGATCGGCCCAGGCTTTCTCACTCTTCCGTCGCGATCGCTCAAGCCTCGCACCGAAGGCCTGACTCACGTCCTTGACAAGGGCCTGTCGATGCTAGGCCTGGAGTCGTTGCTCGCCGCGGCGGGGAACTCCATCGACATCATCAAGTTGGGCTGGGGAACGGCCTACGTGTCCGATGGGGTGAAGGCGAAGGTCCGCGTCGCGAAAGGGTCGGGCGTCCACATTTGTCTAGGCGGGACATTGCTGGAGATCTGCGATCAGCAGGGTCGCGTCGACGAGTACGTGCGCTGGCTGCACCGGCTCAGAATCACCCACGTCGAGGTCTCAAACGGGGCCTTAGGTATGGATGCCGAGCACAAGCGGGCGCTCATCCGCCGGCTGTCGCAGGAGTTCAACGTCCTGTCCGAGTGTGGGTCGAAGGACCCGGGAGTTGACGTCGTGGCCGATGTGTGGGTAGAGGAGATGACCGGCGACCTGGAGGCCGGCGCGACGCTGCTCGTCGCCGAGGCCCGGGAGAGCGGCACCGTCGGGCTTTACGAGCCGAACGGCGAGGTCCGGGTCTCGCTTGTGGAGGCCCTCGTCTCGGCGCTGCCCGCCGGTCGAATCATCTTCGAGGCACCCCGTAAGGATCAGCAGGCGTGGTTCGTCCGTCGCCTAGGCGCCGTCGCCAACCTGGGGAACATCCCCACGGACGAGGTGATCGCGCTTGAGACCTTGCGACTCGGCCTGCGCTCGGACACCCTTGATCTCCTCCCGCAGTTGCCGCGCGGCCAGCAGCTGGCCGCCCCATCTTCGCGCCTTGGCGCACCGTCGCACCTCACCCACGCCCGTCCGGCCAGCGCCTGAGAGCGATCCCAAGTTGCGCCTAGAACCGACCGCTTGAGCTTGTGAACGGGTCGCTTCGAGCCGTTCCCCGAGGGTCAGGCGGTGAACAGGGTGGGTGCTCCGCCGCTCACGAGGAACACGACCGGCCCCTCGACCGTTCGATCGGCGGCGGCTGCCAGCAGGCCGGCCATCGCCTTCGCTGCGAAAACCGGATCAAGGAACACGCCCTCGGTCCGCGCGACCAATTCCGTTGCAGTCTCACCGGCCGTTGAGCGAGCCCCCTTTGCCGGGCCAATGAATCCGTCGATGACCTCTACCTGCAGCGGCCGCACCGATACGCCGAGCAACTCGCACGCCTCGCTCGCAATCCGGTGGACCCGCTCGCGGCACTCGGGCGCGGGGCGGCTCACCGTGACACCAACGACGTCGTGCTCGGCCTGCAGCCAGGCGCGACCGGCCACGAGACCCGCCTGCGTGCCGCAGGACCCGGTCGCCAGCCACAACTGGCGCGGACGCACGCCGGCGCCCCGCACCTGTTCGTCGAGCTCGGCCGTGGCGTGCGCGTAGCCGAGGGCACCGAGGCCGGTGGCCCCGCCCCGGTGTACCCCATACGGGTTCAGACCCTCGTCGCGCAGCCGCCCGCAGATCTCGTCGACGCCACGATCGGCCGAGGTTCGGTCGGGGTCTCCGGTGAAGTGCAGCCGAGCCCCGGCGAGTAAGGCGAGCGCGTGGTTGCCGACCGCACCTCCGGCGGGCAGGACACCGTAACTCACCAGCGTCGAGGGCACGCCCCGCGTTCGCGCGGCCAGGGCGGCCAGCATGGCCCAGTTCGACTGCGGTCCGCCGGCCGTGACGAGGTGGTCACAACCCTGCTCCAGCGCGTCGGCCAGCAGGAACTCCAGCGCCCGCACCTTGTTACCGCCAAGACCCAACCCGGTGAGGTCGTCACGCTTGAACCAGATTTCCACGCCCGCGTGCTCGGATAGTCGGGGGGCTAGGTGCAGGGGGGTCGGCAGGGTCGCTAAGCGTTCACGCGCGACGTCGGCGCAGTCGGTCATTGGCGCCCCGGGTCGGCGTGCGGGGCGAGCACCCGATCGACGAATGCGCCAGTCGCCCCTAGGGCGGCCGCCGGGTCCAGGGCATCGGCGAGCTCGTCCTCCGACAGCCCGTCCGGCCCCACTATGCCGGCAGCACGGAGCGCGGTCGCGAGGTCGTGACCCTGCTCGATTCCCGACATCGCGGCGGCGTACATCTGTTCGTGGGCGACGTGCTTGCCGGTGCGCGCGGCAAGCCGCCGCATGACGGGCTCCGACATCGGATATCCCCCCAGCGCGTCCAAGTTCGCGCGCATCCGCTGCACGTCCACGTCCAGGACCTCGAGCAGGCGAGCGGCGAAGGACACTGCCGCGGCCGTGAGCAGGCAGGCCTCGGGGAGCCAGAGCCACTCCGCCTTCCAACCGCGTCCGTCACGCTCGTGGAGCGCCACGAGCCCCTCGAGGGACGTCGCGGCGTTCGCGCGTACGCATCGGGCCAGCGTGTCGAGGTGCTCGGCGAGTTCTGGGTTGCGCTTGTGCGGCATGGTGATGCTGCCGACCTGGCCGGGAATGAAGGGCTCGGAGAGTTCATTGATCTCGGGTCGCTGGAGTTCGTAGATCTCGTTGCCGATCTTGCTGAGGGTCCCAGTCACGAGGGCGAGCAGAGTGGCAAACTCGGCGACCCGGTCCCGTGCGGTCAACCAAGGAATTTCGGGAACGCCGAGCCCGAGCCGGGCGGCGAAGCGATCCAGGAGTTCTGGCCCCTGCTCGCCCCAGAACTCAAGCGTGCCCAGGGCACCACCGAGCTGGGCCACCTGCAACCGCGGCCGCGCCTGGTCCAGCCGCTGCAGGTGGCGGTCGAGTTCGGCCACCCACACGGCGGCCTTGTAGCCGAACGTGATCGGCAGGCCGGGTTGGCCGTGGGTGCGACCACACATCACGGTGTCGCGATGCCGGCGAGCGAGCGCGACGGACGCGTCCCGGCAGCGTGCCACATCCCGCTGGACGACGTCGAGCACGTCGCGCATGACCAGCGCGAACCAGGTGTCGGTCACGTCCTGCACCGTGGCGCCGACGTAGACCCACTCGGCGCAGGTGGGCGGCAGGACCTCACGCAGGATGCGGATAAGCCCGAGAGTGGAGTGACCCGTCGCCCGCGTCTCGCTCGCTACCCGGTCGAGGTCGAGCAGTTCCACCCGGGCGTTTCGGGCGATTTCGTCGGCCGCGTCCGTCGGGACGATGCCCAACTCCGCCTGAGCTTGAGCGAGCGCTACGAGAATGTCGAGCCAGCTCTGCGTGCGCCCGGTGTCGTCGAGGAGCTCCCGGACTTCGTCGGTCGACCAGAGATGCCGATAGACGACGGAGTCTGGAGGCAGCGCCGTCACCGCCGGTCGCCCTCCAGCGCGGGCTCCGCGGCAGCCGCAGACGGCGCCACACCTTGCACGGCCTCGGGAGCAAGCGGCAGCAGCATGTGCCGCAGTCCCGCTCGCACCTCGTCGAGGCTGGTGCCCCACGGGACGACCGCTTTGGTCGCGTCCGCCTCGAGACCTCGCTCGATTAGGCAGCACTTGGTGAGCGTCAGCTCGCCCGGTGCCGCCGCCTCGGCCTCTGCCCGCTTGCGCGGACATAGATCTACATGCACGGGCTCGTCGCCGTAGAAGTGGCGATGGAATTGCAGCGAGCGTTCGCAGCCGATGAGCGTCCAGTCGCCGCGCATGGCTGGGCGAGTGTCGAGGAAGGACACCGGTGCACCGAGCTCGGTACCGGAGCCGCGGCAGGGAAGGAGGTACTCGGGGGCGGGATTGCGAGCGGCCAGGTCGTGGACGTCGACGGCATTGAGCACGAGGCGCACCGGAGGTAGGTCCTCGTCGTATGCCACGACTTGCTGAGCCTGCGCGAACAACTTCGGCGGATACGGGGGGACCACCTCCGTCACGCGGACGGTTATCGGAGCCAGCTCCCAAAGGAAGTTCACGTGCTCGAACCGTCCGAGCACCACGTTCGCACGAGCTCCCGGGACCGCCGCCTCGGATAGGGACGTGGCGTTCCCGACGTCGGTCTCGGGGCTCTCGACCCAGGCCGTCTCGTTCGGTCCCGCGAGCAGCCTGGCTTCGATCACGGGGGAAAACAGCGGCTCAAGGCTCGCCTTACGCACAGCTACGAGCGCCGTCGCACCGTGGGATCTGAGTGCGAGGAAGTCCGTCCGCCGGTACACCTCGCGGCCGAGGAGGTGGTCCAGCACCGCTTCTTCGGTCAACGGGATGTCGACCTCCTGGACCGACAGCCCCCGATACGGGTTGGCGCGGGTGTTGGGCGCGGGAAGCGGGATCATGGGTTTTCCTCACAGGTCTCGGAGAACGGCGTTGCCCGCGCGAAGGCGCGACAGTTGCACGAAGTGCTCAGGGTTGAGGAACAACTCATTCATCCAACCCAGGGTGTCAACAGTGAGGCCCTCCGGCCGGTGAATGAGGTAGTCGAGATACTGGAAGGCATCCTTGGCACCGTACCCCACGTGGTGGGCACCGAGAACCCGTCGGCTGTCCGCGTCCACGACGAGCTTCTGAAACCCGGACAGCTCCGGCTTGCTGAATGCGTACAGCATGGTGCCCTCGGCACAGGGTAGGGGCAGGTGCTCGGTGTCGAGCCCTTTCACGGTCGGCGGCATCTGGATGATGATCACGTCGTCGTAGGCCTCGCGGGCCTCGGCCTCGGTGAGCCCGACCCAGGAGACCTCGTAGGTCGTGTGCAGCGAGTCGGGATACTCGGAGTAGTCGAACTCCAGGTCCTCACCCATGATGTTGCGCGCGGCGGTGACACCACTCTTGCGGGCCTTGAACATCTCCATGGGACCGTCGATCATATCGCCGATCGCATAGACGCCCGGGACCGAGGACCGCATTCTCTTGTCAACGACGACGCGGCCGAAGTCGTTGATCTCGATGCCGAGGACCTCCTGTGCCTGCTGCACGAGTGGCCGCTCGCCGGTTCCCATGAAGACGAAGTCAGTTGGGATGTCGACCTCGTCCCCCGACTCCAGTCGGACAGTCACGCTGACGACGCGGCCGTCCGCTCCGTTGACGCGGACCGGGTGTGCTCCTTCATGCACGGTCATACCGCGTTTCCGCATTCCGTCCACCACGTAAAGGCGCAGGTCCTCGTCGATATGGTGCAGGCTGCGTGTTCGCATGAGTGCGGAGCGCGACACGATCGTCGTGCTGCACCCTGTGGCGTGGAAGAACGAGCCATACTCCATGGCGACCTTGCTGCCGCCGATGATGACGCAACTCTGCGGCTCATAGTCGAGCTCCTCGACCAGCGTCACGAAGTCGTGCACGCCGTGCAGATCTAGGCCGGGGATGTCCGGCCACACCGGGCGGGCCCCCATGCCTAACACCAAGTTCCGGGCCCGGAAAGTGCGCCCTGCGGCGGTGACCGTCGTAGCATTGACGATGGTCGCGTGCGCGTTAAGTACGTAGTCGACGTCGAGCTGCTCCTTGGTCTGCCAGTTCATGAATGCGTGTGCCGTGCTGCGGCCGGCACGGAAGAGGTTGATGAGGTCGAGGATGCTGGCTCGGTTGGCATCGAATTCGGGGAAGAACAACTGGCCGGAGAACCAACGCATCCGGTCGAGCTCCTCCGCGGCCTCGGAGAAGAGGTGGTGTGGCACACAGGCCTGGTGGGGGCACGAGCCGCCGAGGAATGGCCAGGCGTCGATAATCAGCGGGCGACCGCCCATCGCCTTCATGTAAGAAGCGCCGAAGCGCCCTCCGGCGCCTCCACCTACGAAGACCGCGTCGTACTCTTCGTCAGAGTCTTCGGCGAGGTTGAGGATCGGCTCGGACGACGGATCGACCATGGCCTGCTCGATCAGCTCGTTCCACTCCAAGAGATTCGGATGCTGGTGATGGATGTCCACGTGCTTAGTCCTTCCTGTCCGGTCGGGCACGGGTCTTTAGCGATACCTCATGGTCGTGCGTGTTGGTGGAAGTCGCAAGTCGGCGCGCGACGCGGTGCAGATCCGCCTCGGCCTCGGCTAGGCGCGCGCGTCGGTCGGCCACATCGACTCCCCTTTCGCGGGCGGCGCGACCGAAGCGGTCGGCCATATCGCACACCGTCTCCGGCGCCGCACCCCCAATGCCCGTGCGGGTCGCTACCACGGCCACTGGGTTGACCACGCCCGCCAGCGCAATGGGATCCAGGCTCAACTGCAATCCTAGGATCTCCGCGGCCGCAGCTTCGAGGCGATCGGCCGTGATGTCGAGGCCGGTGCCACCGTCCGCCGCCGTCGCTCGAACGGCATGGCCGACGATCTCATAGGCGCGCCGGTAGTCCAGCCCGCACGTGACCATGACGTATTCGGCCACGTCCGTCGCCTGGGTGAAGGAGGTGTCCAGCGCACGACTCATGGCCACTGCATCGGCCCGCACACCTGCCACCACGCCGCCCATCAGCCGCGTAGTTGATGTCGCCCGGACAAGGGCTCGGGGCACCTCACCGTAGGCCACGATGAGGCTGTCGCTGCGCGCGGACGGGGTGCGGCTCGTCGCCAGGATGCCTGTTAGACGCCCGATGAGCACGCCAGCGTGGGCGCGGACCATGCCGAGGGCGTAGGGGTTGCGCTTCTGGGGCAAGATCACGCTGCTGCGGGCGTGACCTTCGTTGAGCTCGATCCACGCGAATTCGTCGCTGGCCCAGATTTCGAGATCCTCCGCGAGTTTGCTCACGGTGACGACGAGGCTCGTCGCCGCCGCTACCGCCGCGACGAGCCCGTCCGTCTGCCACATGGCGTCGCGTGTGTGCTCAAGGACGTTGTCGAAGCCGAGCAGTTCGGCCGCGCGCTGACGGTCGTAGCCGAGCCGACCGCCGTTGGTGGAACCCACTCCGGCCGGGCTCGAGTTCAGCACACCGAGTTCGGCTGTGAGGCGATCCAGGTCTCGCTCTACCGGTGGCACGAACGCGAGCAGGTAGTGCCCGAAAGTGGACGGCTGCGCATGCTGCAAATAGGTCTGGTCGGCCAGGTAGGTGGAGGAATGCCGGGCGGCTGCTTCGCTGGTGACAGCGCAAAACCCAGCGCCCGCCTCCACCAAGTCCAGCAGGTCATGTCGGAGCCGCAGCCGGAGAGCCAGGCGCACGGCCTCGCGTCGGGTCCGCGCCACGTGCAGCCAGCCAGCGTCGTCTCCGATCTGCTCCGCGAAGCGCCGCTCACGGCAGTTGTAGAGCTCGCCGAACGCGGGGTCGTAGCCGAAAGCCTCCACCGGGACGGAGTCTGCGTCCAGCAGCACGGACACGAGCCGCCCCGCCGCTGTCGCCGGGATGAGCTCCTGCTCGCGCAAGACGACTACGTGCGCCAGGTCGGCCACGTTGAGCCAGTGATGCAGCAGTGGCGCATCAGCCACCTCGAGCGCGAAGCCGGCCTCTACCAGCTCAGGAGCGTAAGCGCCCAGCGGGCGCTTCACGGTCGATCCCGACCCGGCGGAACGCCCCGTCGCTTCGCCTGACACCAAGACATGCGGGTCTGAGGAACCGTGGCGACCATCGACGCAGGAACGATCCGCACCATGACAGCATCATCATCGGCGGCGCACATGGGCATGTCCTAAATAGACGAAGATCTGAGCAGTTTATGTAGTCCTGGGATGTTTGGGCGAGGCACCGTTTCGCGGCATGGTGTCGTTATGGACGACCGGTCATGCGCCGAGCCACGCCGCGAACCACGGTGGGGAGTGGCGCGACTCGTGATCGAAGTCCGAGGCGTGGGCGACGGGGTTGCGACGGGCGGACTCGCAGACCCGACGCGGCACGCCTACCCCAGAGTTGGACAAGCGTCGCGGGATGGTGAAGCTCAACCCGCCAGTTCCGTGGACCGATGACGATCGTCGCCGCCCACGTTGTCCGTAACGATCTGCCGGAGCACCCGCTGCGGACGCTGGGCTTTCTCTCCATCGGATGCGCGCCGTGCACCAGAGCCGTCGAGCCCGGCGAGCCTGAGCGAGCGGGCAGATGGGTGGACGCCGACCAGACCGAGTGCGGGCTGCATGCCGATCCGCAAGCCCGCGCAGCGCAGTTCGAGCCACTCCGCGGCTTAGCCGTGGGCCCCGGCGACGTGACCGAAACTTCGCCTTAGAAGGAGGAGATATGGCTGGACAGACGATGCTCGCAGCGTTCTACCGGAGCACAGGACCTGCCGCGGAGGTGCTCGAGATCGCCGAGATCGCGCGACCGGAACCTGGCCCCGGTGAGGTACGCGTCCGGGTCACTGTGTCGGGATTGAACCCCACCGACGTCAAGAACCGCTCCGGCATTATGACCTGGCCGATCGACGGCTTCCAGGTGCCGCACCATGACGGGGCCGGGACGATCGACGCGATCGGCCCCGGCGGGGATAAGTCGAGACTCGGCGAGCGGGTGTGGCTGACCATGGCCGCGCATGGGAACCGATGGGGGACGGCGGCGCAGTGGTGCGTGGTGCCTGCGTTCAAGGCACGGCGGCTGCCAGCAGTCACCGGCGACCTCCTTGGCGCGACCCTCGGGGTACCGGCGGTGACGGCCGCCCACTGCCTCTTCACCGATGGATCGCTGCGCGGTCAAGACGTGCTCGTGCACGGGGGCGCAGGGGCGGTGGGCCGGTGCGGGATCGAGTTTGGACGTTGGTCCGGGGCAAGGGTGGTCACGACAGTGAGCAGCGAGGCCAAGGCCGAGGTGGCGCGCGCGGCCGGCGCTAATCTGGTTGTCGATTACCGTCGCGACGACGTCGTCGCGGCCATTCGTGCCTTCTCCCCGGGGATCCACCGCGTGCTTGAGGTTTCCATGGCGGCCAACGCACGATTCGATGCTGAGGTCTGCGGTGACGGCGCTGTCATCGTCGTGTTCGCCACCGACGGCGGAGAGGCGGTCATTCCGGTGCGGCCGGCCCTGTTCAAGAGCCTGACGTTCCGCTTCATCCTGCTCTACAACTTCGGCCGCGAGGAACTAGAGCGGGCCGCGAGGGCGGTCGAGCGAGCCCTCGACGACCGTGTGCTGACCCTCCCGCCAGTTACGCGTCTTCCACTTATGGACATTCACTCGGCTCACGAGTTACAGGAGTCCGGCCCGTTCGGACGGGTGCTCGTCGACATACCCTGACCGCCGCTCCTCAGCGTAGAACCTGCGGGTAGTTTCTCGGGTCGCGCCCGTGCGCACTGTGGTCCCTGTTTGATCGATGTTGGACGTTAGCCTTCCTGCGGATCTGCCCTCATGTTAGCCCAACCGTTTCATGCCGGCCTGTGATGTGGCTGGTGGCAGGTGGGGGTGGGGTTTGGCGGTATTGGGCATGCTGCTTGACCCGAGAGGCCCGGGTGGGGTGTTCTCTGATGGTTCTGGTGCTGGGTGGTCAGGGCTGGTGTTCGCTGGTCAGGGGGTGACAGGTGGGCGAGCCACGCCGGTTGTTGCAGCCCGTGGTGAACGGTCGATGCCCAGGGCCAGCCGGGGTCCAGGTCGATGATCCGTTGGCGGTCGGTGCGCACGTATCGGGCGGCAGAGGCGAACAACTTCACGCGCAGCGTCTTCGGCGTCGAGGATGCGGTCCTCGCAGCGGGCGCGCTGTCGTTGCCGGGCCTTCAGGGCCGGTAGGTCCCCGGAGATGTCGTTGGTCGCGAAGCAGGTGACCCGGTGCCCGTCGACGTCGGTCAGGGTCAGCGGCGCACCGGGGTGGGCGCGTTCATTCCGGGCGCTCACCCGTATCCCGATCGGCCACGACGAGAGTGAATCGCCCCAGTATTGATGGAGGGCCTGATTCCACGAAAGGGTGGAATCAGGCCTGCACCAAGGAAGTATCCGCAGGAGTTGCGGGAGCGTGCCATTCGCATGGTGAGAGAGGCGATGATGAGGCGCAGGCTATCGATCGCGCTGGGCTGCCCGGTTCCCGTGAGGACAAAGGCGCTGAGGCCACGTGGGCGGCCATCGCCACCGCAATCACCCTGCGGGATCTATCGACTAGGTGAACGCCATAGGCTTAGCCCGTGAAAACCTTCGACGATCTC
>SXGU01071820.1_pt1 | contig 26865 bp, 16 predicted proteins | sample 3174531 | NCBI WGS metagenome assembly SXGU01 (sample SAMN11356863, study PRJNA531348) | freshwater metagenome | isolation source: freshwater sample F1-140 | place: China: Fuxian Lake, Yuxi | collected 2017-12-25 | reverse complement strand
TAAGCTCAAACAGGCGCTGACCATCAAACGCAACGCCAGTTCTGAACGCTTCAACTTCGACTTACACAAAACATTCGGCTTTTATACGTCGTTTATTCTTTTGTTTTTGATACTGTCCGGCGTATTTATGATCTTCCCTGAGTATGGACGGGGCTTGGTGAGTGTTTTTTCACAGGTAACGGAACCTTATCCGCTATACCGGAGTGTCGTGCCCACCGGCGATAAAACCCCGATCAGTATTGCTGAAGTTAAAGCAATTGCGGATAAGCGTTTTCCTGACGGCGAATATCGATATATCGGTTTTCCCGGCGATGAAAAAGACGTTTACGTTGTCGGCAAGCGGGAGCTTGATGAGGTGAATAGAAAATCCCCTTTCCGCCGCCTTTGGCTTGATCAATACAGTGGCAAAATTATTGATGAGCGGGAAAGTGCTAGCCGCACAGCAGGCGACATCTTTGTAGAATGGCTTTATCCGTTACACACCGGTGAAGCTTTCGGCTTTACCGGGCAGCTTATTATTTTCATCGCCGGATTGACGCCATTGATACTTTATGTGACCGGTGTAATCCGCTGGCTGCAAAAGCGTAAAGCCGCGGTGAAGAAATACGGCGTCAAGCAAACTGAAGCGACATATCAATTCAAATAAAGAATTATATTTTCCAATATGGGGCATTACCGATGGCAATGGTCGTCTTTTGCGTACACCCTTTTGCAGGGTCTGTGTATGCAAGTTTGAAACCGGCAAAGGAACTGAGAGTAATGGGGCATCAAATTCGTTATTTCGGCGTAAAGGATTGTCAGAAGTTTGTAGAGCCAAACGGCTTTGATTTTGTCTCTTTTTTTGAGCACTGGCTTCCGGAAAACACTTTTATCGATACTGAAAAAAACAAACAAATAAGCTTTTAAATGGTTTTGAAAAAATTCGTGAAGCAAGACATAAAATACAGCATACGAAAGCATGTCTCCCCTGTTGATGAGCAGTTGGAGCAAGTGATTTTATGAGCTACCAAGCAGGGTTGCCTTTATCGTAACTTGCCCCTTGCTTTGATGAGGCCGTAATTTATCGTTGCCGAAAACCACTCAGGTTGATGAACGTGCATCAATGGGACGTAATCAAAGCGCCGCTCTATGCAGGGTGGGCGAGCGATACCTTAAAAAGACCTGGGCAAATACCTGAAGATTGGCGTTTATATTCTACCGGGGCTCTCGTTAGCGAAGAGATTGAAAGCACCCATATGGATATTATCAAGAATCGGCAGCTGTATAACAATGTTGCGGAAGTATTGAAAAATAGTCGAACATCATCATGAGTTACCGGACAAGACAGGGTCATGCGAGTGTCTGTAATGCCGTCGATTGACAAGGTTAAGGCACCTTCGATCGGCATAGGTATTTATCGCAGAATAAGGTGGGGTAATACCCACACCCGCTCGTCTTCCTCTTGAACACAAAAATAAAGCACTTTTACATAATACTCATGATGAGAGAGAACATGATGCACATTGTTATTGATAGCTGTAGATCGCTAGTTTTGCGGGGAGAAGAGTCTCGTTTTGACGATGAGTCTGTAATTCAAGCAGATCGAAAAATTAAGGCCTGTTTTTTTAGCGCTTTTTTTATTTTAATGATATGTCATGCGCTTCCGGCGCGCGCAGACGTCGATGGAAATTCAAAAGTCTTTAAATTTAATATTCCGGGTCAGACTATGGCGGCTTCATTGGTTGCCTTTTCGGAAACAACCGGCAACCAATTGAGTTATCCGGCCGCTTTAGTTAAAGATATTAAGTCCAAGCCGCTGTCCGGCAGTTACACCACCGATCAGGCTTTACAAAAACTGTTAGCCGGTTCCGGGATTACTTATCGTCATACGGGCAACGATGCGATTGCTCTGGCAGTGAAAGAAAATACTTCGGCGTCACAACGTCCGGAAACAGCTACAACCACGTTAAAAGCGATGACGGTAACGGGAAGCTCGGTTAAAGACGTGAATGCTCCCGACAACAAGGACTATAAAATCACCAACGCCGTTACCGCCACCAAAACCGACACGCCGCTTATGCAGACACCGGTATCGGTAAAAGTGGTGTCGCGGCAAGTGATGAAAGATCAGCAAGCCATCACCGTCGATCAAGTGTTGAAAAACGTCAGCGGCGCGGTCAGCGGTGTAGGCGGCGCCGGGACGTTTTTTCTCCGAGGCTTCGGTAATTACAATATTTACAGAGATGGCTATAAGAATCAGAGCCAGTGGATGCATACCGAAGATCTCGCCAACGTGGAGCGGGTAGAAGTTTTGAAAGGCCCCGGTTCAATACTGTACGGACGAACCGAGCCCGGCGGACTCATTAATTTCGTTACCAAGCAGCCGCTGGATACGCCCTACTACAGTTTAAACCAACAATTCGGTTCCTTCGATTTGTATCGTACCAATGTCGATGCCACCGGCCCGCTGACTGCGAACAAAGATCTAGCCTATCGCTTTAATTTGGGCTATCAAACCAACAACACCTTTCAGGAATTCGGCAGCGAGGAACGCATCTTCGTTGCGCCGAGCTTGCGCTGGAATATTTCCGACCAAACCACCTCGACCTTGAAAGTCGAGTACAGCGACATTAAAGAAAATGGCCGCGGCTTGGTGCCTTTATTAGGTAATCGCCCAGCCAATATTCCGCGCGAACGGAATTTGGGCGATCCGTGGAATCTCCAAGAAGACGAATATACGATGGTGTCTTTAAATACCGAGCATGCCTTTAACGATGCCTGGAAACTGCGCCATCGCTTCAATTTCAGCAATTACACTTTAACAATGTCGGGTAGGTTGCCCCCCGGCGGCGGTCTCGGTAGCGCAGCACCGGCAACAGGGAATCTGTTTCGCGCTTTCTTCGCTCAAAATATTGACGGCGACGATTACCAACATAACTTTTTTAATGCGCTGGAATTGACCGGCAAATTCAAGACAGGTTTTGCCAAGCATACTTTATTGGTGGGCGGCGATTACTATCGCTCCGATTATCGGGCGACATCGGCGGGTTTTAGTCTGGCTACCCGTGACACTACGAATATCTACAATCCTATTCACCAGGCCGGTGCTCCGACAATTTTACCCGCTGCCGTTTCCACCGCAAACTTCACATTGCCCTGGTTCGGTCTTTATGCGCAAGATCAAGTCGAGCTGCCTTATAACTTCCATCTTTTGGGAGGATTACGTTATGACAATTCTGAAACTTCCGGAACCAGTACCGGCCCCGATGGTCAGCCGGTTAAAGAGACCAGCTATGACCAGATTTCGCCGCGCGGCGGATTGGTGTGGCAACCGATTCCTGAATTATCCGCTTACGGCAGCTACACCGAAAATTTTGGCGCGGCGAATAATTTTTGGACAGATAAGCCCCTGCCGCCGCAAACCGCCCAACAATGGGAGACAGGCCTTAAGACCGAACTGTTCGACGGACGTTTCAGCGGCAGCATCGCTTATTTCGACCTGAAGAAGCAAAATGTGCCCGTCCAAGTGGACCCGAGAACCACGGTGGCGATTGGGGAAGCTGAAAGCCGAGGGATTGAGCTGGACCTAACGGGCGAAATTCTCCCTGGATGGAACATTATCGGCGCTTATGCGTACACGCCTTTTGCCAAAACGCTAAAGGGCAGCGTTGGCGCCGGAATGGATGGCATGCGCCTGCATAATGCACCGGTGAATAATGGCAGTTTATGGACGACTTACGAGTTTCAACAGCCGCTGTTACATGGGCTGAAAGTCGGCGCGGGAGCGCAAGCGGTGGGCCAGCGTGAAATCGGCTATATCGAAACGGCGCAAGCTCCCGGTTATGTATCGGCCAATCTGATGGTCAGTAAACTATGGAAAATGGGAGCCTCCCGTCTTACTACCCAACTTAACGTCGATAATCTGCTCGATAAGACCTACACGGCGAGTACCCAATCAAATGGGCTAAGTTCATACGGCGCGCCGCGCACGTTTATGGGGTCGATTAAGATTGAGTATTGAGATGTTACCCGCCGCGTTTGATCGCTATTCGACATTTATGTCTTATGGATTTAACGCTTAAATCCCGTCGTAAACTTTGGCTCAAGGTGCATTTGTACCTTGGGCTGGTTGTCGGCGCGGTATTCGTATTGATTGGGCTCACCGGCAGCTTGCTGGCGTTTGAGGCACCGTTGGATGAGTGGCTAAATGCCAAACTGATGACGGTTCAGGCCGACCGGGAAAATAAAAGCTATTTGCCATTGGAGGCTATTGTTGCTTCGGGCTTGAAAGCTTTGCCGGTCAATGGCAAGGCTAACAGCTTGGGTTTTCCAAGACATTCGGGATTAGCTTTTGAGCTGTGGTTTGAGCAACCGTCGGCGTATGCGGACTATTCGGAAAGCCATCAGATATTTATTAATCCCTATACCGCCGAGGTGACCGGGCAACGTTTGTTAATCGATTTTAAAAGGATATGGCGCGATCCGTTTAAGGATTTTATTTTGCGCTTACACTATTCACTAGGGTTAGCCTCAACCGGTATGACTATCGTGGGTTTTATCGGCTTGGGTATGTTATTTTCGGTTTTAACCGGTTTGATTTTATGGTGGCCTCATCCCGGTAAGCTCAAACAGGCGCTGACCATCAAACGCAACGCCAGTTCTGAACGCTTCAACTTCGACTTACACAAAACATTCGGCTTTTATACGTCGTTTATTCTTTTGTTTTTGCTGCTGTCCGGCGTATTTATGATTTTCCCGGAGTATGGACGGGGCTTGGTGAGTGTTTTTTCACCGGTAACGGAACCTTATCCGCTATACCGGAGTGTCGTGCCTACCGGCGATAAAACCCCGATCAGTATTGCTGAAGTTAAAGCGATTGCGGATAAGCGTTTTCCTGACGGCGAGTATCGATATATCGGTTTTCCGGGCGATGAAAAAGGCGTTTACGTTGTCGGCAAGCGGGAGCTTGATGAGGTGAATAGAAAATCCCCTTTCCGCCGCCTTTGGCTTGATCAATACAGCGGCAAAATTATTGATGAGCGGGAAAGTGCTAGCCGCACAGCAGGCGACATCTTTGTAGAATGGCTTTATCCGTTACATACCGGCGAAGCTTTCGGCTTTACCGGACAGCTTATTATTTTAATTTCAGGGCTGATTCCCTTAGTGCTTTATGTGACCGGCGTTATCCGCTGGTTGCATAAACAGGGGGCGGCGAGGAAAAACAAACTTAAGCGTAAGGGAGCCGAGAATACAAAGAATCAGCTTATGTCCAGTATCAGAGATTATTAATGACACGATAATCTATTGTGTTCGCCCGATTGCCGGGTTGACATATTCGACTGAAAAAATAACCACGGATTTAATTTTAGGAACGGAGTAAGTAAATGAATGCTGCTGCAATTGAACGTAAGAGAAATAGATTGTCTCGCGCTTATCAATTGGAGTCTGAATACTGGCATATGTGCAATGGCTATATATCTGACGATGATTTGCCGTCAAAGCTGCAATATGCCGCCAAATTATTGGAATATCAATTCCTTCCTCATTATTTTGGAGAGCCGCCAAGTTGGCGAAAGCTGTTGAGACAACTCGACAGCCAGCGTACGTTACCTGATTTCTGTGTTATCGGGCCGATAAAAAGCGGCACCAGCGACTTGGCGGTCAATATACTGTTGCACCCGAATATCATGGCGCCGCTAGCCAAAGAATTTTATAGGCCCGATCCTGAGGAATGGCGAATATTTTATCCAACGGAGCGGCAGAAGAAAGATCATGCTGCCCGTCACGGTCTTGCGTTGTCTCCATTTCTTGCGCCTTACCTTCATAAGATGGATGTAACTTATAGACTGTCGCAAGTGCAACCCAATACCAAAATTGTGCTTACCTTAAGGGATCCGGCTAAACGGGTTTATTCGCAGTGGAAGTGGGAGGTATTTTTGTCCGGTAACAAACATGCTGCGGAATTGCCGTTTTTGAGCTCATTTTCCGCCTATGTTGATAAAGCGCTTGCGGTATTTCCGGACTATCCGATGTATACGACTACCGGTTTTGACGTGCTGCAAACGAGTATTTACTGGAAAGCGGCGAGTTATTGGATGGAATGCTTCGGCCGTGACCAGGTGCTGGTACTAGATGTCGCCGACTACTTTTCCGATAGTAATGGTTTTTTAAACCGAATCTATGAATTCGTTGGTTTGCCGGATTTTGAGTGCCCTGTATCCAACAATAAAATAAATGAAAACCCTATTGTTTTGCCGCCGCCGGATGAGGAAAGCCTGTCGAAGCTTAGTGCGTTTTTTAAACCCTATAATGAAAAACTTTGGCCGTTGCTGGGAAAGGAGTTCGCTTGGAGTTAAGCGCTCTTTAAGTACTTTTGCATGACATTTACAAATATAAGCCATTGAAATTAATAAGCATCAATTTTTTTCAAATATGATTGGACATCTTGCGAGATAATGAAAATAACAGATACCGCTTGGCAGTCCGACAGGCGTGGCAATGTTTTTTTGCCCATTAGGAAGATGCCGGCTATCGGTGTAAATGCCGCCAGCCTTTGGCTACTTGTGGGCTGTTTTTTTTGTTTTTGTGCTTTTGCACAGGCCGCCCCTGTGCCGGTTCGCACGCAAACACTGGCTGAGTCGGCCATTTACCCGGAATCCGCCGCTCCCGCAGTCGTCGTGAGCCTGAACGATGCGCCTATTGCCGCTCAAATAGAAGCTTTGGTGGTCGATGTACCGGTTCGGGTAGGCGATACGGTCAAAGCCGGGGCCATACTGGTTAAGCTTGCCTGCAAGGATTTTGAGCTGGAACAGTCAAGGCTGAAAGCGGAACGGCAAGCCATTCAGGCGCGGCTGGAATTGGCGCAGTGGCAACTCAAACAGGCGGAAACCTTGTCAGCGCAACAAACCCTGCCGGAAGAGCAGGTGCAGGAGAAACGTTCGCAACTGGCGGTGTTACGCGGCGACCTTGCCGCCCACGGCGCACGTATTGAAATCACCGACCGCCAGATTGCCCATTGTACCGTCAATGCGCCTTTCCCTGGTGTGGTGACGGCGCGTTTAATCGCAGTAGGGCAGTTTGCAGCGCAGGGTACAGCCTTGGTGCGACTGTTGGATATTACCCGGCCCGAAGTTTCAGCCCAGGTACCCAGCCGTGAAACCGATGCCTTGCGTCGGGCAAAACGATTGCTGTTCGACCATGATGGCAACCATTATCCACTGAGTTTGCGCTCAGTACTGCCGACTATTCATACAGAAACCGGGACACAGGAGGCGCGCCTGGATTTTACTGAACGACACAGTGATCCCGGTGCGGCCGGTCGATTGATTTGGCAGGAGGGGGTGCCGCATGTCCCCGCCGAATATCTGGTGCAACGCGACGGGCAGCTCGGCGTATTCATTATGAATGAGGGCAAAGCACATTTTCATGCGCTTCCCGGCAGCCAAAGCGGGCGACCGGCGGTCATCTCGCTTCCGCTTGAAACGCAGCTTATCGTCACCGGTCAGTTTGGCTTGAGCGAGGGCGCGGATGTTAAGGCTGAACCGATGAAGGCTCGCTAACGGATGCTTAAGCGTTTTTATCAAAACCACGTATTAGCCAATCTTGCCTATGCCTTGGTCGTTTTACTCGGCTTGTTCGCCTACCAAAGTCTGGCGCGCGAAGAGTTTCCCGATGTAAACCAAAATTTCATGAGCGTCTGGATAGCCGTACCGGGGCTTTCAGCCGAAGACATCGAGCAGCGCGTAACGCTGCCTTTCGAACAACTGTTACATGCCCGATTGGCCGATGTGAAGATGATATCAAGCACCACCGGTGCCGGATTTTCGGCCACTTTGCTGCGTTTTAACCCGCTGGATCGAGCCACTTTCGAGAAGCGCGGGGCTGAATTGCGCCGCGAAGTGCAGGCGGCCTATGCCACGATCTTTCCCAAGGAAGCCACGATCTACTGGGTTTGGGGCGATACCGGCTCGGTCACTCGTAGCGTCGGCACCGTGCTGGTACAGGGCGGCGGCGATCCCGAACGATTCAAGGTCACTATTCGCGAAGTCAAACGCGAGTTGGAAAGAATTTCCGGCATCGAAAAGCTTGATTATTTCGGTTATTCGGAATCGGAAATTCACATCGCGTTTCATCCGGAACAGCTGGCGGGCTTGGGACTGAGTCCGCTGGATATTGCCGATACGGTCAGTATCTATCTACGTGACGAAGCGGCGGGGCCGGTAGCGCTGGGTGATAAGGAATGGCTGGTGCGGGTAGTAGGTAGCGGCAATCTTCCGGCGCGTCTGGCCGAATTGTCCATCACCGGCGCGCATGGCGTGGTTAAGCTGGGCGACATCGCCGAGATTGTGCGGGGCGACAATAATTTCAAGCCTCTGCCGCGTAGCGACGGCCTGCCTACCGCATTATTTTCGCTCTACAAGAAAAATGCCGTCGATGCTTTTGAAGTGATTAAACAAGTGCAGCATTTTATCGATGCGCGCAATGCCGAAAGCGACCGCACCGGAGTAAAACTGCTGCTCGCCGAGGACGAAACGATTCGTACCCGAACCGCTATCTCGATCATGGAGCACAAGGCGTGGTGGGGCTTGTTGCTGGTGCTGATCATGACCTGGGGATTTTTGGGTTCGCGGCTGGCGGCATTGTGTACGCTAGCCGTTCCCTTTGCCTTGGGCGGAACCTTCCTGATGCTGCAAGCGGCGGGCATGACGCTGAATACCAGCGTATTGCTTGGGGTGATGATTGCCCTCGGCATGCTGGTGGATTATGCGGTGGTCGTGGTCGAGGCCATAGCCTACCGAATCCGCCAAGGCATGGCGGCACTGGATGCGGCGCTCGACGCACTGCACGAAGTCGGAACGCCTGTAATCAGTTCGTTTCTGACCACAATCGCGGCCTTCCTGCCGTTGGCGCTGTTGCCGGGATTCCTCGGCGGTATCATGCGCGTGGTGCCGATTGCAGTGACCGCGGCCTTGTTGGCTGCGCTTATTGAGGCGTTGTGGATGCTGCCGGCCCATATCGCGGCGTTGGCTCCGGTACTGGCGAGTCCTTCGCGTTTCCAGGCAGCGCGCATTCAAGCGAGCCGTTGGTTGCAGGTTCGCTATACCCGCCTATTGCTGAGTTGCCTGCGTCATCCCGGACGAGCCTTCTTTCCCGCCTTGCTGGCCTTTAGCATAGCCGGGGCTGCATTGACCTGGGGTTGGGTTGTTGTCGATTTTTTTCCCAAGGAACCTACCCGTTCGTTTTCGGTGCTGGTCAAGTTTCCGCCGGGGACTAAAACCGACAGCACTTTGCCGGTCTTTGCTGAAATTGAAGCGCGTATACGCAGCTCGCTGACTACCGATGAACTCCATACTATCGTAGCGCTTCCTCCCGAGGAACTGCGGGTCTATCTCACCCCGAACGGCCGAAAATTACCTGAAATATTGGCGCTGATAGAGCCGTCGCTACAGCAGATCATCGGCCCTTCGGAAGTCTCAATCGATAGACAATCCAGCGGCGGTCCGCAAGGTGCGCCGATCAAGGCGAAGTTGACCGGCTCGGACTTTATCGCATTGAGATCGGCTGCCGAAGGTTTGCAAGCCGCCCTAAGCAAACACCCGGCCTTTAGCAATTTGCACAGCGATTATCTGGGCGGCGCGCCGCAGCTGGACTTGCGCCTCAACGGCGAAGCCATCCAGCGCAGCGGCGTTGCTCCGGAAACGGTGTTGCGCACCATCAAATTGCTGGTGCACGGCGAAGTCGCGGCCGGCTATCGTGAAGGCGCAGACTCGATCGGCGTTAGGGTAATGTCGAAAACAGAGCCTTATCAAGACCTCAATGCTTTATTGCGGCAAACGGTCAGTCGCCCCGGCGGCGCGGTACCGTTGGCCGATCTGGTGGAGGCGGAGCGCCGTGAAGGGCCGCAGATGATTCATCATTATAACTACCGACGCGTCATCACTTTGGAAGCCAATCTGGATGCCATGCACATGAATGTGCGCGATGCCAATGCCTGGATTGCCGAGCAATGGCAGACCTTAAGCGCCGCCCACCCCGAAGTGAAACTGGATTTGACCGGCGAGATTGAGGACATTGAGGAGAGCTTGGGCGGCCTTCGGCATTTGGCGTTTTTGGGCTTGGGCCTGATTTTTTTGATTCTGGGCGCACAATACCGTAGCTATTTGCAGCCTGCGCTGATCCTGCTCAAGGTGCCGATGGCCTTTGCCGGAATTATTTTGGGGCTGCTCCTGTCGCGGGAGCCGGTCAGTCTTTATACGCTGTACGGCGGCGTAGCGCTGGCCGGAATTACGGTCAATTCGGCCATCCTGTTGTTCTCCGCCGCCAATGATCGGGTCGAATCGGGCATGAGTATTGTGCATGCAACCTTTTACGCCGCGCGCCGACGCTTGATTCCTATCCTCATTACCTCCTTGGCCACGATGGCCGGGTTGTTGCCTTTGGCGGTAGCCGGGGACGAGGCCTCTTCTCTGTGGCGGCCGGTGGCTACGGCTATTGTTTGGGGCTTGGGTTTTTCGACGCTACTGACGCTGTTCGTGGTGCCGCTCATCTATCGGTTGGCCATAGGTTGGGCACAAAAAAGCACAGGAAAATCGGCATGAAACGATACCGGCAAGCCGCAATGGGTTTGGTTATCGTCTTGCTGGACACGCCGCTTCAAGCTAACGATCTGCTTTCAGTTTACCAAGACGCCGCACGGGAAGACCCGCAACTGGAACGGTCGAGAGAATCCCTTGCCGCAATTCAAGAGACGCAATCGCAGGCCCGAGCAGCGCTATTTTTGCCCGAGGCAACCGCTGCCGCTACTATCAATCAGGATTTCCAGAACGTTCAATTTAGCGGGGCGAGTGCGACCGGTGCCAGTGGGCGCAGTCAGTTTAAAAGCGGCGGGTATAGCCTGAGCCTGACACAACCGTTACTGCACTATGATCGCATCATCGCTTGGCAACAAGCGGACATCCGCATTGCCCAGGCCGAGGCCGAGTATGCGGCGGCGGAAATCGCACTGATAGGGAGAGCCGCCGAGCGTTATTTCGACTTGCTTGCCGCCAATGAAAATCTCCAATTTGCCCAGGCGCAACAGGACACGCTTGCCCGCGGGCTTAAGGAAACCCGGCAGCGCCAGGCCGTGGGATTTCTCGCGCTGACCGATGTGCAGGAAGCTCAGGCGGGCTATGATCGGGCCTTGGCGGATACTGTCGAGGCCGAACATCAGCTACGCGATGCCAAAGAAAGTTTGCAGGAAGTCACCGGCACTTATTATGACCGGCTCGCCGCCCTGCGCGATGAAATACCGTTGGTCAAACCCGATCCGGCCATTGAAGAAGAGTGGGTTAATCAGGCGCTGGTGCAAAATTTCGGACTGCTCGTGAGCGAACAAGCGGCACAAATAGCGAAGGCGGAAATTGAAATCCGGAAAGCCGGGCACCTGCCCACACTGGATGCCGTCGGCAGCCATGTCTTCTCGACTTCAGGCGGACGTTTCGGTACCGCGGATATTGAGGATAGTATCGTCGGCTTGTCTTTAAACGTACCGCTTTATCAGGGCGGACGCGTCAATTCAAGGACGCGGGAAGCCGACCACCGCTATCGTGCTGCGCTGGCTGCGTTAAAACAGGAACAGCGGACCGTGCATCGTGCCGCCAGCAAAGCCTTTTTGGGCGTAGTAGCGGGCATCAGCCGGGTTAATGCCTTGCAACAGACGTTGCGCTCAAGCGAGACCGGCGTCAAAGCCACTGAAGCCGGTTTTAGAGCCGGTCGCCGCACGGCTCTGGATGTTATCGTCGCCGAGCGCGAACGGCTACGCGCACAAAAAGACTACGCTCGTGCCCGCTACGACTACTTGCTGAACACCCTGCGTCTGAAACAGGCGGTGGGCACTTTATCGCCCACCGATCTTGCTCATGTGAATCAATGGCTTGAAATTAAGTAAGGTAACTCACAAAAATAAATCCCCCGCAGCTATCGTTCCCACGCTCCGGCGTCACGCAACGCTGGAGCGTTACCGGATGAATTTCCACGCCGGAGCGTGGGAACTATTCGGGGGCGGTGGGTATTTATTGCGAGTTGCCTAAGCTCAATCGTCATGCGGTAAATAAAACAATAATGCCCGGTTATTACGAACAACCATTGGTTCGATAGCGGGAAACTCATACAAAAGGACATTTAATAATGGCAAATATCAATGATCGACATGTGGAACTGATTAAACAACCCGTTTTTATTTTATCTTGCGTTCGTTCGGGGTCGACAATGCTGCGTTGCATTATCGATACGCATCCTAATCTATGCAGTCCCGGCCATTTGAGCTTAGGTCCGTTATGCGCCCATTTATATGCGACAACTTATTACTCGCTTGGAAAATTGCCGGATATGGAAACCGAAGAGCAAAGAGAGCAACTGGCGATTAATGAAACGCGGCGCGTGGTGGAAGACATTCTGGGCCGCTATGCCCGAGGAAAGGGCAAAAAGAATTGGTGCGAAAAATCGACCGTCAATATTGATTATCTGAAGATACTGACCAAAGTGTTTCCACAGGCCAACTATATTTGCTTATACCGCAATTGCCTGGATGTTGCTTATTCGTCCATTAAATTCAGTCCATTAGGCTATATGGATGAATTGGCTTCTTACGTACAGAAACATCCGACCAATCTTGTGGCCGCAATGATGGATAACTGGCTGGATAAGACCGGCAAACTGATCGCCTTCGAACAGGCTCATGCCAATCAATGCATCAGGATTAACTATGAGTCTTTGGTTCAGCAGCCGGAAAGGATCTTGGCAAAACTGTTTGATTTTCTCGGCGAGCCTTGGGATGAACGCTTAATCGATTCGATTTTTCAAGTGCCTCATGATCAGGGCGAGGGCGATGTCAAAGTCTGGTTTTCCGGCAAAATCAACAAGGATTCTATCGGTGCAGGTACAGCGATTCCATTAACGGCAATCCCGGATCAATTGAAGGTTGAGATTAACGGGCTTCATCGGCAGTTAGGGTATTCAACGATAGAAGCTCTATATGCCGAACAACAAAGTAGCGAGGAACAGACGCTTCATGACCTGGACTTGAATGATTTTTTTCAAAACCGCTTTTTACAAAATACCGCTGCACGAATGGACAAATTCAGCCGATTACGGGGTATCTGTAAATTCGTCATAACCGGGTTAAAAGGGGGCGTTTGGACAATTGAGAGCCATAGCAACGGCTTAACATTAAAAGAAAATGATACGCCCGGTGATTGCACAATCGCTACAACGTATGGCGTTTTTTGTGAACTGATTGATGGCAGGAAAACCGCGGTTAGCGCTTATGAGCAAGGCGAAGTGACGGGCGACGGCAATGTAATTCTGGCCCTGGAGTTTGGTAGGTTGCTGTTTGGCGGCTAGTTAACATATAGCCGGGGTGGCAAAAATAGGTTTTGCAGTTTCAAAACCGTGCATATAGCTTTGTTATACCGATAAGCACCGGCTATGTCAGTAAAAACGAACTCCGAAACTTTGAGTTACATTAAATTAAAGACGGGATGCAAATCCCGTCCCTATCTTCACCGGCTATTGCGCCGCCGTTTGTTGCATGTGTAGCTGTAAACTTAACGGACGCATATCGGTCCAGACTTCTTTGATGTAATCCAGACAGGCCTGCTTGTCGCCTATTTTTCCGACTGTCCGCCAGCCGCCCGGTATTTCTTTGTATTCGGGCCAAATTGAATATTGCTGTTCGTGATTAACGACAACCTGATAAATAGTCGTGTCTTCTTCGTCGTCCCAAGCCATTGTTATTTTCCGCGGATAAGTAATCGTTATAAACACCCCTGCCCTTCATCGCGATGGGCCGGTTTCCATAGAGAAGCATAAGTATCTACACAACTTTTTTGTATTATAAATACAAATAGTTACAAAACGGTCTAACTCCCTCTCCTGCTGGAGAGGGTTGGGGTGAGGAGAATAAAAACAACCCTTTATATCCCCCTCATCCCAACCTTCTCCCTCAAGGGAGAAGGAGCTGGTACTTGTGTAGATACTTATGCATAGAGAAGACGATACAAACGCTAAAATGCCTCAGTGATCATGTTGATCCAGCCGCTGGGCTTTGAATTGTTTACGGCAGTGCAACAGCGCCTTAGCCATGTGTTTTTCAACGGCGCTATCGGAGATGCCGAGTTCTTTGGCGGTTTCGTCGTAAGTCATGCCGTAAACTCTATTCAGGATAAATATCTCCTGGGTGCGCAACGGTAATTCAGCCAGTATCCGCTTGATCGCCGTTAACTTTTCATCAATGGACACCAGCTTTTCGGCGGACGGAAAATCGCTGACCGAAGGCGGGCTTTGCTCTTTGCTCTGTTGGTAATTTTCCGTCACTTTTCGATGCTTGATGTGATCGTAAGCGAGGTTTTTGGCGATTCTGAACAAGAAACCGCGTGGATGATCGATAGTTTGTTTTTTTGCTTCGCGAAAAAAAATGATGAAACTTTCTTGAGCAAGGTCAGCGGCTATTTCCGGACAATCGACAATCCGGGTCAAATGAAATTGCAATTCAGACTGATGATTTAAGTAAACGGCTTCGATGTTCAAGTTCAACTCCCTCTTCGTTGTTATTAAAAATAGTTATCTGTTGCGGCACTGGCGGCATCGGCATAAACCGGGCATTAAAAGCACTAACGGCGTTACCTATCCTTCCCGGCCGTTTGACAAAACTGTCGACGCGGTTGGATGACATGAGCTTATGGCTGTTTATTCCGTTTCCGCGCGCGGCTTAAGACACAGGCGAAAGCATCCTATTGCTTTGAATCGGTTGACACATTGCATTGGCTATCATTAAGCAACGAATATGCCATTTTTGTGCATTAGTCATTTCAATAAGTTAGCGGCAAATACAAGGCGTTAATCCGAAAAAAGCGGCATATGGCGCATAGTAATGCGTCATATAACATAGTTTTTTTAATTCGTGTTGCTGCGGACGCGCTGCGCTCGGTGGCATAAACGCAGATTTTTTTGATCAATCAGGTAATTTCCGCCGCCACAATCGGCCGTATTTTTTGCCGGAACCGGTGAGGTTAAAAGGGCTTTAAGGCGTCCTATTATCGGGTCTGCTTGGTTTTAAGGCGATTTGCGGGGAAGAGTATCCGATCCGTAGGAAAAACAGCTTCGCAACCAACATTAAACAGATCGGCAGCTTGCATTTATATAGAGTCCGAAGTGAATGAATCGACATCGTTCCCACGCTCCGGCGTGGGAACGATAGCAATTATTTAAAATCAATTGATTGAAAACTTCGTGTCCTTCGTGGTGAATAGGTTTTTAAACTCATTTTGATAATACTTCCACAATCTCTCCGGCGTGGGAACGATAGCTGTTGGTAATTTATTAGTCCGAGTCTTGCCGCATAGCGTTTGTTGTTAAGCATTAAATTATGTATACCTGGGCTTAAAGGAAAGTATTTTATGTTAGTTTTTTTATGCCGCTCTTCGTGGCTAACCCTTATCGGCGTCCTCCTTGCCGGCGTTATCAGCGGACTTAGCAGTGCCGCCTTGGTGGCGCTGATTAATTCAACACTGTCGCATAGCCTGGATGCCGAGCTTTTGCCGTGGCTGTTTGGCGTCTTGTCTATCGCGGTATTATCCAGCGGTTTTTTATCGCATTATTTGCTCAATCGACTCAGCGCTAAAATCGTTTGCGATCTTCGCATCCACATCAGCCGCTTAATCCTGGCCGCGCCTTATCCTTACCTGCAAAAGCTCGGCAAGCCGGTATTATTGGCCAATTTGACCGAAGACATCTCCGCGATTGCCAACGCCAGTCAACTCTTGCCTGTCGTGTGCATTAATTGTGCGGTCGTGATCGGCTGCATGGCTTATCTGAGCTGGTTATCCTGGCACTTGGCGCTGGTTTTGGGGGGCGTGATTGCATTCGGCGTACTGAGTTCCAGCCTGTTCAGAGAATGGCCGAAAAACGCGATGCTTAAGGCGCGGGAAGAATACGATGTACTCAGCAACGATTTCCGGGCCTTGACCGAAGGCATCCGGGAGTTGAAATTACACAAACAGCGTAGCGATGCGTTTATGGCGCAGTCGCTGGCGGCCAGCGCCGAAGCCTACCGCCGCTATTCTTTTCGGGGCGCGGTGGCTTATGTGCTGGTCAATCAATGGGCTCAACTGCTGTATTACTCGGTCATAGGCGTGATTCTCTATGTTTTTCCGGTTTGGCAGGCTATCGACCAGAAAATGATCGGCGGCTATGCCTTGGTGTTTTTATTTATGATGTCGCCGTTAAGCATATTGACCACCAGTTTGCCGGTATTCAGCCGCGCCAAGGTGTCCTTACAAAAAGTCCGGCAACTTGGCGACCGGCTCGAAAGCCGGATAGTATCGGCCGATGGGTCTGATAAGCCTGAATCTTGCGCCCACTTTTCCGCGTTATCGCTACAAGGCGTGACGCACAGTTTTCATCGGGAAAAAGAAAACCGCAATTTCACCCTGGGGCCTATCGACTTGGACTTTAAGCCGGGAGAGTTGGTGTTTTTAGTCGGCGGCAACGGTAGCGGCAAAACAACCTTGGCCATGCTGCTGATCGGGCTTTACCGGCCGGAGCGGGGATTTATCCGCTATAACGGCGAAGTTGTCGATGAGAGTAAGCGCGATGATTATCTGCAAAATTTCTCGGTCATTTTTTCGGATTTTTATTTGTTCGACGAGCTGTATGGCGTCGCTAACGAGAACGCCCTGATCACCGATTATTTACAGCGCCTGCATTTACATCATAAAGTGCAAGTTGAGAACGGCCGGTTTTCCTCGGTGAACTTGTCGCAAGGCCAGCGCAAACGTCTGGCGCTCTTGGTCGCTTACTTGGAAGACCGGCCTTTTTACGTGTTCGACGAATGGGCGGCGGATCAGGATCCTGAATTCAAACACCTGTTTTATACAGAGCTGTTGCCGGCCTTGAAAAACAGGGGCAAAACCGTGTTGATCATCAGCCATGACGACCGCTATTTTTACGTGGCGGACCGCTGCATCAAGCTCGAAGAGGGCCGGATTACGGCCATCGATAAGCCGGTGGCGGCCGCTAAACAAGCGGTTTCTGATTAACCGCGGGCAGAGTTTAACAGTGTTTTATTCACCGCGAAGACACCAAGGGCACGAAAAAAAACAGATTAAAACTTCGTGCTCTTCGTGCCTTCGCGGTGATAATCTTTTAAGTTTTTTAACTCGATTTAACAGTATTGGACGGCAAGCGTGACTATTCGGAAAACTATTCTGTATACCGGTCTGGGGCTGGCGAGTCTGGCGGCGACAGCCATCGGCGGCGGGTTCTGGATTTTGCATCAGGCCATGCCGCAACTCGACGGCACGGCAAAGCTGGATCGGCTTACGGCGGAGGTTCGCGTCCATACCGATGCGCACGGCATCCCGGTTATTAAGGCCGCGAACCGTATCGATGCGGTTCGCGCGTTGGGCTATGTCAGCGCCCGCGACCGCTTGTTTCAGATGGATCTGATGCGGCGTAAAAATGCCGGACGTTTGGCCGAAATTTTTGGCGACATTGCCTTGGACAGCGACATCAAGGCCAGAACTTACGGCTTTCATCGGGAGGCAAAAGCCATACTGGCAAAATTGCCGACCGAGCACCGGCAGTATCTGCAAAGCTATGCCGACGGCGTCAATGCTTATATTGCCGAATCCGGCAAACTGCCTTTCGAGTTTACCGTATTGACTTATCATCCGGAGCCTTGGCTGCCGGAAGACAGCCTGCTGGTGATATTAGGTATGTGTGAGTCCTTAACGGCCGGGGAGGAACACAGTGAGCGCATGCTCAGCGTGATGGAAAAAACCTTGCCGGACGCGCTGCTGCGTTTTTTAACCCCGGATACCGATTTTTATACCGATCGCTTGCTGAATCAGGCTGAATCTTTGCGTCCCGAGCAAGCCGTTCCTGTCGAAGCTTTAGCCGGCGTATTGAGCCATCAGCCGACTAAAACGCCGTTGGCGCAGGTCGTGCAACAGTCCGATTTCATGGTCGGCTCCAATGCCTGGGCGGTCAGCGGTAAACTTACCTGGGACGGGCGCGCCATTCTAGCCAACGACATGCATTTAGGCCTATCGGTACCCACTATCTGGTATCGCATCGAGTTGAATTACGGCGATACCCAGGCCGCCGGCCTGACCTTGCCCGGCACGCCGTTATTGATTGCCGGCAGCAACCGGCATATCGCGTGGGGAGCCACCAACCTGACCGGCGATTTCCTGGACTTAGTCCGGCTCGACCTCAATCCGGCCAATCCCGGTCAATACCGGGTAGGCAATCAATGGCAGGATTTCGACGAATATCCTGAAACCATCGCCGTCAAAGGCGCCGAAGCCAAACGGATCGTGGTTAAACAAACGCGCTGGGGGCCGGTTGCAGCGCGGCCGTTACTGGATCAACCGGTAGCCATTCATTGGGTGGCGCTGGATGCCGATGCAATTAACCTGAACTTGTTCGATTTGGAACAAGCTGAAACGCTGGAACAGTCGGTGAATATTGTCAACACCACCGGCGGCCCGCAACTGAATGTGTTGCTGGCCGACGATCAAGGCCGCATCGCCTGGACGGTGATGGGTAAAATCCCGAAACGCTTCGGTAATGACGGTTTAGTCAGCCGCTCCTGGGCCGATGGCGGCACGGGTTGGCAGGGTTATGTCGAAGCCGGAGAGTTGCCGCGCGTCATCGATCCGCCCGAAGGCCTGTTGGTGTCGGCCAACGACCGGCGTCTGGGCAAAAATTATCCGTATGTGATCGGCCATCAATTCGGCAACGGTTACCGCGCTTATCGAATTACCCGGCAACTTAAGCAAATGCCGAAGATTGGCGAATGGGCGATGTTCGATTTGCAGCTTGATACCGAAAGCGAGTTTTACGACTTTTATCAGCAGTTGGCTTTAACCAGCCTGACCCCGGCAGCGCTTGCAAAGCAACCGGATTTGGCCGAGGCGCGCGACTACCTGTTGGCTTGGGATGGCCGGGCCGATGTCGACAGCCTGGGTTTCGCTCTGCTGGTCGAATTTCGCAAGCAATTGATCGAGAATGTATTTACCCCGTTTTTATCGGCCAGTCGGCAGGCCGATGAAAACTTCAGCTATGCCTGGACTTATATCGATACGCCGTTACAAGCCCTACTCAACGAAAAGCCGGCGCAGGCATTGCCCGATGCGGCGCATTACCCAAACTGGGACGACTTTATTCGGGGCCAATTGCAACGCGCTATGCAGCACATTCAAGCACGGCATCCGGGCGTGCCGTTAATGGCATTGAACTGGGGCAAGCTAAATAAAACCAAGCAAGCGCATCCGTTTTCCAGGGCAATGCCGATACTGAGCGATTTGCTGGATATGCCGGGCGAGGCCTTGCCGGGTTGCGCTTTTTGCGTTCGCGCCGCAGGGCCGGGGTTCGGCGCCAGCGAACGGCTGGTGGTCTCGCCCAATCATTTTGAAAATGCCCTGCTGCATATGCCCGGCGGTCAATCGGGCCAACCCTTGTCGCCTTATTATCGGGATCAGCAGCGCTATTGGTTAAAGGGTTTGCCGATGCCGTTAACGGCCGGAAAGCCCGAACACGAGCTAGTGTTACAAGCGCATGGCAACTGACAGATTAAGCGGAATATAATAAGCCGGTTTCAAGCCGACCAGGAATAGTGATGAACAGTATGCAACACAACTCTTTAGCCATTTCGACGGTTGCGTTTTCCATGCATCAACCGGGTTGCAGCCGATGAAACAGGAAAACGCGGAGTCCGAACTTAATAACGATATTGACGAGCAAGCGGCGACCTGGTTTGTACGGTTACAGGCCGGTCGTATTTCCGGCGAAGAACAAGCGGCCTTTCTGAACTGGCTGAATCAAGCCGACCTGCATCGTGAAGCCTTCGATGAAATAAGCCGGCTGTGGGGCGATACCGAGCTGCTGCAAGCGCTGACTGAAACCGCGCAAAAGCAGGGCATAGCGCCCGCTCAAAAAATAACCGCAGCTAACTTTAAGCGGTCGCTGGCGATGGCGGCAGCGATAGCCTTAACCTTGCTGTTCCGTAATGAACTGGCGATCTTGATGCAAAGCGATTATTCGACCGGGGTGGGGGAGCGCAAAACCGTGAATTTCGATGACGGCTCCACCGCGATGCTCAATACCGATAGCGCCATTAGCGTCAGCATGACCGGCTCGCAACGCAGGATCGAACTGCTCAAAGGCGAAGTTTATTTCGAGGTTAAAGCCGATCCCAAGCGGCCGTTTATTGTCCACGCCGATTATTCGACGACCCGCGTACTGGGAACCCGGTTTTTCGTGCATGAAAAAAACGGCAGCGACGAAGTCAAAGTGGTGTCTGGACGCGTGGAAGTGGCCGATCAAGGCGCTTTGAAACAAACCTTGGTTTTGCATGATCGCGAGACGGTATCGGTCGACGGCTCAGGCTTAAGCGAAGCCTTGCTGGCGGATTCCGCGTTGTCAAGCTCTTGGATAAACGGTTTTCTGGTGTTTGAAGATATTCCTCTCGAAAGCGTCATTAATCAAATTCGCCGCTACAGAACCGGCTTCGTGGTCTACAAAGACAGTGCTTTACGCGGGCTCAAAATCAATGGACGCATCAATTTGCGCGACTCGGACGATATGCTGAAAGTCTTGGGAAAAAACCTGTCGGTAAAAATGACCTATTTGACCGACTGGCTGGTCATTGTCGGTTAAGGCTAAGCAGCCGTTCAAAACTCTTTTAATCTTTTTCAGGCACCCGGAGTTCGAGCGTGCACTATCAACCGCTTGAGTCCAGGCCATTACAAACCATGAACCCATTAGAAAAACTATTAGAGCCGTTCGTTAATACGCCGTTACCTCAATGGAATGACCTTATTAAAGAATTAAAGGGTAAGGGGTTCATAAAATGAAATACTTCGAATATAACGACTTGGGTAGTTGCAAGCTGATCTTATTCACAACGCCAACAAAAACTTCGCCCGCTCGATAATTTCCCGCTCATCAATATCCCTAATCGAATAGTCCTGCTTGTTGAGCTTGTACGGATTAACAATTGACGCGGACTTGACCACTTTGTTGATGTCGGTTTGATAAACCCGGCTGATCGGCGTTGGGCCGAAGATAGTGATTGATGGCCGGTTTAAGGCCCAGGCCATGTGGGTCGGGCCGGTGTCGTTGCCGATCAGTAAATCGGCTTTGGCTATCAATGCTTTCAGGCTGTTCAAATCCAGCTTGGGCATGACTTTGATCAGCTTGGATTGCGCCGCCATCCAGTCCGCTGTGGCTTTTTCCTGTTCGCCGCCCCAAATGACCAGGCAGTTTTGCTGCAATGCTTCCGCTATTTTTACAAACTTGGCGGCCGGATAGTTGCGGCTGTCCCAAGTCGAGCCGATGACCAGCACGATATTGAGCCGGTCTTTCGACAGCAAATCGTAAATGTGCGGATCTTCGTCGTTGAAAAACAAAAACGGTTTTTTGTTCAGGATTTGCTCTGTGCCGATGTCGATGCCTAACGGGCTGGACAGTACCAGCGCATTTCTATCGATGGTATTGGCGTCATAGGCGCAGGCGACTTTGACGTTGTAAAACCATGACGCGGCTTTTTCGCGGATGGAATCGGCATCGAATCCAGCGATGCGCGTTCCGAGCAGTTTAGCGTTGACCGCCGATTTAATCAGCCCTTGAGCATCGATAACAAGGTCATAGTTGTTGTTTGCATAGCCTCCTTAAGATGACAATTGATCAAGTTCAACTGTTAGGGTGCGGTTTAAAGCCAGACAAATTTTAGCGCCGTTAATAAGCGGCATTTGGAAGTCACACAGGTCAAGTTAGTGCGTAGGATGGCCGGACAAAGTGAAGCGCATCTTTCGCAATTGATCCGCTCCGTAACTTAGGGATGAAATTTTGAAATTAGCTGTAGTGTGACGACATGGACTCCTCCTTCGTGTCGCCTCGTAATAAGGGCAACGCTTTTCTGCCCACCGCTTTTATTTCGGTAAACGATAAAGCTGTTTGCCCTACCCGCTTATCAGTCATCATCCTCATAGCCGCCTTCCCAATCCGCATACTGCTCAGGCGGCGTTCCGCGTTTTTCGATAATCGTCAGTTCGGAATAATCCGGCTCTGTCGGCGGCATCGCTCCAACCTGGATTTTAAACTCCCAGTTGTCGCCGAAATCAAAATGGAAAATAAAGATCATGCCTTTATATAAAGGCAAGTAACCAACCGGGCAATCGGCGGTGCAATACTCATGGTCACTATCCGCGTAAGGATGCGCGATGCTTTCCTCCACGCCGTATTCGTTTTTATAAACAAACTCATACAAATGATCGCTGTCAAAATCGAAAGCCTCCAAAATACCGTACGCCAACTCATCAAGACTAATGCCGGCGGGAACGGCCATTTTGCAACTGGCATTGCCGAGCGACACGTTAAATAGATAGCTTCCGGTTTCCGTTATGTTGCGCTCGATTTGCACCAAGCTTCTTTTCCAGTCGGGGATGTATTTTTTAAATTCACTTTCCCAAGCTTCCGGTTCGGCTTGAACCAGTTCATCATCTTCAAGAAACGGCATTGCCGCAAAATATTGCGTCAAATAGCCTAACACCGCGCGTCCCCAAGCAGTAGCCTCGATTGCCGCCACCGGCCAGGTTTCCTTTTCGCTTGCCGGGCCGCGTTCAACCTTAATGAAGCCGAACAGTTCCATCAAAGCCAAGTTATGTAAACCGGGGTGATAGCGTAGGCCTTCCGGATCATATCGTTCTGCTATCAAATCAATCTTATGATCTAATTCCCGGCGGAAAAAGCTTAAGCATTCGTAAAAACATGTAGGGGCAAGGAAACTTTGCCTGCCTCCTATCATTTCTTCACTTGCCCGGTAACAAAAAACTTGCAGCAAGGAAAAATAGCGTTCCGCCGGCTCCAGTGTTTTCCAGTCGGCCAGCACATCCTCATGGAGCATTAATTTAGTCTTCTTGCCGTCAGGCACGATGTAACTTAAGCCGGAGCTGCGCAACAGCAGGTACAGTCCGTTGATATGGGGGAAGGATTTTTGCACCGGACGTTTTAATTTGACGTCCAAAGAATGCGTCAGAACCCGGTTTATTTCCGGCAGCGTATTTATGGCAAATAACTGCGTTTTTTCGGAAACGGCAGTGCCTGTTTTTCCGATAAATTCCAGCAGGGTGTCGAAATCCTGCAATAGCGTTCCGGGCTCGGTGCCGCTAAACACCTGTTTTGCCAATATCCCGATTTGTTCGGGCGTCCAAGTAATAGTCGTCTGGTTCATCAGTTTTCTCCCGTTTTATCCGCAATCAATGTCTTCAGCGACGCTTTGACGGCCTCCATGCGCTGTTCGGCAAGTTCGTTGTAATCCCGATGCCACCAGTATTCCTTGATTCTGTGAGCCGGGGCCAGCCGGTCAATCGCCAATAAATCGTAAATATTGAGCCACTCGCCCTCTACTTTGAGCGCCAATTTGGGATTGAAGATGTAAGCGCCGTGCCGTATCCGGTAGAACAATTTACGGTTGTGCTTGTCGTCCTTATCGACTTCGTTTTTGGACAAAATACTGGACAAATAAGCTCGTTGCTTGCGCCGTTCGGGCAGCACGCTAGTTGGAATATGCCTCACGGCGTCGATAAAATCCTGGGTTGCAAAACCATCGAGGCGATAGGCCATCTTTTTTGGCATCACCCGGTAAAACAGCGCGATCATCAGGTTCAGCATGAAAAATTCCATGCCGGTTTTATCGAGCTTGATCAAGCGGCCGTCAGCCTGGATACTCATGCTGGTCGGCTCCAGTTGTTCGTAAATATCGGCCAGCTTCTTTTTGGCGTAAGCTTCGTTCCGGTCGGCTTGCGCCAGCGCGATTTGCAAAGCGGTCAAGCCGTTGCCGTCGACTTTCTCGGTATCCGCGCCCAGCTCAAACAGCGCTTTGATGACCTCGACATTGCCCATCCAGGCCGCGACCATCAACGGCGTTTGCTTGAAGATATTGCGAAAATCCGGGCCGTATTGATCGACTTGCTTGAGCACAGCGTCCGGTTTTTTAAAGCTGTAAGCGCCGTAATGCTTTTGTTGCAGCATCTGCAAGCCTTTATCCGGCTGTTTGGCGGCTTTGAATTCTGTTTTTAGCAGGCTGTTAATGATGTCGCGGTCTTCATAAACCAATGCGTATTCGAACAACGTCATCTTGGCGTTTTTGTCGTTGTTTTCGAAAGCTTTGCGTTTCAGCTCGGCCAATACTTCGGCGCTGATGACCTGCCAATCCGGCGTTTTTTGTTTCAGGATTTCGTTGCGAATCCGCTCGGCCTGTTCCTGCTTGCCTTGCAGTTCCAGCTTATGCGCTTCCTGACGCCAAGCATCCAGGCTGGAATTTTGGCTGGCGAGTTGCAGGCTGTCCTGGGCGTCGCGCAAGCCCAGCAGTTCCAACAAGGATTGCTTCGGGCTGCTTTCGATCCAATACAGATTTTTAACGGCCCGCGTTATCGCGACGTACAACGCGTTGATATAGAACTTGTAAACTTCCAGCGATTTGTCGGTCTTATCCTTGGCGCGAGCATATTTAATATCCTGTTCCAAATCGGCTTGGGTGACGCCTTTACTGATTTCGCGGTAGCGGACTTCTTCCTGGCTCAGAAAGTTGTACAGGATGATGTTTTCGTATTCCAGCCCTTTGGCTTCCTGAATCGTAAACACCAGTGGCGTACTGAAATGCTGCTGCGCGGCCGGTTTTTGCTCGGCGGTCATCACGATCACCGCAAACAACGTCGAAGCCTTGGTTTTGCTGTCCAGCTCCCGGCGAATTTCGGCGGTGTCCTGCAAAAACAGCACTTCTCCTTGGGTATGACCGTTGCTTTCGACCAGGTAATGGCTTTCCTTATCAATGGACCCGAAGCGTTGATTCTTGATTTTTAAAATCTTGTTGGCAATGTCGGTGACTTGCGGCGAATTGCGGTAATTGGTGTTCAGGATTCGGATCAATTGCTCCGAGCTTTGCAAATCCTCCTGCCGGTAAAACAGGCTTTTGACTTTCGACCAGGAAAAAAAGTTCGGATGCACGATCTGGTTGGAATCGCCGCACAAAATAAAATCCTGCGCCTGGCGTAGCGATTTGATGATCAAATAAAGCTGGATATTGGTCAAATCCTGCACTTCGTCGACCACGACAAAATCGTAGCAAGGCTGTACATGCTGTAAATACTGGTGGCTGACAATGTTGCTGTCGTACAGTTGCTGTTCCTGTAAAAAGCCCAGGTATTTTTCGAAAACGCCGTAGACCAGCTCGCGTTCCTCGGCCAGGAAAATCGATTCCTTGACGCCCAGGTTCAAGTAATCCTCGCGGCTCAGCCAGCTTTTGTCGGTCGCCGGCCCGGTAATCACGCCACGCAATTCCTCGAACAATTTGTGGGCATCTTTCAATGGACCTTGGCGGTAACGGCCGAACCATTGCTGGAAAGCCTGAAACGTCACCGGTTTTTCCTCCGGCACCCGAATGCTTTCCAGAAATTCCTGGAACGACAGAAAGTCGATCTGCTGGTCCGGATTGTCGTAATGGTGCGCGTAATAAAGGTCGCGGGAATTTTTGACCAAGTAAGCCGATTGGGTCACATAAAGCACGTCGCCGACAGCCTGTTTCATTTTTTCCAGCGTCAGCGCGGTTTTGCCGCTGCCGGCCGAACCGATCACGATCAGCGGCGGCTGCAAGTCGTAGATCGATTGCTGGCACTCGTCGAACGAGATAATTTTATCCAACAGATTAAATGAGCCGTGATCGGGGTTCAGGTAAACCAAGTCCTTACCGGTGGTTTCATCGGGTTGGGCGATGATTGGGATTTTATCTTCATCGATGTCGCCGGCCTGGCGCAAAAAACGCGAGTCCTGATAAGCATGGTTTTTGATGAATTCCAGAATCAGGGCATAGTTTTGCTGTTGATAGCGGTAAATCGAAAACAACAAACGGTCACGCTGGTTCAGCTTGGCCCGATACAGATTGTCGCCGACTTTTTTCACTTCGGCGGATTTGAAGTCATCGTTTTGCAGGTATTTTTGCAGCTTGGCGAAGCCGGGAATCGTTTTGGGGTTGAGTTCGTTATAGAGCAGAATTTTCATGAGTCGTTTTCAGGCGGCTATTAAGTGTTACGGGATCGGTGCAATAAAATGCTTGATTGTACCGGCTTTTGTGCTGTTTTTGTTAAGGCCGGCCCGGATCAGATTAACAAGCGTTACCCGTTTCGGCAGCGCAGTCAATATGGGAAGACACGTAGTACGACGCTTACAGACCGGAGTGGCTAACTTTTAACCGTTTTAACAAAAACGCCTGTTGGGATAAGTAGTTATACCTACAAGCCATAGGTCAACCACAAGGTTATCCACAGATTTTGTGGATAACGTGAAACACAAACAATGGGTTGACGCAGGATAATCGGATAATCCCTTACCAATTTGCGGATGATGTATCAGTTGTTTGCAACCTGAATTTTCAGCACCCAGCATATCGCACTGCCGCTCAAAATAAATTCAATTTTGAATAAATTCAATTTTGAATTTATGCTTATCTCCACATAACATCCTACGCGATTGATGCGCTTCGTACCTCAGCGCATCCTATGGTCCTATGTTTAAAAGTCAGGAAAAATGAGAGCAAGATATTTGTTATGCATCCCTACGAAATAAAAATCTGAATATGCGTAATCAAGCCCTGTTTTTTTTCGTGCAGAGCTTTGCGCTATGTAACCTTAAATTGATATAACGAAACTTAGATTCAACTCATAAGTGCAATCGATAATGATCGGATTTGAAGAGGGCTAGCTGCTATAGTTTCCAGCTTTTTTCAATCCGACCAAAGACGATAAAACCTATGAGAAACTACAAACAGCTAACCCAAGAACAACG
>SXGU01207715.1_pt1 | contig 26872 bp, 27 predicted proteins | sample 3174531 | NCBI WGS metagenome assembly SXGU01 (sample SAMN11356863, study PRJNA531348) | freshwater metagenome | isolation source: freshwater sample F1-140 | place: China: Fuxian Lake, Yuxi | collected 2017-12-25 | reverse complement strand
CTGGATGGCGGGCGGGACGTCGTCTCAGCCGATCTCTTCCCCGAGAGTTTCGTTGTCCCCGGCCGCTCCGCTGTCCGCGTGAACCTCAACACCGTCCTGCCGTTCGAGAGCGAGACGTTCGATGCAGTGGCCTGTGTCGAGGGGATCGAGCATATCGAAAACCCGCACTTGTTGGCCCGGGAAGCCAACCGGATCTTGCGCAAGGGCGGCATGTTCTATGTCACAACCCCCAATGTCTTGTCTATTCGGTCGCGGCTCAGCTATTTGCTGCGGGGTTACCCGGATCAATTTCATTACATGGTCGAAATTGATCCGGCCACCGGAGTGGAGCAGTCGATTGCGCACATCAACCCGATCGGGTTCCTGGAATTGCGGTATGTCCTGAGTCGCTGGGGGTTCCGGGTGGACCTGGTCCAGACCAACCGGGAACTCAAGAAGGGCTCATGGCTGTATCGGGCGATCCGACGGCTGCTCCAGACCAAGGGGAAACGGTCTGCCGCCACCCATCCATCCGTCGCCTCCGTGAGGGACGCGCTCCTCTCCGATGCCATCCTGTTTGGGGAGGGGTTGATCCTCGGGGCGACCAAGGCCACAGCGGCTTCTCACGAGCCTGGAAAATGATTGACGAACGGCAACCGCTCGGTTATATGGGGGTGCGCGCAGGTCCGGCTGTATGAAGGTGGTGATTGCTGCGTGGCATCTCAAGGACTTCAACGTCGGCCTCGGGCGCTATGGCCGGGCCTTGATCGAGGCCCTGGGGCGGATGGATGCCGAAACCCAGTATGAGATATTGATGCCGGATGAGTCGTACCGGTTTCCGGAGCGGCCGAACATGCGGTATCGCCTGATCCGGTTTCCTTTTTTCAAGCGGCGATTTTGGGAGCAGGTGGCACCGTGTCTGGCTGGCCGGCATGACCTGTTGCATTTTCCCCACGACTCTTGCGTGGCCTGGAAGCGCGGAAAGTTCATGGCCGCAGTGCATGACGTGAAGCCACTACTCTTCGAGACCGGCCGACGGCGTATGAATCTGAACGAATTGATCGAGCGGGCGCTGGTTCGCGACCGGTGGGCTCGCATCGATCACGTCCTGACCGACTCCCGTTGTTCGCAACGGGACATCGTGGGACGGCTTGGTACACCGGCTGATCGGATTACCGCTGGTTCTCTGGTAGATATGGCGGATATGTCATTGATTTTCAAGGCGTTCTGATGAAGGCGATCGTTACAGGCGGTGCGGGGTTTATTGGGAGTCATCTCGTCGATCTGTTGTTGAAAGAGGGGCACACCGTTACGGTATTGGATAATTTCTCAACCGGGCGACTCGAGAATCTTGCTCATTTGACTGGTCACCCTCGATTGGCCGTTCGTCGGGTTGATGTGGCCTCAGGGCTGCAGACCGATTGGTTCCAGTCAGTCGGTTGGGTATTTCACCTTGCGGCCCTAGCGGACATCGTCCCGTCGATTCAGCGGCCACTGGAGTATCACCGAGCAAATGTGGATGGCACGGTATCGGTGGTAGAGGCTGCGCGTCTTGCCGGTGTCAAACGCTTTCTCTACACGGCGTCATCTTCCTGCTACGGAATTCCCGATGCCTTTCCGACCCCGGAGACCGCCGAACTCCGTCCTCAGTATCCCTATGCTCTGACGAAGGCTCTGGGAGAGCGCATTGCGTTGCACTGGGGACAGGTGTATCAGCTCCCCGTGGTCTCCTTGCGGTTGTTCAACGTGTATGGTCCGCGCTCCCGCACGTCGGGGACCTATGGGGCGGTCTTTGGCGTGTTCCTGGCACAGAAGCTGAACGGCCAACCCTTTACGGTTGTGGGGAACGGCACGCAAACTCGGGACTTTACGTTCGTGACCGACGTGGCGAAGGCGTTTCTGGCCGCGGCCGAGTCGGACGTGCAGCAGGAAATCTTCAACGTGGGGTCCGGCGGGACCTACAGTGTGAACCGACTGGTTGAACTGCTCGGCGGCCCGGTGATCCACATTCCGAAACGTCCTGGGGAACCGGACTGCACCTTTGCCGACACCGCCAAGATCCATCAACAGTTGCGATGGAAACCCGAGGTGACGTTCGAGGCGGGGGTCGCCAGGCTGTTGGCCGGGATTGACGATTGGAGCATGGCGCCGGTCTGGACGCCAGAATCCATCGCCAGCGCGACCAAAGAATGGTTCCAGTATCTGGGCAAGTAGCCGTGCACCAGACAGCGGGGGAGGGCATGAAGACGCTGGATGTGACGAACAAGGTCAAGGAACTGGATGAACTGGCGGACATCCTCAAGGGGCTTCGCCAACGTGGGAAGACAATCGTGCATTGCCACGGCGTGTTCGACCTGATTCACCCGGGCCACATCCGGCACTTCGAGGCGGCCAAGCGTGAAGGCGATGTGCTGGTCGTGACGATCACCCAGGACGGGTTTGTGAACAAGGGACCAGGCCGGCCCGTCTTTAACCAGCGGCTGCGGGCGGAATCCGTGGCGGCGCTTCAGGCCGTGGATTTCGTAGCGGTCAACCGGTGGGCCAGTGCGATGGAGGCGATCAAGCTGCTCAAACCTTCGGTCTACGTCAAGGGCGGGGAGTACTCCGCCCCCGAGAGCGATGTCACTGGCATGATTGTACACGAAGAGACGGCGGTCAAGGCCTGTGGGGGACGCATTCATTTTACCAATGAGATCACATTCAGCTCCACCGAACTGCTTAACACTCACTTCGATGTCTACCCGGATGACGCCCAGGCGTTTCTCAAGGGATTCCGGCAGCGGTACTCGGCGGGAGAGGTCATCAAGCAGCTCGACACGCTCCGCAAGCTAAAGGTTTTGGTGATCGGTGAAACGATCATCGACGAATATCATTACTGCCAGGCGATGGGCAAATCGCCCAAGGAACTGTTGGTGACCACCAAGTATCTGCGGGATGAGGTGTTCGCGGGCGGGGTCCTGGCATGCGCGAACCACGTCGCTGGCTTCTGCGAGGATGTGCACCTGGTGACCTGCCTCGGCTCCAAGGATTCCCGCGAGAAATTTGTGCGCACCCATCTCAAGCCGAACGTGACGGCTCAATTTTTCCACCGCGACGATTCCTCTACGATCGTGAAGCGGCGCTACCTGGACCATGCCTTCCTGACCAAGATGTTTGAGGTCTGTTTTCTGGATGACAGCGCCATTCCTCTGCACATCGAACGGGAGATATGCGCCTACCTGAAGGGCTTGGTCGGCGACTACGACCTTGTGCTCGTGGCCGACTACGGCCATGGTCTGATGGGTCAGCAGATCATCAACGCGCTCAGCGCCGAGGCCCGATGCCTGGCCGTCAACACTCAGACGAACAGTGCCAATGTTGGTTACAATCTAATCACGAAGTACCCGCGCGCCGACTTCATCTGCATCGACGAACCGGAAATGCGACTGGCCTGCCACGATCGGCTGAACGACTTGCGGGATCTTATCACCGACACGGCTTCCAAGCTCAGCAGCAAGCGGGCCGTGGTCACCAGAGGCCATCTCGGGTGCATGAGTTACGCGGCCGAGGAAGGGTTCTTTGAAGTCCCGGTGTTCTCAAGTAAGATCGTAGACCGAGTAGGCGCGGGAGACGCCTATCTGTCGGTCGCGGCCCCCTGCGTGGCCGCCGGCATGTCGATGGACCTGGTCGGGTTTATCGGCAACGCGGTTGGAGCCCTGGCGGTCCGCATCGTGGGGAACCGCTCGGCGGTCGAACCGGTCCCCCTCTACAAGTTCATCACGGCGCTGCTCAAGTAGCCGACGGGCCGAGTAATAAACGATCAAGGAGGACGGAAGGGCCGATGGAACGCGCGATGGACTATTTCGACACCCTGGCGGTAGTCTTCCGGACGGTGGAAGCGACCTTGGGAGACCACCGGCCCGTGCCGCTGGCCGAAGGAATCGAGCAGGCCATGACCGTGATCACCGGCTGTCACCGGGCTGGCCGGAAGATCATCTTCATCGGGAACGGCGGTAGCGCCGCAATTGCCTCGCATCAGGCCGTGGATTACTGGAAGAACGGGGGCTTGCGGGCGATCACCTTCAACGACAGCTCCCTGCTGACCTGCATCAGCAACGATTGCGGCTATCCGCACGTCTTCGAAAAGCCGGTGGAGATGTTTGCGGACCCAGGAGACGTGCTGATCGCGATCAGCAGCTCAGGCAGGTCTGATAATATCCTGCGTGGGAGCAAGGCCGCGTTGAACAAGGGCTGTGAGTTGATCACGATGTCGGGTTTCAAGCCGGATAATCCGCTTCGTTCCATGGGGCAGCTGAATTTTTACGCCGCGTCGTCCTCCTATGGGCACGTCGAAATTACCCACCTCACGCTCTGCCATTGCATCGTGGATATGATTGTCGGGCGTCGTGCTTAGACAGGCTCTGGGCAGCCTCTTCCTCGGCATCCTGATCAGCGCCGGATGTCTCTGGTATGCCTTCCGCGGCGTGGATCTGTTTATCGTCGCCCAAGGCATTGCCCAGGTCGGCCCCAGGTGGGTACTCGTCAGCGTCGTCGGCGCTCTCCTGGGACTGGTGATTCGGGCATTGCGGTGGCGCTGGCTGCTGGCCGGGGGGGAGAGGATCGGATCCTGGTCCCTGATGTCAGCGACCTTCATCGGGATCTTGGCGAACAACTTATTGCCCGCCAGACTCGGGGAAGTCGTGCGGGCCTGGGTGCTGGCCAGACGGGAAGGGGCACCGGTCCCGACCGTGCTGGCGAGCGTCGTGGTCGAGCGTTTACTGGACGTGGTTGTAGCACTGGTGTTGCTGGGACTGGCCCTGGCGACCTCCCCTGACCTCGGCAGCAATGCGGCCAGCCGGCTCAAACAGGTCGGTATCGCGGTGCTGCTGGTCGTGATGGTTGGCATAGCTGCCTTATTGATGGCCATGCGGTTTCGGGAGCGATGCCTGAGCCTGATGGAGAGGGGCGCGACGCGTACTGGCCGGGCATGGGCTTTGCGGGGCCTGGAGATGGGGAAGAGTTTTTTGGAGGGGCTTTGTGTCCTGCGAGGGGGGCTCCAGGCTACCATGGTGGCAGGGCTGTCCCTACTCGTGTGGATTGTGGCGATTGCCTCGTTTTATGCGATGGCCCAGGGGTTCCACCTGGGATTGACACCGGCTCAGATGACATTGGTTTTCGTGATCGTCATGTTCGGCGTCGCCATTCCCTCGGCTCCAGGGTTCGTCGGCACGTTTCACGGATTCTGCGTCGCCGGGTTGGCGATGGTGGCCGGCACGGAGGCGACGCAGGCCGCTGCTTATGCGACGCTGCTCCACGGCAGTCACTGGCTTGCCATCAACACGGTCGGGATCGGGTGCCTGCTGGCGGACCGGTCGCTGACCTGGGCGGGAATGCTGCGGTTCGTGCGGGAAGCCTGATGGCGCGATGCTGAAGGCCCTGGCCATGGCTTTTGCGGGCTTTGTGGTATTTCTCCTCGTCCACGCCTTGCTGTTTCGTCTTCGGGTTCCGGCACAACGCTTCATGGCGATGGTGTGGCTTGTGGTTGCCCTGGACGTGTTGTTGATGATCATACACCGCCTCACGCTATCTGATCTGGGCTTCCTGCCTCCTGTCCATACGTCGGCGGGCTGGGCGATCGACCTGCTCAACGGTCTGTTAGTGTATGGATTCCTGTTCATTGGCTATTGCATATTCTATTTTGGGGCCGATCGAGGGTTCTCTGGCCGCATGATGATCGAAATCGAGTCATTGCCCCAGCGCTGTCTTCGTGCAGCCGAGATCGCAGCTCTTTATCCACTGGAAAGATCCTCCGGCAGCGACTCAATGAGATGCTCGAGATCGGCCGCATTACAGAAGTGAATGGTCGATAGCAAAATACCGCCAAGGGATAGTCGTGGCGGCGATGTTCTTGTTCGTCAAGCGGTTCTTGCAGCTTGGAGAGGGAGGCTGATGCGGGAGCTGGTCGCCGGCTTGTCGGTCTTTTCGCTGTTCTGCCTAGTATGGGTTGGGGTGTTTCACCGGGTGAATATCTCCCGGCGCGCCCTGGCACTCGTGGTGCTGTGGATCGTGGGGCTTCCCGTCCATGCCTGGTTTTATGCATGGCTCCCCGATGACCGGGCCGTCTGGCCGGCGGTACTCGCGGCTCCTTCGGACAGGATCATGGTGCTGAGCGGAGGCTTGCTCTATTTTCCCTCTTCATGTGCTATGCGCAGTTCTTATACATGGCCGAGAGTTCCGTCGGAATCCGGACTGTGATTGAGTGGCCTCGGAGCCGGAGAGGGGGCTTACGCTGGAGGAGTTCACCCAACGGTACCGTTATGACTGGATGCTCCATCGCCGGCTCCGGCGTATGATCCATGCCGGCTACCTGATCGAGGAGGATGGCTGGTATCGAACTACCCATCGGGGACGTCTGATTGCCACCGTCATGGCCTGGTGCAAGCAGTTGCTATGGCTTGGGTCCGGAGGCTGCCCTTGGCCAGAATAAAGGAATCCCTTGATTTTATGATGATTTCCCCAGTATCCTCCCAGCGGGATTGTTGACTTCGGAGGGCCTCCCTCCCAGTTTATCCACCTGCATCCTTTCCCAGGAGTTTCGGTGGACCTGTACCGAATCGACTCGCACAAGTTGATGTACCATCCTGACCGCATTGCCCAGTGGCAGAAGGCCGGGGACGAATGGGAAAAGGCCAAGTCGGTCTATCCCTTGTACGTCGAAATCGCGCCGGCTGGCGCCTGCAATCACCGTTGTACCTTCTGCGCGGTGGATTACATCGGCTACAAGACCCGAAGTTTGGAAAAGGACTTGCTGAAACGGCGGGTCGCCGAGATGGCCGAGCGCGGCGTCAAAAGCATCATGTATGCCGGCGAAGGGGAGCCGCTCCTGCACCGGCACATCGGCGAGATCATCGTCCACACGAAAAAGGTGGGGATCGACGTGTCGCTGACCACCAACGCGGTGGCGCTCAACGAGCACCTGATCCAGGAGGCGCTGGGTTCCGTTACCTGGATCAAAGCCAGCGTCAACGCCGGCACCAGGGAAACGTATGCGGCGATCCACCAGACCAAGGCGGACGACTTCGACCGCGTGTTCCGGAACCTGGCCAAGGCCGCCGAAGTCAAGCAAGCCAACCGCTATGCCTGTACGATCGGGGTGCAGATGGTCCTGCTTCCGGAGAATCAGCACGAGGCCGTCACGCTGACATCGAGGGCCAAGGACGCCGGGGCGGATTACGTGGTGATCAAGCCCTACTCCCAGCACCTTATGAGCCCCGGCACGATGGAGAAAGACTACAAGGACTTCGACTACAGCAGGATTTTTCCCATGGAGAACGAGCTGATCGCGCTGGAGGACAGCCGCTTCAAGGTGATTTTCCGCCGCCGGACCATGGAAAAACTGCTGGAAGGGGACCGGCATTATTCGGTCTGCCAGGCCACCCCCTTCTTCTGGGCCTACGTGATGGCGAACGGGGAAGTCTACGGCTGCAGCGCCTATCTGGAGGATCCCCGCTTCTGCTACGGCAATATCAATGAGAAGAGCTTCCCCGAGATCTGGGAGGGCGAGGTCAGGCAGCGGAACTTCCATCACGTCCGCCACGAGCTCAACATCTCCGAGTGCCGCCAGAACTGCCGGATGGATGAAGTCAACCGCTACTTGTGGGACCTCCAGCACCCCCCCGCACACGTCAACTTTATTTGACGGCGAAAGGATTCCGCGTCTGATGGCCCCCGGCGCACCGAAAGACCTCTACGCCCGCATGTTGCGGATCCGCCTGGTCGAGGAGAAGATCGCCGAGCTCTATCCGGAGCAACAGATGCGCTGTCCGGTCCATCTCAGCGTCGGGCAGGAGGCGGTGGCCGTGGGGGTCTGCGCCGCCCTGGAGCCGGACGACTATGCCTTGAGCACGCACCGTTCGCATGCCCACTATCTGGCCAAGGGCGGGAACCTGAAAGCCATGTTGGGGGAGCTCTATGGCAGGGTGACCGGTTGCTGCCAGGGCAAGGGCGGTTCCATGCACCTGATTGACCGGTCCGTGGGCTTTCTGGGCGCCGTGCCGATCGTGGGCAGCACCATCCCGATCGGCGTGGGAGCCGCCTTCGGGACCCTGCTGCGCAAGGAACGCCGCGTCACCATCGTGTTTCTGGGCGATGGGGCTACGGAGGAAGGCGTCTTCCATGAGGCCGTTAATTTTGCCGTGCTGAAGCGGTTGCCGGTCGTCTTCGTCTGCGAGAACAACTTCTTCTCGGTCTATTCCTCCCTGGATGTGCGCCAGCCTCCCACCAGGGAGATCTATGAGCTGGCCCGCGGGTACGGGCTCGACAGCCGCCAGGGCGATGGAAACGACGTCGAGGCGATCCGTGACCTGACCAAGGCGGCCGTGGACAAGGCCAGGGCGGGAGGGGGCCCCGCGTTCCTGGAATTCAAGACCTACCGATGGCGGGAGCATTGCGGGCCCTATTACGACAATCATGTGGGCTACCGCTCGGAGCAGGAGTTCGAGGAGTGGAAGGCGCGCTGTCCGGTGGCACGTCTCAAGCAGCGCTTGCTGCAGCGGGGGCTTGCCGGTCAACAGGATCTCGATGGGATCGAGGCGGCCCTCGTCAACGAGGTCGAGGAGGCGGTGTCGTTCGCGAAGTCGAGTCCGTTCCCCGAGCCGCAGCTCTTGGGGGCTCATTTATACGCACCCTGACCGGACATCTTCGAGCCGACACGTCATGACCAAGGACCTTAAATATTTTCAGGCGATCAACGAGGCAACCGACCTCTGCATGGATCGCGATCCCTCCGTCTACCTAATGGGGCTGCACGTTCCGGCAGATCCCAAAGGGATCTTCGGCACGGTCTTGGGGCTTCAGAAAAAATACGGGCCGGAGCGAGTCATGGACATGCCGACGGCGGAAAACGGCATGACGGGAGTGGCCATCGGATCGGCCCTCGTCGGGATGCGGCCGATCATGGTGCACCAGCGAATCGAGTTTGCGCTGCTGGCGGTGGAACAGATCATCAATCAGGCCGCCAACTGGCACTACATGTTCGGCGGCAAGGAGAAGATGCCCCTGGTCATCCGCATGATGATCGGCCGGGGCTGGGGTCAGGGTCCCCAGCATTCGCAGAGCCTCCAGGCGATGTTTGCCCACGTACCCGGGCTCAAGGTGGTGATGCCCGTGACGCCCCATGACGCCAAGGGGCTCTTAATCGCCGCCGTCGAGGACGACAACCCCGTCATCTACCTGGAGCACCGATGGCTGCACAACATCTTCGGGCCGGTCCCCGAAGGGCATTATACGGTGCCGATCGGGAAGGCCAGGACGGCGAGGCCGGGCCGGGACGTCACGATTGTCGCCACCTCCTACATGGTCCTGGAGTCGCTGCGTGCGGCCGACCTGTTGGCCAAAGACGGCATCGAAGCCGAGGTGGTGGATGTGCGCAGCCTCCGTCCCCTCGACACGGGGCATATCCTCGAGTCCGTCCAGAGGACCGGCCGATTGCTGGCGGTGGACGGCGCCTGGCGGTCGCTGGGATTTGCCGCGGAAGTGCTGGCTCTGGTCGCCGAGCGGACCTATGGGACGTTGAAGGCGGCTCCCAAGCGGGTGACTTTTCCCGATCTGCCGTCGCCCAGCACTCCGGCCCTGGCTCAGCACTATTACCCGCGGGCCGTGCACATCGTGAACGGAGTCCGGACGATAATGGGATTGCCGGAGGTCACCGAGGAGCAGCTGGGCATCCAACACGAGACGCCGCTGGACGTGCCGGACAAGGCCTTCACCGGTCCTTTCTAAAGCCGGCTTATTTATGAACTGCACCGTGAGCATCATCATTCCGGCCCTGAACGAGGAGGGCAATCTGTCGGCCGCCGTCGGCACGGTGCTGAAGGCCATCGGCGACCGGTTCGCCGACTACGAGTTGCTGATCTTCGACGACGGCAGCACCGATCGTACCGGCGCCATCGCTGATGAGCTGGCTGCCGGGAACCAGCACATTCGGGTGATCCACAACCCTCGGAACATGGGATTCGGGTACAATTACAACCGTGGCGTGGAGCTGGCTCGCATGGAGTACGTCGCGATGTTTCCCGGGGACAACGAGATCCCGGGAGAGGCGATCCGCACGATTCTGGACGCCGTGGGCTCCGCGGACATCGTGGTCCCCTATATTTCCACTCCCTCGGTGCGGAGCGGCAGCCGCCAAGTGATTTCGGCCGCCTTCGTGGCCCTGGTCAATGTCCTGTTCGGGCTCAAGCTCCGTTACTTCAACGGGCCCTGCGTGCATCGCCGGGTCTTGTTGCAGTCCGTGCCGATGCGGACCCATGGCTTTGCCTACATGGCGGCGATTCTCGTCCGTCTGATTCGGTCCGGCTGCAGTTATGTCGAAGTTCCCATGCCATTGCAGGCCCGTCAGCACGGGCGATCAAAGGCATTCAAACTGAAGAACATCGTCAGCGTACTCAGCACCCTCGGCGAACTCTTCTGGGAAGTCCAGGTCCGGGAGCGTCGAAAATATGCCGGAGCCGTGCGTCGGATCGAGTCGCGCGCGTGACGGTTGTGCGATAGAGAGGATGTGGTCATGAAAATCATGTTCGTCATGGTCAAAGAAGACTACATTGACCCGATGAACATCGAGCTCTTGTCGGCCATGGCCAAGCAGGAGGGGCATGAAACCTTCCTGAACGTCCTCGAGCACGACAACCTCATGGAAGAAGTCGGGGCGATCCGGCCGGATGTCGTCGCGTACAGCGCCAAGACCGGCGAAAGCAACGTCATGTATCGGGCCAACCGGGCCATCAAGGCTGCATACAAGGACAAGATTTTTACGGTCATGGGCGGTCCCCATCCGACCTTCAACTCCATGCGGATGCAGCTCTTTGGGGAACACTTGAAGCTGCCGCTGACCTTCTCCGGTCCCGCCATGCCGCGGGTCGTGGAGGACACGCAGTTGGACGCGCTGGTGGTCGGGGAGGGAGACGAGCCATGGCCGGCTATGCTGAAAGCCCTGGCCGTCGGCGGCAGCCTCAACGGGATCTCCAATGTCGTGACCCGCAGCAACCGCCGTGCTGACGGCAGCGTGGCGTTGCAAGAACGGAACATGGCTCTGGACGACCTGCCCTACCTGGATCGGGATGTCGTGTATGGAAAGACGCGATTGAAAGAGTTCGGCATGCGCAGCCTGATGGCGGGCCGCGGCTGCCCCTTCCCCTGCACCTATTGTTTCAACGCGAAGTACAACGCGATGTACAAGGGCAAGGGAAAGATGTTGAACCGCTACAGCGTGGACCGGCTGCTGGCCGAGCTCGAGGACATGGTCCGTCGTCATCCCACTCAGTTCATCAAGTTCTATGATGACGTCTTCGTGTTTCGGACCGATGATTGGCTCATCGAATTCGCAGACAAGTATCCGCGTGCGATCGGGTTGCCGTTTCACTGCCTGGTCCGCTCCGATCTGGTCCGCCGCGACCCGGAGATCCTCACCTATCTCAAGAAGGCCGGCATTAAGTCCATCAGCATGTCCATCGAGTCGGGAAATCCGTTCATCCGCGAACAGATCTTCAAGCGCGGGATGGACGCGGAGGACATCCGGTTCGCCTTCGACCTCTGCCACAAGCAGGACATCAATACCTTTTCCAACACCATTCTGGCCGTTCCCGTGCCGGTGATCCCCGATCCGGCCGACCCGGCCTTTGACCAGAAAGCCAGGGATCTCTGCTCCCATCTGGAGACCTATCACCGGATGAACCTGGGGGTCTTGCGGGCGGATGTGGACCTCAATGGAAAGCTGGATCAGGCGGGCCGAAGCAAGGTGGTGGAATATTTCGAATCGGTGGGGCTGCGGCGTCGCGTTCTCGATTACGACATCGAATCCATCGACATTAACATCCAGAACGGGGTGGTGTTTGGGGAATTTCCCGAGTTGCATCCCTATCCGGGCACGCCGGTCTCGCAATACACCATTGACGTGAAGGCGTTTGACGGGGATTTCGAAAAACTCCACCAGAACTATCAGACGGAGTCGCCGTTCACCTGCTTTACGCCGCAGGAAAAACTGGAACAGGTGAACCTGTCCCTCCTCGGGCTGGTCCTATTGGTATTTCCATCTTGGCGAGGCCTCGTCGTCAACCACCTCATCAAGCGACGGTGGACCAAGGTGTATTTCGTCATGTACTACCTGTCCAAGGCCTACCTGATCGGGACCAAGATCTATCCGATGAAGTATTCGGTGGGCCACATTCTTCGAACGATCAAGGAAAGCTTTTTCTCGGAACTGCTCAAACACTCCCGCGATGAGGGGGAAAAATTCTACCAGAAGCGGAAAGGGCTGAATGCGCCGCCGAGTGAAGTGCTGGGAGGACCATGGCAGAGCTAGACAGCGAGTTTATCGCCGAGACGCTGACCTCCCGCCAATTGTTGGCGCTTCTCTTCGTGTGCGAAAGCCAGCGAAAGAAGACCCTGGCAACTTTTTCGTTCCGGGTGGGGGCTATGCCAACTGCCTGGATCGAATTCGTTGATCGGTTCGGCGCACGCCTTGCCAAGCTTCCGGAGGCAGAACGTGTCTATTTGATCGGCTCGCATCTGCAATCGGCCGAGGAGATCGATTTATACTGCAATGAGACTCTGCAAGAGTTGCTGTCCGAACATCAGGTGCTCCTGGGAGCCCTTGTCCGTGAGCTTGAGAGCGACCCTCGTTTCACACAAGTATGAGCATCCCCCCTGTTTTCAATGGGCGACTATATTCTGACTCAGTGGTTGGCTTGAAAAACGAGCCACAACATCGGGCGGTCATCTGGCTGCTCTGTCATTATCCGAACACGGAAGAAGCAGGCGAACGCATTCGGGTAGCTTCTGCATTACACCGTGCCATCGGTTTGCCGATCTGGCTCTTCGGGTCGGCGACCGCCCGGTATCCTGCCTCAGTCGAGTCCCTTCTCAAGAAAAAACTTCTTGAGGCTGGCATTCCACCCGAAGCTGTGGTGTGTTCCGCAGACCAAGATGATATCCCGGATTCCCTCGACACGGTGCAAGAAATAGCCAACGTTTTCGAGATGGCCAGTCGGAGGAGTGTTGCAGCCTTGATTTGTGTTTCCAACCGACTTCAGTTGCTGCAGGTGCGCGGCCTCCTAAGAAATAAGCCAATTCAACTTGCGTTTGTGCCAATCCCGCTGAGGGATTGGCGATGCTGGTATGTGATGGGCAGGCTCATATTGATTCCACTTGCTTTCCTTGGAATTGGGCAGCACTTTCTCCCATTGGTGTTGGTTCGCCGTGCCAGAGCAAAGTTGGCTGCTTGGCCATTCTGATGCCTTGAAAGACGATCCAAATGTTAGGAGGCCGATTCCGAAATCGTAGCGCATTTTTCGTGAGGGTGGGGGAGCCAGTTCGAAGTTTTTGTAGTTTACAAGTGAGGCGAAGGCGTTCCGACGGCAGGGCTCCCCACTTGTCACTCGGCCACGAACTGAGTGCCGTGGCCGAGTGATGATGCTGTTTGAACTCGATCGGGGCTTGATCGCCGAGGGCCGATGCCGGTACTGTCTGTTATATGAGCCGATCCAGACCGCCAACGCTCGCTTCGGTTCGACCGGACTGTTCCACTTCCTGAGCCAGAGCCATTCTTCTTTTACGGTGTGTATGAGGCGTTCTGTATCGGTGTCGCCCTTGGTGGATTTTTCGGAGCTGTTGCCGGCGTTCGTTCGCAATCGTATTTCTTTTGAGAGGCTGGATTCCCTGGTGATCTGTGGTTGAGAGGAAATCCCTGCAGGGAAGAGTCGCTTTGGTCACTGGGGCGTCGAGCGGAATCGGTCGAGCGACATCGCTTGCATTGGCGCGGGCTGGTGCTCAGCTTGTGTTAATTGCTCGTCGGGCCGACCTGCTTGCGGATGTGGCTAAGGCAATCCGAGCAAAGGGCGGCATGGCAGAACCCTTCCCTGGCGATGTCACAGCGCCCGGTGTGATGGCGGCGGCCGTGGAGGCCAGCATGAACCGCTTCGGACGACTTGATGTGTTGGTGAATAACGCTGGCGCGGGGTTCTTTGGTTCGATTGAGGAAACAACCGAGCAAGATTTGGAAGCCATGCTGGCGATAAATTTCAAGAGTACCTTTTATGGCATCAAGGCTGCGCTGACGGTGATGCGTCAGCAAAAGGCGGGGCATATAATTAACGTCGCTTCGACTGCTGGCCGGAGGGGCTCTCCCTATGTGGGGGCCTATTGTGCGTCGAAGTTTGCGGTGGTAGGGTTGTCGGAATCCTTGCGTGTAGAGCTCTTAGGGAGTGGAATTCACGTGAGTTTAATCTGTCCTGGCGCGACGAAGACGGAATTCTTTGCTGTGGCACGCCGCCGCACGTGTCAACATCAAGGGCTCGCGGGACCAGTCGAATCCTCCGAACGTGTGGCTGAGCGGATTGTGACGGTGGTCAAGCATCCCCGTGCCGAAGTCCTTGCCCAACCGGTCCGACGGAAAGCGTTCCTCATCCTCAACCTCTTGGCTCCGGCGGTTGTGGATCGTCTTCTGGCTAGGCTCATTGATGGTTGAGTTGATAGGCCCTTGATGGATCATCCCCAATGAAAATCGTTATTGCTGCGTGGCATCTCAAGGACTTCAACGTCGGCCTCGGGCGCTATAGCCGGGCCTTGATCGAAGCCCTGGGGCGTGTGGATATCGAGAACCAGTACGAGATCCTAATGCCGAGCGAGTCACACCGGTTTCCGGAGCGGCCGAATATGCACTATCGCCTGATCCGATTTCCGTTTTTCAAGCGGCGCTTTTGGGAGCAGGTGGCGCCGCTGCTGGTCGGTCCCCATGATTTGCTGCATCTACCCTATGACAGTTGTGTGGCGTGGAAGCGGGGGAAGCTGGTTGTGACGATCCATGACGTCAAACCGTTCCTCTTCGACAGCTTGCGGCCCAGACGCAGCCTCGCTCGTGCGATTGAGAAAAGACTTGCGGGGGACAAGTGGCAGCGTATCGACCATATTTTGACCGATTCGGACCACTCACGACGCGATATCGAACAGTTGTTCGGCGTGCCGTCTGAACGCATCACGGTGGTCTATCCGGGTGTAGATCTGGATCGATTCCGGCCGGTACCTATGGAAGAGGGAGGGCCGGTGCGACCATACATACTCTCTGTGGCGGGAGCCGATCCCACAAAAAACGTCGAAGCCCTGATCGAGGCCTTTGCGGGCATGTCCAGCAATGTGCGGGATGGGCATGATCTTGTGCTGGTCGGGGACTTTCGACGCCGGCCAGAATTGCGGGAGCGAACGGTTCGCCTCGGCATCGAAAAGCACACGACCTTTGCCGGGGTCGTTGACGACGATCGGCTGATTGCATTGTATCGGCGGGCGGCGCTGTTCGTATTTCCATCACGATACGAGGGGTTCGGTCTCCCGGTGTTAGAAGCGATGGCCTGCGGATGTCCGGTGGTCTGCTCCAACGCCTCGTCGCTTCCGGAGGTGGCTGGGGATGGGGCGATCCTGGTCGATCCTGCTGATACGTTAGCACTGAGCCGTCAGATGGATCGAGCATTGACGGAGCCTTCTTTGCGCGAAGGGCTCAGAGAGCGAGGCCTTCGCCAAGCGGCGCGGTTCTCCTGGGAGCGAACGGCGAGGGAAACGGTCAAGGTCTATGAACGAGTCGCTGGGTAACGCGTCCGGATGCGCTGCAACAAATTGATCTCGCCTTGCCTCGATCGGAACTTTTCACGTATATTCAAACGCTTGTTCTCTCGAACGATTGTCAAAAAGGGGCTTATGTGCGTATTTTGATTACTGGCGGAGCTGGGTTCCTGGGAAGCCATTTGTGCGATGTCCTGATCGGGCGGGGACATCAGGTCATCGCCGTGGACAATCTGGTGACTGGCCGCCCGGAGAACATCGCCCATTTGATGGGAGATGAACGGTTCTCTTTCATCAAATACAACGTCTGCGACTACTTGCACGTGGAAGGGCCGTTGGATGCGGTGATGCACTTTGCTTCGCCGGCAAGCCCTCAGGACTATTTGGATCTGCCGATCGCCACCTTGAAAGTGGGCGCATTGGGTACCCACAAGGCGCTTGGGTTGGCGAAAGCCAAGGGGGCGAGGTTTTTGCTGGCCAGCACCTCGGAAGTGTATGGGGATCCCTTGGTCAATCCTCAGCCGGAGTCGTATTGGGGCAACGTCAATCCGCTGAGTCCTCGGGGCGTCTACGACGAGGCCAAACGATTTGCCGAAGCGATGACGATGGCGTATCACCGGTATCATGGCCTGGATACGCGCATCGTCAGAATCTTCAATACCTTCGGCCCGCGCATGAGGCCGCACGATGGCCGCGTGGTGTCCAACTTTATCGTGCAGGCGTTGCAGGGACATCCGCTCACGATGTTCGGAGACGGATCGCAAACCCGCAGCTTCTGCTATGTGGACGATCTGGTCCGGGGGATCGTGGCTCTGCTCATGATCGAGTCGGACACGAGCGTTGCAGAACGAACGGATCGAGTCGAATTCCTCGCCCAGCGGACCGAACGAACTCGCGAGACTGTGCACGATCCCGTCAATATCGGAAATCCTCGTGAGTTGACCGTCGCAGACATCGCCAGGCTGGTGCTGAAGCTGACGGGATCGCAGAGCAGCGTTGTGCAAAAACCGCTTCCGGTTGACGACCCGAAGGTGCGCCGGCCCGACATTCGGAGGGCCAAGATGTTGCTGGACTGGGAGCCGACCATTGCATTGGAGGATGGGCTAAAACAGACCATCGAGTATTTCCGGAAGATTCTATAACGGCCGAGCAGGAGGAGCCATGAAGGGAGTGGTGCTGGCAGGCGGTCTGGGAACCAGACTGCACCCGTTGACAAAAGTGACCAATAAACACCTGCTGCCGGTCTACAACCGGCCGATGATCTACTACCCGATCCAGACGTTGGTGAACGCCGGGATCCATGAGATTCTCATCGTGACCGGCGGGAATAATGCGGGGGATTTTCTCCGGCTGCTGGGGAACGGCAAGGAATTCGGGTTGCAGCACCTGGGCTATACCTATCAGGAAGGGGAGGGCGGCATTGCGGATGCGTTGCGGCTGGCCGAGCATTTCGCGGAGGGGGATGCCGTCTGTGTCGTGCTCGGCGATAACATCATTGAAGGGAATGTGCTGCGCGCCGCGCAGGCGTTCCGGGCGCAGAAGGTCGGGGCCAAGATTCTGTTGAAGGAGGTCAAAGACCCTCAGCGTTTCGGCGTGCCGGTGTTGGAAGGGGATCGAGTGGTCAAGATCGAGGAGAAGCCGGCCAATCCGCGATCGACCTATGCCGTGACAGGGATTTATTTTTACGATTCACGGGTCTTCGAGATCATCAAGACGCTCAAGCCGTCTGGGCGGGGAGAACTGGAGATTACGGATGTCAACAATGCCTATATCCAGGCCGGACAGTTGACATGGGACGTCCTAGACGGATGGTGGACCGACGCCGGAACCATCGAATCGCTGCTGCTGGCCAATCAGCTGGTCGCCCAGACCGGGGCGAATAAGTTGAATGCCGGTGCTTCCGACGAACGTAAGGGAAGCTAGCGATGCGGATCCTGGTGACAGGCGGAGCAGGGTTCATCGGATCGCATCTGGTCAGACGCCTGCTTGCCAATGGGTCCGATTCGGTCGTGAATGTGGATGCCCTTCGCTATTCCGGAAATCTCGAGAATCTCGCCGAGGTGGTCGGCCACTCGCGCTATACGTTTGTCCATGCCGATATCTGCGATGCTCGGACGATCTCGCAGGTCATGAAAGAGCACCGCATCGAAGGTGTCATCAATTGCGCGGCGGAGACGCATGTAGACCGGTCGATCGTGGAGCCTGGCGCCTTTGCGAAAACCGACGTAATCGGAACGGCGGTGCTACTCGATGAGGCGCGCCGGGTCGGGGTTGCGCGATTTCTTCACGTCAGCACCGATGAAGTCTATGGGAGCGTGGAAGCCGGATTCTCCACGGAGGGGGATCCTTTGGATCCTCGGAGCCCCTATTCAGCCAGCAAGGCCGGAGGCGACCTGCTGGTTCGTAGCTACTGGACCACCTATCAATTCCCGGTGCTGATCACAAGGGGGAGCAACACCTATGGGCCCAATCAGTACCCGGAAAAATTCATTCCTTTGTTCGTAACCAATGCGCTGGAGGACCAGCCGCTTCCCATGTATGGCGACGGGCGTTACCGGCGGGATTGGCTCTCCGTGTTCGACCACTGTGCGGGCATTGAGCATGTCTTTCGCCACGGTCAGCCGGGCACAATCTACAATATCGGGGGCGGCAACGAACGGGAAAATATGGCGGTGGCGGATATGATCCTGGCCCACCTGGGCAAGCCCAAGTCCCTGATCCGGTTTGTGCAAGATCGGCCGGGCCATGATCGGCGCTATGCCGTGGACTGCAGCCGTCTTCGCGCCTTGGGATGGGCTCCGACGGTGCCCTTTGAAGAGGGCCTCCGTGCCACGGTGGACTGGTATCGGAACAATCAAGCTTGGTGGCGGAAGATCAAATCCGGCGAGTTCCGGACTTACTATGAGCAGATGTATGGGCAACGGCTCAAGGGCGGATCGGCGTGCGCATCCTGATCACCGGCGCCAACGGCCAGTTGGGGCATGAGCTGGTCAGGGCGTTGCGCGGCCACGACCTTGTGCTTGCAGACGTGCCCACGTTCGACCTGCTGAAGCCGGAGGCTGAGCGGTTCATTTGTGACGCACGTCCCGAATTGGTGATCCATGCGGCCGCCTATACCGACGTGGAAGGGGCAGAGCGGGAACCGGATCTCGCCATGGCCGTGAACGCTGAAGGGACGGAACAAGTCGCCAGGGCGGCCGCCTCTCTCGGTGCCCGCCTGATCGCGATCTCCACCGACTATGTGTTTGATGGACGGAAACGGTCCCCCTACGACGAACAGGATGAGCCCAATCCTTTGAGTGTCTACGGACGGTCGAAATGGGAAGGGGAGCGGTTGGCGCGGCAAGCTTGTCCCGATACATTAATCGTCCGCACCTCCTGGCTCTACGGTCTTCACGGAAAGAACTTCGTCAAAACCATCATGCGCCTGGCTGCCGAACAACCGGAGCTGCGCGTGGTGGCTGATCAACGTGGCTGTCCCACCCATGCAGGGGACTTGGCCGATGCCCTCGCACGTCTGGCCAATGTGCCCTTGCGCGGGGTGGCCCATGCAACCGGCTCGGGGGACTGTACTTGGCATGAATTCGCCGGCGAGATCGTGGCACTCATGGGCCGCTCGCTTCCGGTGCATCCGATTACGACGGCGGAGGCGCGACGCGCGGCGCCCCGTCCGGCCTACGCGGTCCTCAACAACCGCGTGCTGGCCGGCGTTGGCATTACGCTTCCGCATTGGAAGGAAGCTCTTGCCCGGTTCATGAAAGATGTCCAGTCTGTTGCGCCGGCCATGTTGTGAGGAGGTGAGCGTGAAGCGGGCTTTGATCACCGGCATTGCTGGCCAAGATGGATCTTACCTGGCGGAGTTTCTCTTGGAGCAAGACTATGAAGTCCATGGCATCGTACGTCGGGCTACCATTGAGGATCCTGAGCATAGCCTGGCACGCCTTTTGTCTATCAGAGATCGTATCAAGCTGCACGCTGGCTCGCTTGGTAGCTTGCCCAGTATCTACCGCGTCTTCCAGCAGGTTAAGCCAGATGAGTGTTATCACTTGGCTGCGCAAAGCTTTGTCGCCTGCGCGTTTGAGGATGAATTGTCCACTCTCACCTCGAATATTACAAGTACCTATCATGTACTTGCCGCGTTGAAGGAATATGCTCCCGCTTGCCGGTTTTACTTCGCTGCGACCAGTGAAATGTTCGGACGCGTGCACGAGAGGCCTCAGAATGAGCAGACTCCGCTTCATCCGCGATCAGCGTACGGAATTTCCAAGGTTGCAGGATTTCATCTCGCTCGAAATTATCGGGAAGCCTATGGGATGAGGGTTGCCTGCGGAATTTTATACAACCACGAGTCTCCCCGTAGAGGCTATGAATTTGTGACGAGAAAAATTTCTTCTTATGCGGCTCGCATTAAACTCGGGTTGGCACAGGAGGTGCGCCTGGGCAATTTGGATGCCCAGCGGGATTGGGGTCATGCTCGAGAGTATGTCAGGGCTATGTGGATGATGCTGCAGCAGGAAGAGCCGGAAGACTATGTGATTGCGACGAGCGAGTTGCACTCGGTGCGTGAATTTGCCGAGGTGGCCTTTGCCTGTGTGGGCCTGAATTATCAAGATCACGTCGTTGTGGATCAACAATTCGTGCGTCCGATGGATGCGGTGCCGCTGGTAGGCGATCCATCCAAGGCGAGACATAAACTTGGCTGGATCTATCGGGGGTCTTTCCCGGATCTGGTTCAGGAGATGGTAGAGACTGATTTGCGTTTACTAAGCGAATCGCCACAGCGAGCAGTTACCGGAAGATCGGGACGCTAATTGTGTTTGTCTGAGCGGCTCTGTTAAGATCGCCGGCATTGCAAAGGATACGAAGGCCCATTGGCTACAGCCCGCGGCACAGCTGATCAATTCCAAAAGCGCAAGGGCCGCAAGCCGGTCTCTCCGCTCCGTCGAGTCCGTCTGCTTGCAACGGACGTAGACGGGGTGCTGACCGATGCGGGGATGTACTATTCCGAGAGCGGCGATGAGTGGAAGAAGTTCAATACGCGTGACGGAATGGGCATCAAATTGCTACAGCGTGCGGGGCTTCTCACGGCGTTGATCACCCAAGAACAGACGAAACTTGTTGCTCGGCGGGCCGAGAAGCTCACGATTCCGGAAGTCCATCAGGGTGTGCACGATAAACTCGCCGTGTTGAGAGACATTGTCGTGCGGCATGGGCTTGACTTGTCCCAGGTGGCGTATATCGGCGACGATGTCAACGATCTTGAGGCGTTGCAGGCGGTCGGGTTTTCGGCTGCGCCGGCTGACGCTGTGGCGGCGGTCCGCAAAGCCGTTCATTATGTGTGCCGGAAGAAGGGCGGAGAAGGGGCGGTGCGGGAAGTAGCCGATCTGATTCTGGCCGCGCAGCCACGTCCGGCAACGAAGAGAAAGTAATTGCCTGCCCGTGCGCTCACGAACAAGAACCCCGAACCTCATGTCGTGTGACGAGTCTTGCATGACGATGAAATCTGACGCCCATTTATATGCAGTGATTCTTGCTGGAGGCAGCGGTACACGCTTCTGGCCGCTCAGCCGACACCTCTACCCCAAGCAACTCCTTCGGATCATCGGCGATGAAACGCTGATCCAACAAACCATGCGACGGGTGCTGCGGTCCGTGCCTGCGCAGCGGATCATGATCTCTACGACCCCGGCGCAGGCGGACTCAATCCGCCATCAACTTGGGGAATGGAAGGACGCGCTGCAGGAGAATTTCATCATCGAACCGGAGGGACGCAATACGGCGCCGGCGATTGCGCTGGTGGCCGCCGAGTTGGTCCGCCGGGATCCGATGGCGGTCATGTTGGTGCTGCCGGCCGACCATGTTGTGCAAGGCGATCGGCAGTTTCACACCGCCGTTGCGCTGGGGGCTCAACTGGCTCGGCAAGGGCGGCTCGTCACTTTTGGCGTGCCTCCCATCAGGCCGGAAACCGGCTATGGCTATATCCAACCGGAGCGGAAGGTCCGTTTGGGACGCAAGGGAGGGTTGACCGGCTACCCGGTGGCGCGGTTTGTGGAAAAGCCCGATGCCAAGACGGCGACCCGGTATCTGCAATCGGGCCACTATTACTGGAACAGCGGTATTTTCATCTGGCAAGCCGGCACCATTTTAGAAGAAATTGCCAGGCATCAGCCGGAACTAGGCGCGGCGTTCAAGCCCATCCGGCAGGCTCTCCAGTCCGGCTCGATCGAGCGCCTCGCGCGCGTATACCGAAGGCTGGCCCCGATTTCGATCGATCATGGCGTGATGGAACGGTCCGACCGGGCGGCCGTGATCCCGGTGCAATTCCGCTGGTCCGATGTCGGGAATTGGAGCAGTCTGGAAGAAGTGGCCCCGCGCGATCAGGCCGGGAATGTCGTCAGCGGCAAGGTCGTGGACCTCGGCAGCCGCGATTCGATCCTTTACGCGGATCGCCGTTTGGTCGCCACGATCGGGCTCTCCGGCATGGTGGTGGTGGATACGCCCGATGCCACGTTGGTCTGCCCCAAGGACCGGTCTCAGGACGTGAAGGCGGTGGTGGAGATTCTCCGGAAGCAGGGCGCGCCCGAACATCTGGAACACCGGACGATCTTCCGCCCTTGGGGCTCCTATACGGTGCTGGAAGAGGGCAAGGGGTATAAGGTCAAACGGGTTTCGGTGAGCCCCGGTGGCCGGCTCTCGCTTCAACTGCACCATCAGCGCAGCGAGCACTGGGTGGTCATTGCGGGGGTGGCCCGAGTGACCTGCGGGCGTCGTCGGTTCAATCTTGCCGTCGGTCAGAGCACGGCGATTCCGAAGAACACGCAGCACAGGCTGGAGAACCCCGGCTCGGAGCAGTTGCATATCATCGAGGTCCAAAACGGTCCGTACCTCGGCGAAGATGACATTGTGCGGTTTCAGGATGATTACGGGCGTGGTGTGAAAACGCCGCGTCGTCCGCAAATCTGAAAGTCTCAAAGTCTGAAAGTCATAACGTCTTCGGGACTTTCGACTTTTCAACTTGGCGACTTGTAGACTCGCTGGTGAATCATGGCGCTTTTTCGTGAGTACGACATTCGCGGTATCGTCGGCCAGGAGTTGACCGAGGAAGTCGCCGAACTGATCGGTCGGGCGTTTGCCACCGTCGCGCGTGGCAAGGGGGTCAAGGCGATCAGCGTGGGGCGAGATGGACGGGCCAGCTCGCCGGTCTTGCGCGACCGGTTGGTGCAGGGCTTGACGGCCGGCGGACTGAATGTGCTGGACATCGGAGTCTGCCCCACCCCCGTCCTGTACTTTTCCCTTTTTCAGCTGCCGGTGGATGGCGGCGTGATGATCACGGGAAGCCACAATGCCGCCGAGTACAACGGCTTCAAACTCTGCATCGGAAAAGAAGCGCTGCACGGGGAGGACATCCAGCACCTTCGCAAAGTCATGGAAGCCGGCCGGTTCTCCGGCGGCGCCGGAACGGTCTCCCTCCGTCCGCTGCTTCAGGATTATCTCGCCTATCTGAAGACCAGCTTCGCCTCGGTCAATGCCCGGCATCTGCACGTGGTGATTGATTGCGGGAACGGGGCGGCCGCACTGGTAGCCAAGCAGGCCATGGAACAACTGGGTTGCCGGGTCACCGGGCTCTATTGCGATCTGGATGGCCGGTTCCCCAACCACCATCCGGACCCGACGGTGGTGGCGAACCTCCAGGATCTGATCGCAACGGTGAAAAGAACCGGGGCGAATGTCGGGATCGGCTATGACGGGGACGCGGACCGGATCGGGGCGGTGGATGAACAGGGCGACATCCTCTGGGGCGACCGTCTCATGGTCCTCTACGCCCGGGACATCCTGGCCGTCCGGCCGGGCAGCACGATCCTTTCGGAGGTCAAGGCCTCACAGAGCCTTTATGACGACATTCAGCGATGCGGGGGCCGGCCGATCATGTGGAAGACCGGCCATTCGCTGATCAAGGCCAAGATGAAGGCCGAGTCGGCGGTCCTGGCCGGCGAGATGTCCGGGCATATGTTCTTCGCGGACCGCTATTTCGGCTATGACGACGCGATTTATGCCTCGTGCCGGCTGGTCGAAATCCTGGCCAAGAGCAAGCAGCCGTTGTCCGCCCTGCTGGCGGACTTGCCGGTGACCTCGGTCACGCCGGAAATCCGCGTGGACTGCCCGGACCAGGTGAAATTCGACCTGGTCAAGCGAGTGCAGGCACGGCTGCTGGCCTACGCCAAGGCCGGTCGTGCTCCCGGCGAGAACGGCCTCGTGATCCGGGACGTGGTGACGATCGACGGAATTCGTGTCATGTTCGAGGACGGGTGGGGCTTGATCCGGGCTTCCAACACGCAGCCGGCTCTTGTCCTGCGCTTCGAAGCCTCCTCTCCCCAGCGCCTGGATGTGATTCGGGCGTTGATCGAATCAGAGCTGGACCAAGCCAGACGAACTCTCGCAGCCTAACGGTGCGACGCCCCGCCCTTCGAACCCTTGCCGTTCTGTCGACAGCGGTCGTCCTCTGCGGTGTGACGGTCTCTTTACCGTCGGTTCGCGCCGAACCGATTCCCCCTCCGTCCATGTCAACCGATCGCCCCTTCATGCCGGGGGAGCGGTTGACCTACGCCCTCACGTGGCTGAATATCCGCGCCGGCACCGCCGTGCTTGAAGTGGCCGGCGCTGCGCCGGTGCAGGGTCGCGCGGCGCTTCGTCTCCTGACCACCGCGGTCTCCAGCCCCTTGGTGACGAAATTCTACCCGGTCGACAACCGGGTGGACTCGCTCGTGGATGCGGAGAAGCTGATCCCATATCGGATGGTCTTTAGACGGAGAGAGGGCAAACGAAGCAACGACTTCGATGTTGCCTTCGACCAGGCCGCAGGCGCCATCACCTCGACCAAAGACGGGGTCACGGACCAGCTGCCGCTCCTCCCGCAGACCTACGACTCGATTTCTTGCCTCTATTACGTCCGTACGCTGCCGTCCCTGGTGCCGGGCGCTTCAGTCACCTTTAACGTTCACCACGACAAGAAGACGTACAAGTTGGAGATCCGGGTCGAGGCGGTCGAAACCATCAAGGGCCCCTGGGGGCAGGTCGAGACGGTGCGGGTGTTGGCGGTCATGCCGTTTCAAGGCATTTTTCTCAACGAAGGGAACATCCGGGTCTGGCTCACCAACGACAGCCGCCGGGTGCCGGTGCTGATGAAAGCCAAGGTGAAAATCGGGTCCGTGGTGGCCAGTCTGATCGAAGGCTTTCAGGTTCCGGGAGCCCCCTGACAGGCGCGGCCCCATCCTCGTCCGCAAGCAATGCCTCCATTGCCCGCTTCGTTGAAAACCTATATAATCCACCGCTATTATGCCCGTCATGACACAATGCCGGTAAAAAAGGACTGAACCGTGGGGCCGTTTCCCATCACCTTGACCAGACATATTCTGCAAGCGCAGGCCGCGCATCCTGGCGCCACGGGGGAATTCTCGGCCCTCATGGCCCAGATCGGACTGGCTGGCAAAATGATCGCCTCGGATCTCCGCCGGGCCGGCTTGATCAATATTTTGGGCTATACCGGCGATACGAATGTGCAGGGGGAGGCCGTCAAGAAGCTGGACGAAATCGCCAACGAGATATTCGTCAAGGTGTTCCAGCACAGCGGCCTGGTCTGCGCCCTGGCCTCCGAAGAGATGGAAAAGCCGGTGAAACTGGAAGAAAACTGGCCCAGAGGCAAGTACATGCTGCTGTTCGACCCCCTGGACGGGTCCTCCAACACCGATGTCAATATGCCGCTGGGAACCATCTTTTCGGTCCTGCGGTTTGAAGGCAAGGGCGGATTACCTTCGGATGCCGAGCTGGTCCGGGTCGGCACCGAACAGGTGGCGGCCGGTTACCTCATGTATGGGTCGAGCACGATGCTCGTCTACACAGCCGGCCACGGGGTCCATGGATTCACGCTGGACCCGGGCGTGGGTGAGTACCTGCTGTCGCACGAACACATTCGCATGCCGGCCAGGGGAAAGGTCTACGCGGCCAACGAGGGAAACTATCACAAGTGGCCGGCCGGCACGCAGCGCTACATCGACTATCTCAAGACCCAGGACAAGGCCGGCGGACGGCCCTACAGCGGCCGCTATTCCGGTTGCCTGGCGGCGGATGTGCACCGCATCCTGCTGGGCGGCGGCATCTATCTCTATCCCGGCGAAACCGACAAACCGGAGGGCAAGCTGCGTTTGTTGTATGAGGCCAATCCCCTGGCGATGGTGGTGGAGCAGGCGGGCGGGCGGGCCAGTACGGGCGCCGAGCCGATTCTCTCGATCAAACCGCAGGCCGTGCACCAGCGGGTCCCGCTGATTATCGGCAGCCGGGAGGATGTCGAGACCGCAGAAGGATTTATCCAAGGCCGTCGGACTTCTTAACATCTGTTTCGGAACGTGGCAGGAGGAAGAGCATGAACAAGCGCGTTCAGGACATTCTGAGTTGGTATGGGAGCGACAATGCCGGCACGCGCATGAATCTCGCGCGACTGCTGGGGCATGGCAAGCTGGGCGGCACCGGTAAGCTGGTGATCCTGCCGGTGGACCAGGGATTCGAGCATGGGCCCGCCCGCAGCTTTGCGCCCAACGCCGCCGGCTACAACCCCCATTACCACTTTCAGCTGGCGATCGACGCCGGATGCAACGCCTATGCGGCCCCGCTGGGGTTTCTGCAGGCCGGTGCGGCGGAGTTCGCCGGCCGTATCCCGCTCATTTTGAAGCTGAACAATCACGATGTGCTACACGATGAGAAGGATCCCCTGTCGGCGGTGACCGGCAGCGTGAAGGATGCGTTGCGGTTGGGCTGCTCGGCCATCGGATTTACGATCTATCCGGGCTCGGCTCATAGCCAGACCATGTATGAGCAGTTGCGGGCGCTGTCGGAAGAGGCCAGGGACAACGGCCTCGCGGTGGTGGTCTGGTCCTACCCGCGCGGGTCCGCCCTAAGCAAAGAGGGGGAAACCGCGGTGGACGTCGTGGCCTATGCGGCGCAGATTGCCGCGCAGTTGGGCGCGCACATCATCAAGGTCAAATTGCCCACCGCCCATCTGGAACAGGCGGCGGCCAAGAAGGTATACGAGGCCGAACAGGTGCCGATCAAGACCCTGGCCGAACGGGTGCGCCATGTCGTGCAGAGTTCGTTCGACGGCCGCCGGATCGTGATTTTCTCTGGCGGGGCCAAGAGCGACGATAAGAACGTGTTCGAAGAGGCCCGCGCCATTCGGGCCGGCGGCGGGTTCGGCTCGATCATCGGGCGCAACTCCTTCCAGCGGCCCAAGGCCGACGCGATCAAGTTCCTGCAGACG